>ERZ772957.1078-NODE-1078-length-18838-cov-3.890646_pt1 | contig 18838 bp, 18 predicted proteins | sample MGYA00580682_ERZ772957 | MGnify/ENA primary metagenome ERZ772957 (study PRJEB29015, sample SAMEA2737921) | human oral metagenome | biome: human oral; feature: human-associated habitat; material: dental | place: China | collected 2025 ...
GGCCCCGGCAAGTTTCTTACTCGAAACAGGCAAGCTGGGGCAGGGGGGCTTCAGGGATTAAATCAACGTTTCCTTAGGAGGAGAACAGCTCTTGAGGAACCAAATCAGCGCCATGTGTTTTTTAGCGTCGACGACGATGACACCCCTTGTTGTGCGGTATCGATTCGCTACAAATCAGGCAGAGAGCTCCAAACGGCACTCCTGAGCGTAGTCCAGAAGCTCCAGGACCTCCGTTTCCCGAACCTTGTCCTCCTCGCCGTTCTTTTCCATGAGATCCACAAGGGTCATGTCCTTCAGGAGCTTGACGAGCATGATATTGTTGTCCAGCAGAAGCTTTTCCTCGTCATCGAACAGGGTGTAGTCGTTTTTGCCGAGGATCAGCGCCTCGAGACGAGTCACCTTGTCCTCGTAAAGCCTTTGAGTTTTTCGTAACTCACTCCAGAACCTGTCGCCCAGACGCTCGAGCTTCCGCAGAAGCGTAAGGCCCTCGTCGATTTTACCGATGACTTTTTCCGCTTCCTGCTCGGCCTCGCAAGCCTGTTCCAAAGCCTTATCCCCCTTGGAATCAAGCATGAAGCCCGTGAGCAAGAGAGCCGGGGCAGCGACAATCCCCCCCAGAACCCAGGTCCCTGCCGCTATGCCCAATCCGCCGGAGGCCAACGCCCCCCGCCAAACCACGCCAACGTAGCCTTGGTCGCGGCGGCTCCGGCCAAACCGGAGATGGCGGTTCCCGTCGAGGCGGTTCCCAAAACTCCAACCAACGCGTAGGCTCCAGCCGCTGTGGCCGTTCCGGCGGTCACAGACGCGCCAATGCCCGCGATTGTCTCAACGGCGGACAAGGAAATCTCCCTCAAGGACTGGAGCTCGTGCTGAGCGAAGACGTAATGCTCCTCCCGTCCCGTCCGGAACTCCGGCCTGTTCTTGATCTTCTCAAAGGCGTCGGCAAAACGCTGAAAGCTCTTCTGGGTCTCCAGCTTCTGTTTCCCCAATTTGTCCAGGGTTTTCACGGTGCGGCTCTGCTGATTGTCCAGTTTTCTTTTCTTCTTCTCGTATTCCTCCCGGGCGGCATCTATGCGCTTTTTTGCCTGGTCCAGCTTCTCCTTGCCCGACAGCGCGCCTCCAACCCCCAAAGCCCCGCCCACAACGGCAGCGCCTCCCAACAAAAGCGGTATCAAAGGTAACGGCATGACAATTCCTCCTTGAATTTTTTACAGGCTTCATAGTTGAGCTGGTAAAACTCCTCGCGGGTCATGAGCTCGCGGAACAGTTTTTCGTAAGATCGGTCAACGTTGCAGAGCAGGGGACGGGAATCGTAGATTCTGCAGCGATGGCTCTTGAGATCCAGAAAACGGCAGGTCCCCGTTCCATCGTCCAGCTCCTCGAAAAAGGGCACACCCGACAGATGGCGGCAGCAAAGGCCGCATCGATCGCACTCGAACATGGTTCAGATGACGAGAGTCGCGTTTTTGTCGTTCATGAAGGCATCCAGTCCGCAGAGATCCTCGTAGGGCAGCAGGATTTTCCGCTCGCGCATGACCTCGTGCAGCACGAGGTTCATCTCCTTCTCCGTCCTCGAGCCCTCCAGGCGGATGTTGATGTCTCGGAACGCCAGGATCTCCCTGGCAAAGTCCGCGTAATCGATGGCGTTGAGACGGGCAACGTAACGATCCAGCTTCTCGTTGGCCTCCTTGAAAAACAGGATCGTTTCACGAAAACCGTCGCGGAAAAGCTCGTTGATGAAGGCGACAATCTTGTTGACGATGGCGGAGTGGTCAAGGAAGTAGACGAGGGAGACACTGAGGATCCCTCCGACGAGGTCGCCCAGAAACTGGGGCAGCACCTCGTTCAGGAGGGGGATCTGGATGACCTTGGCCACAGCCTCCTGGACCAAGCCGCCCACGATCATGCTGGCTCCAACAGCAATCACCTTGGCTGCCGCTTTGAGGCGATCGCCCCAGGGCAGATTGTCCGGATTGACAAAAAGGATCTTCAACGCCTCGAGCAGGGAGCTCCAGGTCTCCCGAAGGATACGCGCCGCGTTCTTGGCCGTCACAAAAAAGATGTTGGTTACCGTTGTCGCCACACTGGCCAACACCCCCGCCAGGGCTCCATCCTTGAAGGAGGCGATGAGCCTCTTGAATTTCGCCCGCACCTTTTCAAAGGCCTTCTTCACCATACCGGCCAGTCTGCGGAAGAGCTCCCCAAGATCGAAGTCCGCCTTCATGCGGTCCACAAGCCTGGGAAACTCCTCCCGGATCACGAACCACACCTCGGCCAAAATAAGCCCCAGACTTTGCCTCAGCCCCATTTTGACGCCGCTGTTCAAGCTGGCCTTTGCCGTATCGGCCAAAAAATCATGGCTCGTGTAATACTTGAGCGCCAGGATACGATCCTGAGCCCTTCGGGCCTCCTCGTCCTTGCGCAGAAACCTCTTCTTGTCCACGCTCTCCAGCCGCTCAAGTTTGTGCAGCTCTTGGGACTCCTTGTCGTCCAGGCATTCCTTTCCCTTCAACTCCTGGATTCTGCATTGGCGCTCTTCGGCTTTTTTGTCCAGGCCACTAACAAATTCTGATGCGGATTTTGCCTTTTTGGATCGATTGATGCTCCTCTCCGTGGGCTGCAGGTTGGCGGGGATGTTGGCTATCTCCGCCGTGTCCAGCCCCGCAAGCACCCTACCCCGGTCGTCATGAATTTCCTTCGCGGACACGACGTGATCCAGATCGACGCGGGCGTTGGGAGACAGCCTCTCTCCCGTGTAGGCGTCCCGCAGGTTCCCGCTCTTTTTAGCTTCGCTGACCTCTTTGTTTTTCGTGCGATAGCTGGAGTCGCTGTGAACCTGCTTGCTGTTGTAGTCCCCGCGGTTTTGGTAAGCGGCCTCGTGTTTAGGGTTTTTGAAGCGGATCTCCTTGTCCCTCACGGTAAGGAGGGTGTCCACATCGCCCCCTCTTTGATCCGTGAAGAGCAGGGGATCCAATCCGAAGGAGGAGAAAAGGCTTCTGACGACCACCTCCTCATATTGACGAAGGAGCGAGCGGGCGGCTGGACTGGTATCTGGCGTGCCCGCCTGGTCGTCCACGTAAAAATCCGTGTCGTCCAGCTCGCGGATGAAGTGGGAAACGTCTGCGGTTTGCGTGTCGGCCATGGAACTTCACCTCCTTGGGTGTGTCTGTCTTGCCCGTGTTCTTTGACTGCGTCCCCGCACAGGGCGCCCCCTTATGCGCGCTTTGCTTTGTGCCCCGAGGGATCACCGGGCCTCCATATAAACCAGGACATCGTCCGAGCTGGAGTCTTCCACATCGATATCAAAGCCGTCGAAGACATCGCCAAGGCCTATTTCATTGAGCTCCAGCCCTTTTTTTGAGTAAACGGAACGTATCTCTGTGCCATATATGTCGTCACATTTGAGTATGATGAATTCCCTTCCCTTATGTTCGACGTTGGTCCAGCCCTCACCTTCATAGTCTGCCAGCTCCAGCGTCTTGTAATTGTCCTCGCCCAGCTCCTCCGGAAACGATGAAGAACGCATAAAATGAGACATTTGAGATGCGACACCGAGTTTCTTGAAAAAATCGGAGGAGATTTCCTCTGAAAATGTGCTAAACTCGCTTTCTTCGAGCTGTCGAAAAAGCTCCCTGTCCTCTTTGTCCATAAGGTAATGAGCCCGCGTTCCGCTGTGGCCGAAAAGCGCCACGGCGGCCAGGGGAGAGACCGCGTAAAGGTCGTGAAAAAGCTCGATCGCGCTCAATTCAAGGATCTGCGGATAATCCTTGACCAGCTCATCCAGGTGGTCGTAAATCAACTGGAGATCCTTGGGGTCATCCTCGATAGCCTGGACAAAATTTTTGTAACTCTGGTAGTAGTCGTCGCTGAACAAATCCATCTTCCATCGCCTCCAAGTGAGCCCCAGGTTACGGGACTGGCAAATCGAACCGCTTCTTTCATCCGTTGTTCCGACCTTAGGACGCCGCCTTGCTTGTTTATTTATCTGCAAGCATAGCAATGGAGGGCGTCAGCTTAAGGGTGTTTTGCTTTTCGAGCCCGCGGCGAGTGCACGCTCCTCAACTTAACCTTGGCCGGGGTACAAAAAAAGACGCCCTTCCCCCAGCGCTCGGCACGCTGGAAAGGAGGGGCGTTTGGGGTTGATTCTGTGGAGGGGCTAAAAGAATTCCGGGCCGCGGTTACTTGGACAGGAACAAAGACGCACAGCACGCACGCCAATCGTGCCGCCTCAGGAAAAAGTCAAGGGGTGAATGTGTGTTCTTAAGGGCAAAAGCAACCGGCATGAAGCATCCCATCCTCGGAAAAAATGGTAAAGATCCAGTCCTACAAAAGGCCACGAAGACTCCGAGAACTTCAAACGATTATAAACATGCCACGCCGCAGGGTCAAGGCGTTCCGCCCTATCTCGGCACACGGCGGAAGCTCACTCTCAGGTCGCAGACGTCGCCCCGCGTCCGGTAGCGGAAAAACGCAAGGGGGCGTCCGGCCTCGTCGAGATCCCGGCGCTCGAGGAGCAGGATGGGGTCGCCCTCCGACAGCCCCAGCAGTTTCCCGTTCCCGGGGTCCACGGGGACGATCTCCAGGCTCTGCTCCGTCCTGGACGAGGTCCTGCCGTAGTAGCGAAAGACCTCCATGACGGAGAACGCCATGAACTCGATCCCCTCGATGCCCGGAAAGACCTCTCGGGGCAGATAGAACTCCTCGACGTAGAGGGGCTGGCTTCCCTCCAGGATGCGCTGCCTGACGTGGAAGAGCGGACCGTCCGCGGGGACGGCCAGCTTCCGTCCGTAATAGGGCCCCGCGGCACGAAGCGCCTTTCTCAGGACCTGCCGCCTCAGCCGATGCGGTTCCCGGAGCCGAAAGCCGAACTCCCCCTCGCCCAGACGGGTCTCCGCCTTCAGCCTCACGTAGACGCCCTTCCCCGCGACGCTCCTCAGCAGCCCCTCTCGGACCAGGAGGGCGACGGCCTCCCGCACCGTCCGGCGGTTCAGTCCATAGGCGGCGGCCAGCTCGTTCTCGGATGGGATCGCCGTCCCCGGCGGATACTCCCCCTCCTCGATCTTCGCCCGCAGCACCTCCCGAAGCTGGACGCCGTAGCTCGGAAACCCGTCGTCCCTGGGCATCAGGCTTCTTCCTCGCGGTGGGCGGCGTTGTGATAGACGAGACGAATCCTGTCGCTCCGTATGACGCTCTTGCAGTACTCGGCGGGTGTGCCCCTCCCGTCGGCGACGACGGAGCGGACAAAAAAAGCGGGGCTCCCCTCGGAGACCCGCAGATGCCGCGCCTCCCACGCGTCCACGTAGGTAACGCTTATCGTCTCCTGTCCGACGGACAGGTCCGCGCCGTATTCCTCCTCAAGGACCGAATACAGGGAACTCGAGGAGAGGGCTCGGTCGGAGATTCCGGGAAAGGCCGCCTCGCTGAGGTAAACGTACTCCAGAAGCAGGGGCTCCCCATCGAGCCGGCGAAGCCTCACGGCATGAAAAATGGGCGTTCCCAGGGGAACCCGCAGGAACTTGCTCACGGACTTCGGGGCCTCGAAGGAGCCGGACCGCAGGACAACGGAGTCCGGCTCCTTCCCCATCGAGCGTCCCCATTGGGTGAACGACAGAAGGTCCGTCAGGTCCTTTTCGAGCTTGCTCCTTTCGACGTAATGCCCCGATCCGACGCGGCTGGCGATCCTCCCCTCCAGGCGCAGGAGGGAGAGCGCCCGCCGCAGCGTCTCCCGGTGGACGTTCAAGGCGCCGCAGAGCTCCCGCTCGCTGGGAAGCCGGCCTCCGCGCGCCGGGTCGGATTCCTCGAGAAGGCAGAGGAGCCGCTCCTTCGCCCTCTCGAAAGGCGTGATCTCCTTAATGGTCCGTCAGCCTCCCGACTCCCTCTCTCCCGCTCCCGCTACAGGATGTTCCGTTCCGTATCCTTGTCGAAGACGTGGATGCGGTTCCAGTGCACGTGGAACTCGGCTTCGTCCCCCACCGTCTTCTCCGTATCCGGGACGACCCGCGCCACGACCTGCCGGCCGAAGAGCGTGGAGTAGAGAAGCGTCTCGGACCCCATGAGCTCCGCCACCTCCACGGTGGAGCGAAGGCGGGAAAATCTCTTCGTGAGGGGGTTGACCTCGCTCTCGTGAAGGCTTTCGGGGCGGATTCCGGCCACGACCTCCCTGCCCACGTAGCCTCCCTCCCTCAGCTTTCGTTCCCGCTCCTCGGAGACCCGCAGGACGCTCCCGTCCGGAAGCCGGATCTGAAGGACCCCGTCCTCCTCGACGACCGTCCCGGGGAGGAAGTTCATCTGGGGGCTTCCGATGAAACCGGCCACGAACATGTTGACCGGCCGGTCGTACAGCGCCTTGGGGGTGTCTATCTGCTGGATCTCCCCGCCGTTCATGATGACGATGCGGGTCCCCATCGTCATGGCCTCGGTCTGGTCGTGGGTGACGTAGATGAAGGTCGTCTTCAGGCGGTTGTGCAGCTTGGCGATCTCCGCACGCATCTGGACCCGCAGTTTGGCGTCCAGGTTCGAGAGGGGCTCGTCCATCAGGAAGACCCGGGGCTCGCGGACGATGACCCTCCCCAGGGCGACGCGCTGGCGCTGGCCCCCCGAGAGCGCCTTGGGCTTTCTGTGGAGCAGGTCCTCGATGCCCAATATCTCCGCCGCCGCCCTCACACGCTTTTCGATGACGTCCCTGGGGACCTTGCGGAGCTTCAGGCCGAACGCCATGTTGTCGTAGACGGTCATATGCGGGTAGAGGGCGTAGTTCTGGAACACCATGGCGATGTCCCGGTCCTTGGGGCAGAGCCCGTTCACCAGGGCGCCGTCGATGTAGAGCTCTCCCTCGCTGATATCCTCGAGCCCGGCGATCATCCGCAGGGTGGTGCTCTTTCCGCAGCCGGAGGGGCCGACCAGCACGATGAACTCCCTGTCGTCGATGGTCAGGTTGAAATCCTTGACGGCGACGACGCCCCCGGGATAGATCTTCTTGACCCCCTTCAGTTCCAGACTGGCCATGGCGTTCCCTAGTACGGCACCTTGCCCATGTAGCGGCGGGTCTTGAGGGGATGGTTTCTCCGCTCCGCCAGGGCGTCGCTGTAGCGGCCGAGCACGGCCAGCAGGATGAACGGGCCGTAGATTCCGCGCCGCTCCGGGGCTATTCCCTCCAGAGGATAGTTCTTCGTGTCAATCAAATGGGCCCTGCGGGTGTACTGACCGGCAAACTTGATCACGCGCTCGGTGAGGGGCCGGGTCTCGTCCTCGCCCTGGAATATCAGCAGGTTGGTGTCCTCCGTGAGGGTCTCGAAGGCCCCGTGGAAGAACTCCCCCGCATGGATGGACTGGGCGGGAATCCACTGCATCTCCTGGAGGATGCACATGGCGTAGGAGTAAGCCTCGCCCCAGTTGATGCCGCTCCCGGTGACCATGAAGAAGGTCTGGTCGTGATTTTTCTCGGCGAACTCCCGGGCCTCGTCCCCGGCAGCGGCACGGATGCGCATCAGCCCCTCCGGCAGAAGGCTCAGTTCCTTCTGCACCTGCTCGTAGTCGATGCCGTATCCCAGCTTGTCCAGGAGGCAGAAGACGATCTGATAGAGCATGATGAGCTTGGAGTCCGTGACCCCGAACGGCGCGTCGTTGGCGAAGACGTAGTCCACGGCCTTGCCCAGCGGGGTGTCCGCGTTGCCGGCAAAGGCTATGGTGCGGGCGCCCCTCGCGCGGGCCAGCTCCGCGGCGGCCACGGTCTCCTTCGTCGTCCCCGTATAGGACGAGAGAATTACCAGGGAGCGCTCCGTCAGCGCCTTGGGCTTCATGTTCAGGAACTCGCTGGAATTGTAGGGGGCCGAGGGAAGCGCCGTGTGAAGGGCCATCAGATACTGCAGCGGATACATGACCGCAAGGGAGCCGCCGCACCCCACGAAGAAGACGCTGTCGATCGGCTTCTTCGTTATCTCCTTCATGGCCGCCTCGATGTTCTCCCTCTCCCGGATGCCCCGCATGAGCACTTCCCTGTATTCTTGGTGAGCCTGTTGAGCCTGTTGAGCCTGAAGATCACTCATAGCTATCCTTTCACTCCTCCCGAGGTTATGCCTCGAATAAACTGTTTTTGAAAGATCAGAAAAAGAGCCACCATGGGCAGGGCGGAGAGCGTCAGCCCCGCCATGAGGATCGTCCATTCGGTGCGCAGACTGCTCTTGAGCCCCATCAGGCCGATGGGGATGGTTCTCAGGCTGTCGCTCTCGATGAACACCAGGGCGAACATGAACTCGTTCCAGCAGCTCATCGCGGTGAACAGGGCGGCCGTGACCAGGATGGGCTTGCTCATGGGAAGGATGATCCTGTAGAAGACCGTCCAGGCGGAACAGCCGTCGATGTAGGCGGAGTCCTCTATCTCCCTCGGGAGCGACAGCATGTAGGACCGGATCAGGAAGGTGGTGAAGGGGATCCGGTAGGCGACGTAGGGAATGATGAGGGCCCAATAGGTGTTGTAGAGCTTCAGCCTTTGAAGCAGCCTGAAGAGCGGGATCAGGCTGACCTGAGGGGACAGCATGAGCCCTCCGAGGACGAAGAGGAGCAGGACTCCCTGCCCCCGAAACTCGAAGCGGCTCAGGGCGAAGGCCGCGCAGGCGCTGATGAAGAGGGTCAGGCAGACCGAGGTCCCCGTGACGATGACGCTGTTCAGAAAATAGCGCCCCACGCCGCCCCTCCACGCGGTCGCGTAGTTCTCCCACAGAAACTTTTCAGGAAGCCCCCAGGTGTCCAGAAAGAGCCCCTGATTGTCCTTGAAGCCGCTGAGGACCATCCAGACCAGCGGCAGGATGATGAGCAGTGCGTAGACGACGAGAAGTCCGAGGACGAGGAGGTGTCCCGCCCTCCATCGGTTGTCGTGCATCATGGCGATGACCTAGCTTTCCTGACGTTTCGACGCCACCAGCTGAAGGAGCGTCATGGTGAAGGTGATGACGAAGATCGTCGTGGCGATGGCCGAGGCCAGCCCCATCTCGTCGTTGCGGAACCCCGCACGGTAGAGATAGGAGGCCAGCACCTCCGTGCTGCGCCCCGGCCCGCCGGCCGTCATGACGTACACCTCGTCGAAGACCTTGAACCCTCCGATGAGGGTGATGATCACGCACATCACCAGCGTGTCCTTGACCTGGGGCAGCGTCACGTAGCGGAACTTCTGGAACGCGTTGACCCCGTCGATCTCCGCGGCCTCGTAGAGCTCCTGCGGAATCTTCTGGATCGCCACCAGGAAGAGCAGCATGATGTAGCCCATGTACTGCCACTGCGAGGTCGCGATGATCGCGAATATGGCCGTGTTCTTCTCCCCGAGCCACGCATGGCACAGCCCTCCGAGCCCGATGCCCCTGAGCCCCTGATTCAGCAGCCCGATGCTCGGATGGTAGACCAGCTGGAAGAGGAGCCCCACCACCGAGATGGAGATGACGGAGGGAAGAAAGTAGACGGTGCGGAAGAAGGGCTGCATTCCGCGGAAGGCCTTTTCTTCCAGGACCGCCGCGAAGACCAGGCCCAGGCCGACCTGGAAGACGATGGATATCGCGGAATAGAGAACGTTGTTCTTGAGCGCCGTGTAGAAGACGGCGTCCGAGAAGAGCCTCCGGTAATACTCCAGTCCGACGTACACCCTGTCGCTGGAGAACGCCTTCCATCGATAGAGGCTCAGGACGAAGCTCTCCGCGATGGGGTAGTAGACGAACAGCAGGAGCAGAAGAAGCGCCGGCAGCAGGAAGAGAAGGGCCAGCTTTTTATTGCCGTAGATATTCATGCAGGATCTCCCTCTTCAAGGATCTCTTCCGTGACGAAGGGGCCGCCGGATGCTGCCGGCGGCGGCCAAAAAAACATTACAGAAAAAACACAAAAGTTCCGAATCGCCTGCCGGCGTCGAGGACGAGGCTCTTGGGCCCCGGCATGAGCGAACGGCATAACGCAGTAGGCAGCCTGCAGCGACAGGCTGCCTACTGCCCCGACCTACTGCTTCGCCGCCTCCGAGCGCACCGCCGCTGCCGCGGCCTGCACGTCCTTCATGACCTCCTCGGCGCTCTTATCCCCGTTCAGGAGCTCCTGAAGATCGGGGAGATAGACGTCCGAGATCTTGATGTCGATGTCGGTATCCAGCCAGAGCGCCATCCCCTCGGCCTCGGTGACGGCCTCGAGCCCCTTGACCAGCATCTCCATGGAGTTCTCCTTGTTGACGGCGCCGATGACGGGGCTGGGCCACCCCATGGCCCGGACCATCTTGTCGGAGTTCTCCTTGTTCGTCAGGAAGCTCAGGAAGGCGACGGCCTGGTCGGGATGCTTCGTCCCGGCGGAGACCATGAACCCATCCGGAGCCCCCGTCAGGAACTTCGGGTTGCCGGGGGTCCCCTCGATGGACGGCATCGCGAAGAAGCCCCAGTTCCCGGCCATCTTCTCCTCGATGTCCCGGAACTCCTCCAGCTCGACGTAGACCATCGCGACCTGCCCACCGTAGAACATCTCGAGCGCCATGTTGTGCTCCGTGGAGTTGGCCCCCATGTTGAAGTAGCCCTTGTCGTTCAGCTCCCTGAAATACTCCAGGGCCTTCACGTAGCCGGGGTCGGTGAACTCGCCGGAGGCCGCCGCGTAGTCCTTCTCGCGCACCTCCTGGGGAACGCACTTCTGGTTGAGCCCCGTGATGTAGTGGCAGCTCGCCCAGGGATAGATGTTGCCGAACCCGATGGGCGTGACGCCCGCCTGCTTCAGTTTCTCGAGCCCGGCGGTGAACTCCGCCCAGGTTTTCGGCTCCTTCAGGCCGTTGTCGTCGAACATCTTCTTATTGTAGACGAAGAACTTTCCGTTGATTCGGTAGGGCACGCCGTAGTACCGGCCCTGTGTCGCGAAGGGCTCCAGCCCGGCCTTCATGAAGCCGTCGCGCCAGGAGGGCTCCTTCTCGAAATACGGCGTCAGGTCCAGGACCGCTCCGGAACGGATGAAGTTCCGGGCGAATTCGCCGCTCCACGAGAAGAAGATGTCGGGCTGCTGGTCGGTCCCCATCTGGATGCGCAGCTTGTCCTTGATGGGCTCGTCGCCGGCCGCCTCGATCTGAATCCTGACGTCGGGATGCTCCTTCTCGAAGTCCCTGGCGACCTGGACAAAAAAGTCGTTGTACTCCACCTTCGGCCACTTGTGAAGGAACTTGAGCGTCACCGGGTCGCCGGCCTCCGCGGCGCCGCACAAGGCAAACGCCGACAGCACGAACAAAAACGCGTACAGGGCAAATCTCGAACGGAACTGTTTCATCGCTATTTTTCCTCCTTCTCGATCCGAGTATTCATAAAGCCATTCCAAGCATTCATAAAGCCATTCCCTCCGTCACTCGACGGCGGGTCCGTAAGCCCTGGGATGGCCGAAGGCCCCGTAATAGGAGCATGTGGCGGCCGCGCTCAGGGCCGCCTCCCTCAGGGCGGGCGCGGGCTCCTCGCCGGAGACGATGCCCACGATCAGCCGCGCGATGAAGGCATCCCCGGCCCCCAGCGTGTCCACGACGCGGCAGGGAAGGGCCTCCTGCCGCCAGGTCCGCCCGCCGTAACGCAGGGCGGCCCCCTTCGCCCCCCGGGTGACCAGGGCCAGCCGCACTCCCCGCTCCTCCACGCGCTCGAGAAACGCCTCCAGCTCGGACTCCTCCGTCTCCCTCGCGCCCGGAAACATCCTCGAACCCGAAAAAAAGGCGTAATCCACCGAGCCAAGGACCCGGTCCAGATACGCCTCGTCGAATTCGTTCGAGAAGTCGAAGGCCAGGATGCGGCCGTTCGCGCGGAGCTCCTTCAGCTGTCCCTCGATTCCGCTGTAAATGCTGGTGTGGACGACATCGAAACTACGAATGAAACAAAAGTCCTCCGGGGTGAGGACGAGCTTGGAACTGGCGCCCTTCTCCCCTCCGACAAAGGTCCTGTCCCCGTCCACGAGGGCCACGCTCGTGTAGGAGTTCCTCTCCGGAAGCACCTTGACCCGGGACGTATCCACCCCCTCCAGGCCCAGCGCCTCGCGAAGCCAGCTCCCCCCTGTGTCGTCCCCGACGGCGCCGACGTAAGCCGCGGCCTCCGCCCCGAAGCGCAAAGCCAGCACCGGGACGTTGACCGCATTGCCGCCGGGATACATCAGCCCCTGATCGACGTACCGGTCCAGAACATTGTCGCCGACCCCGACGATCCTCATGGCCTAATACTCCGCAAGGCCGCCGTAATAGCGCCGGCCATCCGGGTTGTGGTCCTTGTAGACGGAGAGGTAATAGTAGAAGAACTCCAGCGGGACGAAGAGGACCATGGGGTCCAGGGCCGGATGCAGCCCTCCCTCGAAGTCGCGCACGTCGAAGACGAGGACGTTTTTGCTGTGCCGTTCAACGAAGCGCAGGCTCCGCTCCGTGACCGGCCGCGAGGCGTCGTTCCCCAGAAGGAAGACGTAGGGCACGTCCTCCTCGACGACCTCCAGGGGACCGTGACGGAACTCCGACGCGTTGAGGCTGCACCCGTGGGTCCAGGTGAACTCCAGCATCGTGATGACCCCTTCCTTGTACCCCAGGGGCAGCAGGTTTCCCGCGGAAACAGTGTAGATGAGGTCCCATTTCGAGGCGCGCTCCCCCAGGGCCTTCATGTCCTCCTCGACGTCGTTCACCAGGCGCGCGAGGACCTCGGGGAGCCGCTGCATGTCCTTCATGATGGGCTCCAGCCCCTCGACCCCCGCCTCCTGCATCGCCCGCAGCGCAAGGCAATAGGCAATCAGGAGGTGGACCTCCCAGATGCAGTCCGCATGGTAGTCGACCAGGAACTCCGCCGCGTCCGCAAGGGGGTTCTTCGCGGTCTTGGTTACGGCGACGGTCATGGCCCCCCTCCGCCGCGCAAGGGCCAGGGAATCGCAGACCTCCTGCGTTTTGCCCGAGTCGCTGACCCCGACGACAAGGGTATTCCGCCCCAGAACGTGCGGAGGCTCGCAGAGAAAATCCATGCCGCTGAAGGCCCCCGAGCGCAGCGGCGAAAGGGACACCAGCATTCTCTGCGCCGTCTGGCAGGCGCAGAGCGGGGAGCCGCAGGCCACGAAATAAAGGGTGTCGATCCCCCTCCGCCGCATCTCGGGAAGGATCTCCGCCTCGATACGGGGGAAGACGTCCCCCAGGACATGGCGCACCTCATCGGCCATGTGGGCCGTCACCAGAAAATCCACGTTGTCCTTGTCCAGATTCAGCATCGTTCCAACCGATCCTTTCAGCCCGCTTGCATTTCTATCCCCATCAAGTTCTCCAGAACTCCATAACTCCATAAAGTGACGCTGCCCGAAAAAAACGGTCCAATTTCAAAGAGACGCTTCCAAATGCTTCGATACAAACCCTTTACGATGGCCCTTCCCGAAAATCTTCGGCGATTCGGACTTCAAAATCTATAACAAGATCGCTTTTTCCCGTACCAATATGTCCAATATATCACGCCGCGGCGGGGTGTCAATATCCAAGCGCCCTCTACCGGACCTGTATGCTGAACCGGAACCTCTGGAGTGCCCTGCTCACCTTGTCGTCCTCGGGCTCGTACAGCCGCTGGAGCCCGCAGGAGCGGACGAAGTCGTCCAGGCGGCGGCCGCTCTTGTCCACCAGTTTGCGCAGGTTGTCGTAGGACACCTCGCCGCTTCCGCCGCCTTTCAGATTCTGCAGGTGAGCGAAATTGAAGTCGGAGAAGGCCGCGGTATACGTTTCGGCATCCAGGTAGAAGAGCCCCGGCCTGTCCAGAGCGCCCCGGCGCAGAAAGAGCTGTCCCTGCCGCAGTTCCGCGCTGAAGAGGGCCGGGCTGAAGAAGACGTTGCCCCCTTCGGCGCGCAGGCGGCAAAGGGAGCCCTCGAGCCTCAGGGGCGAGAAATTGCAGATTTTGCGCACCTTCTGCTCGAGCACCTGCACCCGCAGGCACATATCCGTATTCTTCAGGAGAAGCCAGCCCCAATGCCTCCGCTCGATGTCGTCGGGAAGGTGCAGGGACGTCTCCCCCCGGGCCGACAGCCCGAGCAGGAACAGAAAGTCGACCTCCCAGGGGTCGGTCAAGGGGATCTCGCAATCGCCGACAATCAGAGGCATCTGACGATCCTGCGCGGACAGGGGGAGCACCACCTCGAGCGGTTCCTCCCCCCTCGGCCCTTCCGGGGCCAGCTCCGCGCGTCTGAGGAAGAGGGACGACGCGGAGTCGCCCAGCTTTTCCAGCCACTCCGGGAACCCATCGTCCTGCGCGTCCAGAAAAGCCCTGCGCTCCGGCAGACAGGGGGCCTGCATCTCATCCAGACGGAAAAGCTCCCCATCCCTCACGTGGGATGCCAGCCAGGCGTCCCCGGCCGGCGTCAGGACGATTTCAAAGAGCGTGAAGCGGCATTCGGTCTTGCAGTGCTGCGCGTTGGCGCCGTGGATAAAGGTCGCCGGGGGCCGCTGGAAGGCGGATCGGGAAAAGGCATAATGCACCTTGTGCTTCAGGCCGAGTTCCTCCTGGAGCTCCCGGACGAGCGTATGCTCCAGCGCCCGCCCAAGCAGGGCCTCCTCGTCGGGCGACAGCGGACGGGGAAGACCGTAGAGCAATTCGATCCCCCGCTCGGTCGTCATCCTCGGATCGCACTCCTTCAGGTCGCGAAGGTTGACCCGCCCGCCGGGGAAGCCGTAATTTCCGTGCAGGGCGTTGTCGGGGTCGTCCTCCCGGTTCTCGCGCCGTTTCAGGATGAAGCGGCCCTCCCTGCGGACAACGCCCCAGGCCACGAAGGTACGGCGGATGGGGGGCCCCTTGGTCCGCTCCTCGCGCAGGACCTCCATGGCATGGAGTACCTTGTGCTGCCTGGAGACATCGTCGTTCATCCCGGCGGCCCAGAAGCCGTCCCAGAAGAGGCCCTGCCCATCCGCGAGGAGCGAGAGCAGAGAACAGGCGAACAGCCGTGCCGGGTAGGAGACGAAGCGCCAGACCCCCTCCCGTGCCCGAACGGGTTCCAGCAGGCCGGCCCTACAGAAGATCTCCTGCACCAGGGCCACCATCGCCCGAGGACAGTCCGAATCCTCCTCTATGAACCGCTCCAGCTCCCCAGCGGCGACCTCCGTGACCCCGCTTCCCTCGGCGGCACAGAGGGGCAGGTGCTTCAAAAGTTTTTTCCAGACCTCATTCACGTCCGCGGCCTCCCAAAAACGAGATACGAGTCTCCGCCCATCCGGCGAAAGAACTCATCCGGGACCGTCCCCCCGGCCCCGCCTCCGAATCATAGCACCATCCGGAACGAAGGGACATCGCCTCCCAAGTCCTAAAATGGCAGGAAAACGCTATAATCCTGAGGGCCTCCAAGCGGCCCCAAGCGTGTACTGTGTGTTATCATTACCGTCGGGACAGCTCCTGAGCACAACGAGGAGCTTCAAAGCAACACCAGAAGCGGAAAGAAGTTTCGGAGAGAGACCATCTTAAGGAGGCGTATTGTAGTGAGAAAACGAGGTTTTTTTGCAGCACTTTTCCTGGCGGCATTGGCCTGGGCATCGCCAGCCATGGCGGCAGAGAATTGGGCCATGGGGTTCGACCATCACAGCGTGTGCGGCCTGCTGGGCGGAAAGCCCGTCTACGAGACGGCTTATTTTACCAACTATGTTTTCTGGATGCAGGACACCATTTCCCCCGATGCTCTGCCCTCCGCGGACGTCACCTCTGCGGACAGACTGACGATTAAGGGGGGGAACTACACGGCAAGGACATGGACCTTACCCCCAGAGGATGAGAAGGTTCAGAATGTAGAAAAGACATTCCAGCTGTCCAGCTTCGACCACGATGGGACCAATCTCAAAGGGAACTACTACCCTTCCAAGGACGGCGTGAAGGTTACGTTTCTTCCTCCGGCGGACGGCGGCCTGCAGGACGTGCCGGTAGAATGGACGCTGTTTGGCGTCCATCGAACGACCCGTGTCCCCAAATTCCTGACAACCCCAAAGCAGGAGGAAACGGCCGTTCCCTACATTGAACTGACTCTGTCCGGGGATAACGTCACGGGCTTCAAATGGCGCTTTATCGACCCCAGGGACCCGTCCAAGGCAATTTCCCTATCCTGTGGGGCGGATGTCGTTTTCTGGCGTTTCAACAAAGATATAGGAATTCCCCCTAACGAATATAAGCGGGTGAGTAAAAACTTCCCGACAGGAACCCCTCTTGAGGGCACTGAGGACCTCGGCGGCAATAATATTCCTCTGGATAAATTCAGCACACGCTTTCGGCTGGTTCGGGATGATATGAAGGAGACGGACGCTCAAGGGCTCGTTTCCAGGGGGACCTACGCTTGGGATTTTGAGCAAATCAAAGAAAGCGACGAAGGATTTCAAAGTAAGGGGACCCTGGCAGCCCCCATCGCATTGAAAGTCGGTGAGGAGAAGACCATTACCTTCACCTTGAAGGCGGGAATGGACATCACCCTCAAAACCCTTATCTCAGACCCGACGGTGGCAGACCGCAGCGGGAGTTGGACCAGAGATTCCAACGGTGTTTGCACCTTCCCACTCAAGGGATTGAAGGCAGGAAAGACCAACCTGTGCATCCCTTATTATGGCTCGAATGACATCTACCTCTCCCAGCCGGTCGAGGTAACAGTGACGGGCGGCAACACCTCCCAGGACATCAAGCCCGACCCCGATGAGCCTAAGCCCGGCTCAGACGGATACACCTCGGGCGACGTTGTCGTTCCACTGGACCCCGCTCTGTGGACGAGCGTCCGCGGAACTCCCGACGCACAAGGCAATGCCCCTATGACGATCCGAGTCTCCATCAGGACAAAAAAGGAACTGCTCTCGGCAAGTGTCGAGGCGAAAGGACTGGACTTCAGTAAGGTCAAATTTTTCAGAAATAGAACGGACTCTGCGGCTTCGGTCTCAGCGACCTCTTTCAACTACATAGTGGAGATCACGGGCACGGTCGCCAGGGAGAATCTGAATACAGCCGTCATCGAAGCACTGAACTACCGGCTGGTAGGCGACACTAAGGACACGAGGCTAGCACTGGGTACGGGCATTCGTTTGAGCAAGATGAAGGATCGGACGCCGCCTCTGCTCGATCCCAACCCCGGACAGAAATCCAAGTCGAGCGGCGGTGGGTGCAACGCGGGCTTTGCCGCACTGGCCCTCCTGGGTGCGGCCTCCCTCTTCCTCCGACGACGCTGATATAACGAAAGACTTGGGAAGACCAACACTCCCAAAGTCCTTCAGCCTTCCCATACAAACCCTATAACGAATGCGGCCCCCGGGCCGCATTCACATTTTTAAGAACGAGAGAGACGCGAAGGGCCTTTGGTCCGCGGATCCGCCTCCTTCGCAAGGCATCCCCACGGTCCCGAAGGCCCCCGGAACGGCAAACGGTCACATCTACACTTGAAACGCCCTCCGAAAGGGACGGAGCGTCGCCCCCCCTTCAGGACATCACTTCAGGCCGCGCAGCACCAGCTCCGCAATCGCCGCCGATCCCATGAAGGTCCCGACGAAGACGAAAAGTCCAACCAGGACGATCCTCCAGCCCTGCGTCCTGAGCACGCCGATATCCTTGCCGACGGCAAGTCCCGCATAGGCCAGGATTGGAGTGCAGAGCCCGATGAAGCTGACCTTCGAGGCCCACGCGGTGAGCTGCTCCGCTCCGGGAAAGCCGGGGATCGTCACGATGCAGCCCAACGTGACGATGTAGGCCACGGAGGGCAGCCCCTTCCAGGGGATGACATGGGCGATGAGGACGCCGCCCGCGATGATGCCGAGCAGCACGAGGATGCCGGGGATGGAGTCCGCGAAGAGTGCGGCCGCCGCAGCCGCGCCCTGCGCGCCGAAGACGGTGAACCCCTTTGCCCCAACCCAGTTGCCGATCAGCACCTGAGCGGAGCAGATCAGCAGAAAAATCGCCATCTGACGGTATCTCATGCTAGTACTCCCCCTCCCCGGAATCCATGCCAACGGGCACGCTCGGGGCCTCCCCGACCCCCATGAACCGAACGAGCCAGTTGGCGATTGGAAGGCTCAGGAACACGCACATGTAGACCCCGTCGAGTCCCGAGAACATGTTGCTGGCCGAGGCCAGGGCCAGCAGCTCGTCCTTGAGTTGGGGGTACATCGTCACCAGGGGAGTGACCGCGGCGGTCATCATGCTGGCACTGCCCGTTCCCGTCGCCATGGCCAGGGCCTGGGGGCTGAAGAAGGGCATCGTCGACGCGACGAAGGAGGAGAGGAAACTGCAGAAGAGGGCTCCGAAGACCGTCCCCGTAACGTAGACACCCATGACGCCGCGTCCCTCGGGGGTGTCGAGCCCATACTTCTCGCCGATGATGGCGATGTTGGGCTCCCGCGCGTTGGAGAACGCCGCCCCCACCGCCTCGCGGCGCAGGCCCAGCAGCACGGCGATGGGAACGCCGAAGAACACGGTCCCGATGTTACCGAACTCCTGAAGCACCAGGGCCGGGCCGGACTGGATGACCTTCCAGAAGTTGGGCCCCACCAAGGTCCCGTAACGCGCCATCAGGAGGAAGAACGAGACCCCCACGAGGGACGACGCCTCGAACATGTCGCTCCGCTTCAGCATCTTCAGGGCGGGCAGCCCGCAGAAGGCACCCAGCACGAAGGAATAGAGCAGGGGGATCAGGACCAGCATCCCTGGCCCAAGCTTGAAGGTCCGGACCCCGACTGTCTCGGCCAAAACCGTGAAGACGAGGACCAACAGGTGCAGCTTCCAGTTTCGCAATGCCTTGTCGACGATATCCATGCCGCAGCAACACTCCTTTTACCAGGCTCTTCCACTTCTCGGACTCTTCCACCAAACCCTTCTACAGGCCCTTATCCGGCCTGAAGCGCCGACCAACTGCAAGG
>ERZ772957.1080-NODE-1080-length-18826-cov-5.299558_pt1 | contig 18826 bp, 17 predicted proteins | sample MGYA00580682_ERZ772957 | MGnify/ENA primary metagenome ERZ772957 (study PRJEB29015, sample SAMEA2737921) | human oral metagenome | biome: human oral; feature: human-associated habitat; material: dental | place: China | collected 2025 ...
CCCAAGACATGTATTTGTTTGATAAATCAAATAGTTTGCTTAATTCTTTTTCATCAATCCCAATCTTTCTAGCAATTCCTCTCATTTTAGCTGTATTTAAATCTTTTACCATTCTAGCCCATGAACCAAGTGTTCCCATGAAACCAGCTGGAAGCCTTTGTTTAATATCATCAAGAGTTAAAATCAATTTTTCACTAATTCCATTAAGACATTTTTCAGTTTGTTTTCCAAAACTTGTAAAAATAAATACGGAAATGCAAAAAGCGAACAAAAAAACTATTCCAAAAGACGAAAACATTTTTCCTTTCGCTTTTAAAGGATTTTTGAAAAGCGAAAGCAAAGGAATTTCCCTTTCGCCTTCAGGAATTTTTATGAGCGGATAAATGCAGACAGCCGTAAGAAATGTACTGAAAATCCCAGCCGCAGAAAAAACAGCCATCTGTTTCAAAAGTCCGAACGGAGCAAAAAGCAGCGCAAGATAACACATTGCGGTCGAAAGCATGGAAAGCCCAAATCCTCTGAAAAGACGACTTCTTATTTCTCGTCCGGAATTCAAGGCGGCGTTTCCTTTCCAGTTTATAAAATAATGCAGGCTGTAATCTATGCAACTTCCAATCAGGGAAGTTCCGAAGACCAAAGTAAGAACATGCATTTTTCCGAAAACGCAAATCGTTGACATGAAAGCCGTCAAAACAGAAATCCCGATTGAAAAAAATGACATCAATATCGGAGTTGGAGACCTGAACACAAAAAGCAAAATCGCAAGAACGGCAAGAAGCGAAACCGTCGAGATTATCCCGATTTCCTTTGATGCGTTGGAAGACGCCTTGTAACTATGAAAAGGCGTTCCGGAAAAAATAAAACGAGTTCCGCCCGTTTCGAGTTCTTCAGAAAATTTATGCACAAGCGCCACGCCGTTGGTTCTGCTTGCAAGCGCGCCGCCTTCGTTGCTGAGCCTTGCCTGAATCATGACGTACCATCTAGGAGAATCCACGCCGCTTATTCCATATGGAAGTTCATGTGCACTAAGTACGCCGTCTTTCAGAGCCATGGAAGTTCCCGAAGACTGAAGATACAAAAGATAGTTTTCAAGAGCCGCTTCGCCAAGCATAAACGGATCTTCGGAAAGGGAAGAAAGGTTCATCATCGTGAAAGCCCCGTACGCTCGGCTCAAGGAATTTTGGCTAAATGACAACGGTCCTCCATCGCTTTCAAGAAACGACACGGTTTCATCGCCAAGAAGATTGATCCTGTTTTGCTGCACAAATTTCATGACCTCGCCGATTTCCGACATATCCCTGAAAAGAACGACTTTTTCAAATTTCGGCGATACCGCGATTTTTTCGTACAGAGCGGTCGCGGCTTCCTTTGCCTTGTCAAAATCTTCGTTGGAAACCAAAATGAACATATTCCCGGAAAGATTTTTTGTAAGTTTTTCATCAACGACGGAAATCGCATCTTCCATCGCAGGTTTTGGAATCATGTTAAAAAGGTCGGTGTCGATTTTTATCTTCATTCCGCTCAAAAAAAACACGAGCAAAAAAATCAGCAAGACAAAAATATGATAAAAAATCCAGATTTTAAAAAAAGATTTGTCAGAAAGCGAAGTAAGATTCTTCATCTTTGCTAAGTTCCTTTGGAAATCGCTGGTTTGAAAAAACGTATTTTACGGTATCGCCGGAAACTTCCGTAATCAGGATTTCCTGTATAAAAGTTTCATTGCCCTGCATTTTCCCCGAAACGTCAATCGAAGATATAACCGATTTTACGGAACTGTCTTTTGGCGACAAAAGCAAAGTCCAGCCGTCGCCGCTTGAAGAAAAATCGTGCGTAAAATTTTCCAAAATAGATTTTTCGTCGCCGCAGAACATCGCAGAAATACTTTTGGAAATACCTGTAAAAATCTGATTTTGCGAAGCGTCCGTAACGATTTTTCTGCCGTCCGGTATAATCTGAACGACGCTTGCAGAACCTACCGCCATCACGGAAGGAAACGGTTTTTCGGTTTTCCAGACAATTCCCATAGGCGAAAAAATAAAAACTCCGGACGACCGCAACGTTCTGTTAATCGAAGAGATTGTTTTTTCCTGCAAAAAATTTCCCGTCATGTTCGGATGCACAGAAAGAGATTTGCACACGGAACTAAAAGTCAAATCCTGAGAAAAAGCAAAAAATCCCATCAAAAAAACAGGAAGAAGAAAAAATCTTTTTTTCATTTTGAAGATATCCCTTAAAACGGTTCAAAAGCGGCTCGTAAAGCAAGCACATTTCCGTTTGAAAACAAACTCGCTTTCATATCTTATAACCTTCATGCATAAAAAAATCAAGCCGCAGGATTCGGCGGAACACTTGAGTGCTTTTTATGCAAGGTTTTACTACTAGGTCGAATTTCTCTACTTTTATAAATACCACATACAGCTTTCCTAAAGAGTTAAAATATATGAACAAATTGGGATTCAAAAGGACTGCGGGCGGCGGACGGGCAAAATTATACGTAAAGGGTATAACTCGCTCCCCGTCCGCTGGCTTTTTAACGGGAAATTTGTTATAAGTAAAATCGAGTTTTCCGTAAATCTAGCGGCAAAAGGAGCAAAAATGAACCTTAGAAGAATCGCAGCCTTTTTCATTGATTTTTTTATTTCCGCATTGATAAATAATGTTCTGTTTTTGTTTTTTATAATTATCCCGCTTATGCGACAAAATCCACCAGACAATATAATTTTACGAGCGATATTTTCGACTTCGTTTGCATATTTGTATTTGATTTTGCGAGATTTGCCGAAATCGGGCAGCATCGGAAAAATGGTGATGAAATTAAAAATCATCGATGCGGAAACGAAAGAGCCTGCCCCAATCGGAAAAAGATTTCTTAGAAATGTACCGCTTATTTTTACCTGGGTTGAAATTATAATTTTTTTGTTTGCAAAAAGCAGGCTCGGCGACATGATTTCAAAAACTGATGTCGTGCAAAAGTAAATAAAATTCTAAAAACGCAGTCCGTTTTCTTTCAAGGGATTTTTTTAAGGATTCCGAACGGATTATTTTTCCTGATTTTGCGGCGGCTCTTCCAATCGCCAAAAATTGTAAAAGTTATACCACTGGTACGGAAAACGGAGCGCATATTTTTCAAGAACGTTTACGAATTCCGTGCAAAGTTCGCCGATTCGCTCTTCCCTTTGCGTCCGTGTGCAGTCGAATGAAATTTTTGATTTTTCAACGAACATATTGTTCCTGGGAAACAGGGCGATGCTCTTTGTCCTTAATCCAAAGACATAATAAGTCGGAACTTTCAAAAGAGCCGCCAAAAGAAACACCCCATAAGGAAAATCCGCAGCCTTTCCCAAAAACGGTCTTCTTATGCAACGATTTCGCGCCCGTGAACTGGTTCTGTCTGCGGCAAAAACGACAAGTCCGCCCTGCTCCAGTTTTTCCTGCAAAAGGATTATCGTTTCGGGCGTAATGTCGGAAGGGTCGATTACATTGAATTCGACTTTTGGATTTATCTCGGCGATTGTTTTGTTGAACTGTTCCGTTGACTTCAGTTCCATTATGACCGTAACGGGAACGTTCTGATTTACGCCGGTTCTTCCAAAACTGCAAAGGCTTCGCAAAAGTTCGATGTTCCCAAGGTGCGAGCCTATTAAAATCGCCCCGATCCCTTCTTCCAGATTTTTTATCAAAGAACCGATGTCGTCATCATGGGTTATGAGCGTTTCGTATTTTACTTTTCCAAGCCAGCCTTCCATTTTTTCCAAAAGGCAAATGCTGAAAGAGATTATCTGCCTGCACGGATTGACCATCAAAGGAATCCGCCCGTTCGTGAACTTTTTCATCTGACGTTGATATGTAACGCAGGCAATTCTTGCTCGTCTTGAAAAAATATAATAGAAAAGCCCGACAGGAACGGCGATAAGATGCACAAGCCAGCGGGGCATTATAGAAAAAAGAAAAAGGACGAATTTCAACGCCTTGTTTGATTTTATGACTTCTTTTTGGTCAGCCCAATGAGCAAGTTCTTCCGCAGAGGGTTTTAGGTCCGGTTTTTTAGACATTTTTCCGTCTCCGGAGATTCAGAAAAATCAGTTTGGGAATTCTAAAAAACATTCCGATACACAGACGCATATATACAAACGAAATACGAATATTGTCCCGAACAATCCTGAAATTTGAAATGCCGTCTTTTGGGTAGCTGACTTTCACCGACTCGGAAACCACCGGAACTCCAAGCCAATAAAGATGCACCAAAATGTCTACATCAAAGCCCATCCGTGGGTCAACTAATGTATGCCGCCGTATAAGTTTTAGGCAAGGCTCTACAGGATAAACCCTAAATCCAATCAGCGCATCTTTTATCGCACCTGAAAGCGTCACAAAATGAATCCATGCGTTGGCGATTTTCCTGCCGTTCACCCTTTCTTTTGGGGCGGACTCATCGTATTCAGGAAATCCGCATATCACTGCATCAGGATTTTCCATTGATTTTTCAAGAAAATGCTGCACCCTATCTGCGTCGTGCTGCCCGTCGGAATCAATCTGAAGAACATGGGTAAGCTCCATCACTGCCGCCTTCAGTATTCCGGAGCGCATCGCAATTCCCTTTCCCATGTTTTTCTTGTGCCGAACAACGTGAACAAGGCTGTATTTTTCTGCCACACGCTCAATATAAGCAGCATTTTCTGTGTCGTTTCCGTCATCAATAACGATTATCGGAAATCCGTATTTTTCCAGATTTTTTACAACGCCTTCAAGAGTAGAACCATGATTGTAGACAGGAACAACAAAACCGTATTTCATTCCGGAATCACAGAAAAACTCCCCGAAGAATAGACCTTGCCCTCGATATCGGCATCCTGCATGGAAAAGTTCACAGAACTTTTTTCAGCCCTATACTCAAGGTCAAGATGGACATTCGTGTCCGGTCTTATGGGATTGGAAAATTTTATTCGTTTTATGGCAGGAACGTAGCGTTGCGTATTAAAATATTTTCTTGAAAATCTGGTTACTACTTCGAATTGCGCCACCGCAGGCAGAAGTTTGAATTCGGGAAAATGACCGTCAAAAAAATCGCTGGACTCAGGAATCGAAAATTCCAAGGAAACAGAATTTTCTTTTTTTTCCACGATTTTTTCATCTACAATGCCGTGCAAATTCTGTGTCATTATTTTTCTCCATCCGAAGCGAACATCGCCTCGATTTCTGCCTTATGCTTTTTCCCCTGCACATCCACAGGAATCGCATCGGGAAATCTCCATCGCTTGGGAATCACGATGTTTTCAAAGAACTGTAGCAAAAAATCGTGAAAATATCTATTGATAAGGAATTTTTCCATTCCCTCGAACTTTTTCTTTCCGTCAGAATTAAGGACCACCGCAGCCGCAAGATATTGGCGTACATCGTTTTGAAGCGCAATAACCTTCACATCCTGAACAAGACCGCTCTGCATAATGCGGGACTCGACTTCGGTAAGGCTTATGCGTTTTTCCTCGATTTTGACAATAGAATCTGCCCGCCCTTTCAGAATGAACGAACCATCCGGGAAAATCTCCGCCAAATCCGCCGTCGCAAATCCTTCGGGATTTTTTATGTACGGACTTACAATTCTAAGGCATCCGTCATCGCCAATCCAAATTTTGGCATTGTCGAAAGGCGTGAACCTAAGTCCATTTTTGGACTGCTGCCGATACGCAATTCCGCTCGTTTCCGTAGAACCGTATACCTCAAGCGGACAGAAGCCAAAAACTTTCTCTGTCTTTTTTGCAAGTTCTTCCGAACAAGCTCCGCCGCTCGAAAAAATCCACGGATTTTTCAAAGAAAGCCTGTCCTCAATCTCAACCGTCCGTTTTAGAAAAGCGGGAGTCGCAATTATCATGTATTTTTCATCCGCAAGAGTTTCGAATTCTTCAGGAACTGTAATCCGTTTCCGCCGGAAAGGAACACCCAACGTAAACGGAAGAGAAATGCCGAACAAAAATCCATAAATGTGGTGCTGGCTCACAGTTGTCACAAGTTTTCGTTCTACAAATTCCTTTCCCCACTTGGAAATTATGAACGCATTGTCCTCTTCAAATTCCTTCATTCGCTGAAGAACTGCCTTGGGCTTTCCGGTAGAACCCGAGGTAAACATCAAAATTCTAGTCAAAGAAGAATCGATAGAAGGAGTGTTTCGCACAAATTCATCCGACGGCACGGAAGATTTTTCGATGATATCCACAATCGGCACAGATTCCGGAACTTCCTGATCCGTCAAAAAAATGGAGTCTTGAGTTCTTATTTCCTTTATGTAACTTTCGGAAATGTTCTGTGTCAAAAAAATGCGTTTTTTACATTGCAGAAGGGCAGCAAAAGAACAAAGAAAATACCAATAATCCTCACAGTGCAAAATCCAGTCGTCGGAAGCATTGTCCATCACAAAGCGACGAACCTTAGCGGAATCCTCCAAAAAATCTTTCCATGTTTTGAAGTTTTTTTCCGACCACGAACCTTCGTAGCAAAGGACGTGAGAATCACTTCTTGAATCGGAAGTAAATTTTGTAAATGAATAAGATTTTATCATCTTCCTGTCCACCCTCTTTCGAACCAAAAATTCCACAGCAAAAATAAGCCCCATCAAAACATACGAAATTCCGCCGTTGTATATCGACCAAATTTTCCCGTTCAGTTCAGGACTTCCAAAATCATAAAGAGCGGTAAAACCCGCCGCCGTTCCGTTCAAAACAAAAAAGCAACACCAAACGATTGTCACTTTTTTTGCATACTTTTCGACATTTTTTTCGTAGGACGAACCCTTAATCCGCTTGTCCATCATCATGGCAAAGCGGAAAATCATATTCGGCTCAAAAAAAAGCGTAGAACCGAACACAAAAAGAAGCGTAAGGCTTATGCCCAACGAATACAGTTTCAGGAACTTGTCGGAATCAAAGATAAAACAAAGAAGCCCCGCAAGTAAAAAAAGCGCAGAACTGAGCATAGGCCGCCAATCCAGCGCTTTTTTTTCAGGCTTTCCGCCATCCTTTGATTTTCCTTTTCCTGTAATACCCAAGAAAAAAGCGCCCGAGAGCGCAATCACGCAAAGCGACAATATCCGAATCGGAAGATGCAACACAACAAGAAGTGTAAACACCAACAGCGGATACATCGCCATGATGACATAGGAAAAAACTTTAAGAATTTTCCTTAATCTAAGCCATGTAAGGAACAAGAGCGTCCACCACGTCTTGAATGTTCTTTACAGTCTTGAAAATTGCAGGATCGATTTTGGTATCAGCCGGCATGAATTCCTTCATTTTCTGAATCAAGTCGATTGAATCGATTGAATCAAGTTCCAAATCGTCGAACAATGTCGCCGAAGGAGTTACCGCCCCTTCCTCAATCTCAAATTCTGAAACAAGAATATCCTTTAGCTTGTTAAAAATCTCGTCTTTTGACATTTTACCCTCTGTTTTGGCTAATATATTCAGCTAACGCATCAACCGATGCGAAATGCTTTTTGCTGTCAGCGCTTTCTGAAGAAAATTTCACACCGAACTTCTTTTTAAGTCCAACTCCCAACTCAAGAGCATCGATTGAATCAAGCCCAAGTCCCTCGCCAAAAAGAGGCTCGGAATCTACAATATTCTCAGGTGTAATGTCTTCCAGTTGCAGCGAAGAGATGATTGTCTCTTTAATCTCCCGCTTTAAGTCAAGGTTTTCCATAGAAAAATGTTCTCCTCGTCAGCGATTTAATCATTATAATTAATGGAAAAATAAAATTCTAGTGCTTTTAAGGAAACGCTTTGTCCGTCGCCGAAGGCAAGCGGTTTTAGATTTTGCCAATTTTTAGGAGATTTGGAAAAAGCGATGCAGAATGAGAGGAGAACAGAAAATCCGCCGGAAATTGCTTCCGATCCGATAAAAAACAGTCCTCGGTTTTATCCCTGTTCGTAACATAAATTTCATCGTTCTTTTTTACCGCAGACAAAAGCACTTCTTCGATTTTTTCAGTAATACGTTTTGCGGCAATCGTTTCAGAGCAGTCTTTATAATCGGAAATCTTGATTTCAGGAAGCATTTGAAAATCGTATTTGTACACTTCCTGATGGTTGTAAGAAAACCACGGATCGTGCTTTCCGAGTCCGTATTTGTCGTTTCCGCCCACAAGAACCGGAAGAATGTCGCATTTTGAATAATAGGCGATGCGTGCCGCACCTTTTTTGAACGGATTTTTTCCGTGGCGTGGGGTTCTTGTTCCTTCCGGAAATATTATGACATTATTTCCCTTGTCGATGGTTTCTTTGCAAAGTCGGCAAAGCTCCTCAAAATCAAGAGAATTTACAATGTAGCACTGCCGAATTACTCCCCCAATTACAGTTTTAGCAAGTCCGCTGCGAACTATGCAATTCGCATTAGGAACAAGCGACATTATGAACACAAAGTCCAACACCGAAGGATGATTTGCGACTATCACCTTTCCGTGAATGTTCCTCCACCTTGATTTGTCGCCAGCCTTTAGATTAAGCACGCCAAGCCCCTTCATAACATTTGAAAACATTCTGAACGAAGCCGACACAAATTTCCGTGCCTCGACCTGAAATTTTTCTTTGGGATGCACAAAAACCCGAATCCACGGAAAAACCAAGAGCGCTAAAACCACGCTCCCAAGTCCAAAAAATAGATAGCAAAAATGTTTTGCAAGCATCTGATAAAGATACAGCGGAAGACGATACCATTTTACAGGAGCAAGTTCTTTATGGTTGTACCGTTCGTACAATTCTTCCTTTGTGTACATAATTTTCTCCCATCTACATTTTTTCTAAATCACAAGGACTTTTTATTTCCATCGGATTGACTTCTGTTCCGCCTTCCGACCTTGAAACAATGCATGCAAGAGCCATCGGATTATTGTTTCCTTGGCGAGAAACCCCATATTCATCGGGAATATATTCGTCGGCATAAACAAACAAAATCTTTTCTTCGCTTCCTGCTATTACCGGAGAAATCGAAGCCAAAAACGCAGAATTGAAATTGTTTTTAGAAGGATATATCACAGAGTAGCCGGCTTTTAGCCCAAGACAAAGACTTGCAGAAGCAATCGGGGCGTTAAAAACGCTTAGAGTAAAAGAAGCAGGAAGGATTTCCAAGTCTTCCAAAAGGCTTTTATCTATAGAAAATTCCCGTCCGATTTCGCCGCGAAACGAGACAAAAACCTGCTTACATTCCGCTGCCGACGGATTTTTCTCTAAAAGTTCATGGACAACCTGAATCGTCATCCTTGTGATTTGACTTAGACGACGTTTGAAAAGCGAATCCGCAAACTCAAGCGCCGGCTTTTCCTTGGGATTATCGCTAGATGGCTGCCATGTATGTACGTCAGAAACATAAATCTTTTCCATGCTGTATAAAATCGGAAGTACAATAAGGGAAAACCCGATTTATTTTACTTCCAACGATTCCTCCATGTTCAGTTTCTATATTTTCCTGAAAACAAGCAGAGAATAGGCGTTAGAACCTAGATTGTGGTGGGCGGTTTTTAGTTCAAAGCCCGCATCACAGATTGCGCTAACAAGTTCCTCGTAGCGATACATTTTACTAGTGCCGTTCGCCATGCAAGTAAAATAAAGTGATGTCGCTGCAAGAGAATACGAACTTGCCGCAAAACGCTGCATATCCCAAAGCGGCTCAAGCACGTACACGTCAGTCTCTTTTGTGCTAGCCTTATGAACTTTTTCAAGAATTTTTGTAACATCGGAAAGACTGAAACAATCCAAAAATTGACTCATCCAAACCGCATCGGGAGAAAGCGGAAGCTGCGTTGATTCTTCAAGAATGTTACCCGTGCAAAAACCTATCCTATCGGAAAAACCCGCCGATTCAGCGTTTTTTTCGGCAACTGCGGTCTGTCCCGGAAGGTCAACTATTGTAATTTTTACGGAAGGATTGTAGCGGCAACAAGCGACCGCCCATTTTGCCGTGTTTCCGCCGATATCGGTTATCGTTCCAGTTTTTTTCTGAAATACAATCGGCAAGGCATCGGCAAAAGCAATATCGCTGTAAAAATGGTCAAAATCGAACCACGATTTTTTTGCTCTTTCCGGAAGACTTGAAAGCGCATCGTATATCGTTTTCCATTTTTCGCCGAAGACTTTTAGTCCTTCCGGTTTTCCATTTTCGATGGATTCCTTTAAATTCCACGCTCCTTCGTAACATATGTCGTTCACAAACCAGAAATTCACTTTCGTAAGGTCGTCCTCAAGGAGCATCCAGCCGATTTTCCCCAAAACAAACTTTTCTTTATCCGTCGTGCCGGGAACGGAATCTTCAGAAAATTTTATCACGTTCATGCCAAGCGCCATCTCGCACAGCACACGGATTCCATAAGGAGAAATATTCGTTTTTTCCGCAAGCTCCGAATAGCCGATTCCGTTTTTGCCCGAATCGCTTATCTTCTGCAGGATTCCAAGCTCAAGCATCGACCTTACAGCCTGAAAGCACAGCGGAGAAAACGCTATTTTCTGAGCCTCGAACTTTGCGTCCAAAGCCCTTATATCGTCCGTCTTGAACTTGCCGTAATCAAAAAAACAGGAATCCATAAAGTCCGTCTAATTTCTGAAAGAATGAATGGGGGACGGAATTCGTCCGCCGCGGTTTATGAAGTCCGCGCAGCCGAATCTGCTTACAGGCATTACGGGGCAGCCGCCGAGAAGTCCGCCGAATTCCACCCAATCGCCGGCTTTTTTTCCCGGAGCCGGAATAAGTCTGCAGGCGGTGGTTTTGTTGTTCATCATTCCGATTGCAAATTCGTCCACCAATATTCCCGAAACGGTGGTTGCAGGCGTGTCGCCCGGAATTGCAATCATGTCAAGCCCGACGGAACAGACGGTCGTCATCGCTTCAAGTTTTTCAAGCGAAATTGAACCTTGCTGAACGGCGTTTATCATTCCTTCGTCCTCGGAAACGGGAATGAACGCGCCGGAAAGCCCGCCCACATTGGTGGAAGCCATTACGCCTCCTTTTTTTACCATGTCAGTGAGCATGGCAAGAGCCGCTGTAGTTCCGGGCGCACCCGCTCCATCAAGACCGATTTCCTCAAGGATTCTGGCAACCGAATCGCCGACTTCCGGCGTAGGCGCAAGCGAAAGGTCAAGAATTCCGAACTGAACGCCAAGACGGCTTGCCGCTTCCGAGCCGACAAGCTGTCCCATTCTGGTAATTTTGAACGCCATCTTTTTTATTCCGTCGGCAAGTTCATTTATCGGCTTTCCTTTGTATTCGCGGGCGGCAGCCAAAATAACTCCGGGCCCTGAAACCCCCACGTTTATAACGGAATCGCCTTCTCCGACTCCGTGAAAAGCGCCCGCCATAAACGGATTGTCTTCGGGGGCGTTGCAGAATACAACAAGTTTTGCGCAGCCGTTTATCGGAAGGTTTTTTGAAACTTCTGCGGTTTTTACGATGGTTTCGCCCATCAGTTTTACCGCATCCATATTGATTCCGTTTTTTGTAGTTCCTACATTTACGGAAGAACAGACAAAATCCGTGCTTGCCAAAGCTTCCGGAATTGAATCTATTAAAATCCTGTCGCCGGGGGTTATTCCTTTTTGAACCAGCGCCGAAAATCCGCCGATAAAGTTTACGCCCAACTCTCTTGCGCATTTATCAAGAGTTTTGCAAAAATCAACATAACTGGAGGCGTTGCTTGCGCCTGCCACCAACGCAATCGGCGTTACGGAAATACGCTTGTTTATAATAGGAACGCCGAAGTCTTTTTCGATGTCCTGCCCAACCTTAACAAGATTTCCCGCCTTTTTCATAATTTTGTCGTAAATCTTTTGGCATGAACGTTTTGCGTCGGAATCCGCACAGTCAAGGATATTGATTCCCATTGTTACGCAACGGACATCCAATTTCTGCTTCATGAACATACTTACAGTTTCTTGGATTTCTGTCGGTGAAAATATCATAGAATCCCCGGTTAATTTAGATTTTTCTCATACTAGCAAAATATCCGCCCATTTACAATTACAATAATTCAGCAGGAAACTATTGAAGAATTCAGCCGGAACGGGCATTTATTCTGCAAAAGCACAAGTAAATGCACCTTTTTGCATCCGTTGCTTTAATTCGCGGATAATCCCAATCCGCGGAACTTTATGCGTTTCTTTTTTCTTGTTGAAAAACATAAATAAAGGATTCTTTTTCTTTTTGAATGTTTTTGCTTATTAAAAACTTGACGCTATTTTATGTTATGGTAGAATTAGCCTTGTATGTGGATTCTGACAGGAGTGTATGCAGACAGATTGTTTAAAAATAAGAGGTGCTAAAAAGTTACGGTTTAATATCATTGTTTTTTGACGGTTTTGTTCATGCACATTTCTAAAGTTTCCGCAACATAATCTATTTATTAATTTTGGAGGAATTTGATGAAAAAATCATTCGCTTTCATCTCTCTTTTCCTGATGCTTGGCGTTACGACACTTTTCGCCGAAGTTTCAGTGAAAAAACTTCCTGATGGTAACGCAGAAGTTCGATTCTTCTACGGAAATCCTCGTGCGGAGGAGGTTCTTGTTGCAGGAACTTTCACCAACTGGCAAGCCGCTGCCGAGGCCATGACCAAGACGGAAACTGGCTTTGAGCTCACGAAGGTTTTCAAGCCTACGGAAGAACTTTCTTACAAGTTCATCGTTGACGGAAACTGGACTACAGACCTCAAGGCTCCTGAGTTCATCGATGACGGATTCGGTGGAAAGAACGGAAAGGTTGCAATTGCCGACCTTTTGGGTGGAGACGGCGACGGAGCTCCTCGTGCCAAGATAAACTTCATTTCTTGGACAATGATTGGAACTCAGTCTAAGTTCACTACGCAGTCCTATAACGATCCTAAAAAGAAGGGACTCGATTTGGACAACGTTACTATAGGAATGAAGAGTTACAACAAATTTGCAGGTAACTTCCTTCCGAACTGCCCTGTGTATGTGGAAATCGCTCTTGCTGAGACTGAAATTGACGATGCTTTCGGTTCAAACAATCCTATTTACCTTGTAAAGAAGGATAAGTTTGGTCGCCATGAGATTGTCGTTAAGGATTCGTTCGCAAAGCTTTTCAACGATTTGTTCACAAATCCTGTGGCTTACTTTGCAAGGTCTACCGACAATAAGGGCGGCGATGCAGGTCCTGGAACAAATCCGTTCCTTGGACACCTCAAGTTCGGATTCAACTCTCCTTATGTAAACTTTGTAACTGGTTTCAACTATGCTAAGCCGGACGTTCGTTCTGCAATCCTTTGGACTACAGTAAGCGGTTCTTGGGATGCCGGTTATCAGCATGTCGGTGGTTTCAGCGTATTCAGCCTTGGTGACAAGCCTGTTGCCGCTATCCAGGAACTTACAGGTCTCAAGCTTGACATAGGATTCGCTCCTAACAAGACTGCAGACCGAAAAGGTAAAAAGTACGGTTACTGGGGATGGTTCGGAGTTTCAAACGACTACTTTGCGGTTGACTTGCAGTCAAACGGTATGTATGACGGAGATACTTTGTTCAGCAAACCTGTTGAGCATGACTTTATCATCGGTGGTAAATCAGCTGACATCAAACTTGCAGAAGCGAGCAAACTTAACGTCGCGGCTCAGGTTTTGGTTGCAACTCATCAGAAGAAATTCACACCGACTGAAAAAGGTTCAACGGACTACTTCGGATATTCAACCGATGTTTTCTACAGAGACGGTGAATTCGGACTTGGAAACATTGCAGGTCAGTTGAAAGTCGGTTTTGATCAGGGATACAACGAATACCGAGGAGCTTTCCAGGATTCTATCGGGGTTGAAGCAAGCTACCGTATGCGCGGTTATCAGGCTTCAATGCTCTACGTCAGAGAAAATCATGACGATGGAACGTTCGACCTTTCTGAAATGCTCGGTGCTTTGAACAGCCAGAACATCGACATTGCGGTTACGGGAACTCTTCTTGAAAAGAAGATTGAGCTTGGCCTTGAAGCAGGACTTTCTATGCCGCTTACAAAGACAAGCAAGTTCACGGAAGACAATTACTGGGATGCTTCAGATGCTAAGGGATGGTACAAAGACCGCTGTGGAAGCAAGATGGCTCCTATGTTCGGTGAAGAAAAACCTGAACTTACATTGACGCCTTCGGCTACATTCGATATCGCAGGTTTTGTCGATAACCCATTCGGAGGAACGATTGGTGTTTACGGCGAAATGAACGCAAACTTTGGCGGCGAAAAATACGATGTTTCAGAGTCTTATTTCCGATTCAAGAAGGCAGGATTGACATATTCTTATTCTGCAGAAGATAAAGAAGCTGCTTTCAAGGGTATAAACGTTTACTACGGACTTGACAATGGAAATGCAAAACGACTTTTCAACACACTTGTTGCAGAGTGTATGCTTCCATATGACATCAATGTTGTTCTTGGCGGCGGTATAAAGACCATCAATAACAATACCGAAGGAAAGACCCTTAACGCTGCCGAAAACAATATGTTCGGTGCTGTTGTGGGAATTTCAAAGAAATTCGCTGCATTCAAGAAGCCTGTGGTGTACGCCCAGTTTGTGTACAACATGGATCCGTTTAAGGGCTTTGGCGACGGACAGGACGGTCTTGCTCTTAGCGGTGCCAACGTTTCAGGACGTTGGGACAGTTCGGCAAAGAAAGGAAGTATTTCTGCTGTTGACTTCTACGATGGAAAGGCTGCTTTGCGCGTTGGTATCCGCTGGGATATATAATCCGGCAACATGAAAGCGAATTGAAATAAGGGCTGCCTTGAAAGTGGTTGCTTTTTGGGCAGTTCCAGTTCTTGGGCTTTCAAAAACAAAGGCTTCTTTACGAAGCATAATCCTTAAAAATAGGAGAATACGATGAAAAAACTTTCATTTTTAATCGCAGGTCTTATGGGATTGGCTCTTATGGGCTGTTCCGGAAACTTGCACGACGTTGTACCTTCTCGTGTTGACCTTTCAGCTGGAGGCGCTCCGGGTGCATTCAATACTTGGAACAACACTACTCCATGGACTACAATGGACAAGGCAAATGGTATATACACATATGAATTTGCGGCTACTGATACAAAAATGGACTGGAAAGTACTTTGCAAAACAGGCGACTGGAACGGCGGCGCATACGGCGGCGAAGGTACAGAACTTGAACTAAAAGTAGGCGGCAAAGAAACTCTTGTATATGACAACAAAACTGGTGGCGGTAAAAACGTAAGAATCACCGGACTTACAAAAGGTCTAAAATACAAGATTACTGTTATGGCTACAGAGTCTGCAACTGTAGAGGCAACTGTAGAGGCGGCAGGTTTGCCACCTGTACCGTATTACCTTGATGGTGAATACCTTGTGGGTGCGATTTTCGATATAGGAATTGGAAATGCATGGGGCTTTAACACAAAAAACCTTATTTACAGTGCAAGCGTTGACAATAACACCGGTTATGTAACATACACAAAGGACATTGTGGCTATTGCTTCTAATGGCGAATGTGGCATAAACGACTGCAACTGGAATCACAAGATGATGGGCAAGGATGTTGAAGTTCCTGCGGACGACAAGTTCTATGAACTAAATGGCTCAGACGAAGGTAACTTCCAAGTAAAGGGTCTTACCACAGGACAGCCATACCGAGTTACAATCCAGACTCACCCGGACAAAAAGGTTTTTGTGAAATTCACTCTAATCACCAACTATACTTTGGCTGTAAAATTGGTACACGGTACAGATGCTACTGAGTACTACATAAACGGTACTCCATGGGGCTGGGGTGGCGGTTGGCCAATTGTCAACTGGACAGACGGTAAGCCAACGAATGCATACACTACCTGCAAAACTGCTAATCCTAACCGCTTCTGCACTTGCTCTGGTGGCGGCAACGGAAGTTTCAGCGATAAGCCAGCCTTTGTAGGAAAACCTGGCGACAAGGTAACTTATGAAGTTAAGGTTGTAAGTTGCACTCCTAACGGTGCGGATCCACAGTATGACTCCGGAAATATGAAGTTTGATGTGGTTATCAAATCAGGCGAAATCGGAGTAACAATCGACATTGCCGCAAAAACGGTTACGGTCAACTAGTAGGCTCTATTTTTTAAGCCTGCCTTTTTAAGGCAAAAAGGACTGCGGTATTTTACCGCAGTCTTTTTTTTGTTTATACTGTCAATAATTTTTGTTACTTGACCGGAATTATAAGGTGGAGTATATTAAACAAAAAGGAACACCGCAGAATTGTGGCTGTCTCCTTTAAGCTTTTGTGAAAAGCCTACTCAGATTCGCAACACTGGGGTAGGCTTTATTTTTGCTCTTACAAGAAATACTTGAGGAGAGCCAGTGCGTTTATAAGCAAACTGAGAAATGCGATTACAAGCATCGCTCTTTCGTATTTTGTCATATCTGCACGAAATCTCCCTTTCATTTAAGATTAGGAGACAGCCACCCTGTTCCACGGTGTTCCAGCCGCTACAATACACTATTACTTTGCAAATAACAAGCGGATGGGGCATACACAGTAGCTATTCACTTTGCGGCAGAAACCGCTTCTGTAATGTAGTTTTTATTCTTAAACTTGCCCGTTTTATGGGGTAGGGAAAGTTGCGGTATTTTGCCGCAGTCTTTTTTTATTTGTGCGGGTGTATGGGGGGCTTGTGGTGTTGCGGGATTAAAGCGGCGGGGGATTTATTTGTTTTTAAAGATGAGATTGGTTATATTTTTGCACGATGTAATTACGGTTTTAAATTCTATGCCTTTTGCAAATGCGTTTTTCTTTATGTAATTCTTCCAACGGGTAAGCATCTGTTCGTTTTCTGCAAGTGTATTCAAAAGACCGTCGGCGTATTTTTTTGTAAAATCTGTTTTTCTGTAGGCGCAGGTTCTTAAAAACGCTTTTCTTAAATCGCAAGTATTGATTTGGTCTATTTTTAATTTATGGATTATATAAATGTCATAAAAATCCTTGCTTCTGCTGTTGTAAATGCTTTTGTTGAAAACCGTCTGTAACTTTTCTGCAAGAATTGTTTCAAGATTATATGCCTTTATTTTTATAAAATCATCCATGATGAGCCGATTGTAGTTGTAAGCGATTGCCGCCGGAGTTATCGGGTCTCCTGAGGCTATGTCGATGCTTAGATTCTGTCTTATATTTTCAAGATGACCTGTAATTTTGACTGAAAGCCCTCCGTATCGGTCTTCGGTTCTTATGGGTTCCGCATTTATAAATTCAAATTGAATGTTGTCGTACGGCTTTTGGGAAATAATTTCTTTTATTATTCGAATAAGATTTTCTTCTTCGAGAGTTTCGTTCGTCAGTTTAAAATCTAAGTCCTGCGTGTAACGATTTTGTATGCCTATTACAGATGAAAGATAAAATCCGCCTTTGAAAATAAAATTGTCCGAATAAGATGATTTTGAAAGTCTGAATAAGAATGCCTCAAAAAAGTATGTTGCAATTAGAATGTTTACGCTGATTCCGGTTTCCGCCGAAAGTTTTTTTTATGCGGGCTTGCACGGAATCTTTGCTATAGTTCATTTAGTACCACCATCATTGTATCGTCGACTTTTTTTTGAATTCCCATAATTTTTGCATACTCAAAAAGCCGTTCTTTGTTTTTGCTTTTTAGGTTTGCATAATTGCGGAGCGCTTTTGTGTATATTTCCGAATCAATTTTTTCTGAATTGCGGATAAGGTCGCAGAGTGTTTTTTCTGCGTTGTACGAAAGAACCGTATTCCCCAAGTTTGTTTCTATTTTTTCGATTCCAAGTTCATATGTTTCTTTTTTGCTGTCCGTGTGAACAATCGCTATGTTTTCTTTGGGACTGAAAGGTCTGTAATTTTGGGGGCCTGTAACTTCAAATGCATGAGGAAGCCTGTCAGTCAGATTAAGAAGATAAAGAGCCGATTCGTAAGAAAAAATAAATTTAGGGTATTTATATTGAAAGACAAAAAAGTCGTCTGCAAACCAGTTTTGCACGGCGTAAAAGCCGGCAGCTATTTTTTCAAGTTTGTTTTTGCGTACAAAGTCTGTCAAAAACCACGACGGAATCTCTTTTTCGTCAAGATGACGGCGTGTTATGTAGCCTTTGTTTTTTTTCAGAATATCCTGTAGTTGTGAAATATTCGTTTTTTCTTGCATTTTAAACCAATATTAATTAATTATGGTTTAAAATGCAAGTTGCCGGATGGGTTGTGTGTGTGGGGAGGGGCTTGTGAGCGGGCGGCTTTCTTTAGTGATGTATTTTTTGTGTGTCCATTTCATAAAACGGGAGTTTTTGCCCGTTTGGTGTCGGTTTTGTGAAGTTACGATTTTTTCGTTTTTACATATTTAGCTACTTCATTAAAATAAGCAGGAAGTATATCTGTCTGCATTTTTTCTACGACAAAGTCTTTTCCCAAACACTTTTGATTTATTACTTCTTCGGTTGCTCTGATTAATAACATAACGGCTTCAGGTATTGAGCCCTTATTCATAAGTTCCTTAAATGATTGCAATTTGTCTTTAGTAAAGTATTCTTCAAATAACTGTTTAGAGAAAAGAAGATTTGTATTTAAATCATAATAAGAACCTTCAAAGTTCTCGTAGCCAGTTCTAAAATGGTCATCATCAAATTTTCTTATAGAGATATTTGTTTTCTCGTTTGCATTAGTATCTTTTATTTCCTTTTTAAATTCTGACATAATGCCATCTATGTCTACAGATAGTTGTGGTTAGGCAGACGGGGAGACGTCTGCCAAGACATGGAAAAGCCCTGTCCGACGAATGATGGCATGCGTCAGGACAGGGCTTGTCGGTTGATGGCGCGCAGGGCTATTCGCTCTGCATGGTCACCTCTATGCGACGACGACTGTCGAG
>ERZ772957.1082-NODE-1082-length-18810-cov-6.693788_pt1 | contig 18810 bp, 14 predicted proteins | sample MGYA00580682_ERZ772957 | MGnify/ENA primary metagenome ERZ772957 (study PRJEB29015, sample SAMEA2737921) | human oral metagenome | biome: human oral; feature: human-associated habitat; material: dental | place: China | collected 2025 ...
GCTTTCCACACAGCGTAACTGCCTTGATCTTTCACATAATAGACCTTCATTTTCATCTCCTTATTGAACGCCGGCACAAACACAGAGAATGTTGTTCCAATCTTCATTCCCTTGAGTTGATCTTCCCGAATGTTGAATGTCCCCCACTGATCACTTAGCTCTGAAATGCTCATAATGGGCGAACCCAATCCCAACAGCTCGCCCACCTTGGGATAAACCTCGCTCACTTCGCCTTCAACCTGCGCCACTTGAACCGTTTCTTTCAGCATCGAAGCAACCACTTCCACTGCGCCCAAAGCGGCTTTTACATTGCTGGCTGCCACACGTTTTTCTTGCGAACGGGCACCATTCTTAGCCATGTTATATTGGCTTTCGGCTGCCTTCACTTGCGCTTCTGACGCTTTAAAGGCTGCAAAAGCCTCATCGCGTTTCTGCCCACTAATCACCCCTTCGTTGTAGAGGTTTTGCATGCGGTTATAAGTCTTCTTGGTAATTTCAGCCGCCGCACGTGCTTGTTGCAGCAATTCGAAGGCGCCTTGAATTTGCTCTTTGCGCGCACCTGCATCGGTTAAATCTTTTATCGCCTCGGTCGTTGCAGTTGTTGCTTGCGCTACTTTCTTCTGCGCATCCATCTCAGGAATTTCAATAATGGCCAACGTGTCGCCCACATGCACGTAGTCCCCCTCTTTCACTCTGAGCTCAACCACGCGACCCGGATATTTACAAGCCACCCGAAATTCTTCCACTTCCACTTCGCCTTGGATAATATCCTTCTGCTTTCCCAACGTGAAGAAACCGATAATTCCTACAATGGCCACCACAAGAATGATGCCTAAGATGGCCAAATACATATTTTTATGTTGTGATTTTGTTGACATGATAATCTGTTTGATGAGTTTATGGGTTAATATTCAAGCACGCCTAATGCCTTTTGTAAATTCACTTGTGAGAGTCTCACCTCCACTTCGGCGTCTATTTCCTGACTCTTTGCTTGCTGCCATGCCGCTTGAGCTGCCAGCACATCGGTCGATTCTATGACGCCTTCTTTAAAGCCGAGCGTTGCACATCTGAGGTTTTCTTCGGCACTATGGATGTTCTTTCGCGCCATAACAAGCCGCTTATGCGCCTCTTTCACCTTGAATTGGCATTGTGAAATTTGCAGGCTTATCTTCTCTTGTGCATCGCTCAGTTCCATCTGTGCAAAGCTCGTTGCCGCCTTGGCTGCCCGCACTTTATAAGCACCTTCAAACCAGTTCCACACGGGAACCTGCACCAATACGCCCACATTCCACGTGCCGGCCAACTTACGTTCGAAACCGTTAAACACATTGGGGTTGCTGGCAAAATAGCCTCCGGTGAGCAAAACATGCGGCAAATAGATGGCACGCACCAAGCGCTCGCCTTGCTTTGTGAGGTCAACCATATTTTGAAGCATGCGCAACTCGGGACGATTTTCATTGGCTAAACCCTTGTCGGCCACAGCTTGTGACTGTGCATCGAGGTTGAGCACACGTTGCAATGGCTGTTCATCAACCAACGACACACGCTCCTCTAAAGGCAAACCGCAAAGCTGACAGAGCAACATCTTGGCCAAAACCAATCCGTCTTCCACCTGCGTCACTTGCATTTCAGCCTCATTCACACGCACATCCACCTTCAATCCGTCGGCCTTTGTGGCAACACCTTCTTGAAACATTTTCTGCACATCGCCCGACAACTTCTGCACCAAGGCCAAATAGCTGTTGGCTAATTGCTGTTTCTGTTTCAACGAAACAACCATCCAATAGGCCTGGTCTACATTGTAAAGCGTCGCCTGGCGCTTGGCATTTGCATCGTTCTCGGCCACACGCTCATTGAGTTCAGCCATGTGATTGAGCGCCGTGATGGCTCCACCCATATAAATAGGTTGTCGCACCACAACCGCCCCACCCCACATGTGATGGGTGTTGGTCTCAAGACTGTTGACAATATTCTGCCCCACTTGATTACCCATGCCCGCCATGGGACCGCTGACTTGACTGAAAACATTACTGATTTGTCCTGCAACTGAGGGCGAAATAACCCCATGAGCCACCATGTTGGTGAGCAAACTCGACAGGTTTCCGCCGGCAGCAGCAGTAACTCCTGTGCCCAAATGGTTGAGCGCATCCTTTTGATCTTTGCTCAACAACGAAACGCTTTCACTAAAATATTGATAGCCACCCACAACATCTACCTTGGGCAGATATTTTGTCTTGGCTGCCTTTCGCAGCTGTAAGGCTATTTCTTGCTTAAATTTTGCGGCGTTAATCTGCTTGTTATTGCGGAGTGCCAATGCCCTGCAGCTGTCTAAGCTCAAAGGCTGTTGCGCCGCGACAGGGAGTAGTGTTCCCCACAAAAGCAAAACCGAAACCATTTTTTTCATCGTGCGGATATTTTTAATTCCTACCACTTTTCTTCGCAATCTGTCATGAATTGCCACCCAATCTCCACCTTTTTTCCGTGCAAAACGGTACACTTTGCCACGCCATTTATTTAAAGGTGAAACTCTTTGAACCAATCATGTTGCCATCAGCAAAGATACTCACGTTGTAAGTTCCTTCCATTAAGGTCTGCGTGACATTCCAAAAAAGGGTGACAGGTGTCTCTTGTCCACCATATTCTATGGTCTTTTGCATAGAGCTTTGCAATGTCTTGTTTTCATAATTAAAACTGCTTCCGCCCCCCAAAAGATTGCCCGATGGCGACGTGATGCGCACATAAACAACCTTATTTCCGTTGCCCGCTGTCACATTTTTCGTGATGGTGAAGTTTAATTGCAAGGCCGTACACTTTTGAATGCTGTTCGTAGTCTTGCCCTTTTTGTTCTTGGCAACAAGGTTAATTCCCGTGGCATCGAGCTGCGCAGCAATCGCCACTTTCTCGGATAGTGAGGCCTTTTCACTATTCAGTCCCTCGATTTGGCGCGTTGCCTCGGCATATTGTCCTTTGATTTGCGTATTCTCGGCAGTGAGGTTTTGGTTCAACCGATTAAGCGAATCAATCTCCATAACATAACTTCTCAGCACCTTTCTCACCGTGGCCAATTCGCGTTTAAGGCGTGCAATCTCGGCTGCATCGGTGGTTTTCACACGTCTCAATTCGGCCAAAAGCCGCTGTGTTCGCTCCTGCTCGGCCGAGAGTTGTGCCACGATAGAGTCGTTGCTGATCTGCGTTTTCATCTCGCTATACTGATTGGCAAACTGCTGATACTCGTTTTCCATTTCCTTTTTATCGAGTTCAGCCAACTCTTGCATGGCTTCATTCGCCTGCTTCTGTTGATGCAAATTCACGGCAAGATAAACAATTCCTGCCGCAAGAAGCAGTCCTATCACAAGCAGGGGAATTAAAAATTTCTTTTTCATATTTGGAATTCTATTTTGCGTCATCAAGTGCTACAAAATTATTTATTTTCTTCTAAATAACCAACTTTTTATCGGCTGCAACGCTTTTTATCCTCTTTTTCCACGCATTTTTGAGCAAAAAAGAACAATATAAAAAATAATTTTATAATTTTATCGCCCAAAACCTATCGTGCGAACATGTACAGGACTCATTTTTTTAAAAAGGCATTCTATCTCTACTACGACGGTTTTCGCCAAATGACATTGGGAAAAACGCTGTGGCTGATTATTCTCATCAAACTGTTTATCATGTTTGCTGTGCTGAAAGTGTTTTTCTTTCCTAATTATATTAAGAGCAAAACACAGCATGGCGGCGAGGCAACGTTTGTCAATGAGCAGCTCAAGCAACGCATGCCGAAATGAGATGGGCAGAGAGAATGGACACGGAAGAACGCCATGCAAAACTGCATGACATTTACAAAAAGCTAACAATTAATGATTTAAAATTATATTACAATGATGTATCAATTATTAGACATCAGTGCCTCTACCATTGATTGGTCGCGTGGACAATTTGCGCTCACAGCGATTTATCACTGGTTGTTTGTGCCCCTGACGTTGGGCTTAGCACTGATTATGGGAATTGTTGAAACCTGTTACTATCGCACCCGCAAGCATTTTTGGAAAGATGCGGCAAAGTTTTGGCAAAAACTTTTTGGCGTAAACTTTGCCATGGGCGTAGCAACAGGCATTATTTTAGAGTTTGAATTTGGCACAAACTGGAGCAACTACTCGTGGTTTGTGGGCGACATCTTCGGCGCACCTTTAGCCATCGAAGGGATATTAGCTTTCTTTATGGAGTCGACTTTCGTAGCCGTGATGTTCTTTGGATGGAAGAAAGTGTCGCCGGGTTTCCACTTGGCTTCTACCTGGTTGACAGGAATTGGCGCCACACTCTCGGCTTGGTGGATCTTAGTAGCCAACGCATGGATGCAGTATCCTGTGGGACAAACGTTCAATCCCGACACCATGCGCTTTGAAATGAATTCATTTTTCGACGTGGCTTTGTCTCCATTTGCCGTTGGAAAGTTCTGCCACACGGTGACTTCCTCATGGATTATCGGTGCCGTTTTCGTGGTAGGTGTCTGCTCATGGTATCTGCTCAAACGCAGAGAGCAGCTGCTGGCCGTAAACAGTTTGAAGGTGGCTACCATCGTAGGTTTAGCGGCTTCGCTCTTAGCTGCAGCCACAGGCCACGACTCTGCCTACCAAGTGGCGCAGACACAGCCCATGAAATTAGCCGCAATGGAAGCACTCTACCAAGGCGGAAAGGCGCAAAGCCTGTCGTTGGTTGCCGGCGTTTCGCCCTTCCAACAACCCGACTATCTGCACCAACAGGAACCACCTTTTAAGATAGGTGCGCCCTATGCGCTCTCGGTTTTGGCCACAAACAGCTTCGAAGGTTATGTGCCCGGCGTGCAAAATATTCTTGCAGGCTACACCAAAAACAATGGCACAAAAGAGCCATCTGTAGCCGAAAAGATGGCACGTGGGCGTCGTGCTATCGTAGCTTTGCAGCAATATCGTGCAGGAAAACAGACGCCCGAGGTGAAACAAACCTTGCGCGACGACATGAAATATTTTGGTTATGGCTATGTAAAGTCGCCCGATCAAGTGGTGCCCAACATCCCCATTAACTTCTGGGCATTCCGCATCATGGTGGGATTAGGCATGCTCTTCATCCTCTATTTCCTGTTTGCAGGCCACATCACCTGGCACAAAAACATTGCCGATGATAAGTGGCGCTGGCTCTGTCGCGCAGGCATTGCCTTGGTTCCCTTGGCCTATATTGCCACCGAATCGGGCTGGATTGTAGCCGAAATGGGGCGTCAACCCTGGACCATTCAGGACCTATTGCCCACATGGGCAGCAGTGAGCGACCTCAATTCGGGTAGCATTATCATCACCTTCTTCTTGTTCCTCGCGCTCTTCACCACGATGTTAGCCGTGGAAATCAACATTCTGTTTAAACAAATCAAAAAGGGGATGGAGGCCCCAAGCGTATGAGTTATTCTTTCTTTCAGCACTATTGGTGGTTTTTAGTTTCGTTGTTGGGCGCCCTGTTGGTGTTTCTCATGTTTGTGCAAGGTGCCAATTCGCTCATCTTTAGCTTAGGCCACACGCCCGAAGAGCGTCGCATGGTAGTGAATTCAACGGGCAGGAAATGGGAGTTCACCTTCACCACTTTGGTTACTTTTGGCGGTGCTTTCTTTGCCTCGTTCCCGCTGTTTTATAGCACAAGTTTCGGTGGAGCCTACTGGCTTTGGATGACCATTCTCTTCACGTTTGTGCTGCAAGCAGTGAGCTATGAGTTCCAAAACAAGTTGGGCAACCTGCTCGGCACCCGCACCTTTCAATGGTTTTTAATCATCAATGGGCTCGTAGGTCCGTTGCTCTTAGGCGGCGCTGTGGCTACATTTTTCGATGGAAGTAACTTCTTGGTTGACAAGCAAAACCTCACTAATTTCATGCAACCCGTCATCAGCAAATGGGCGAATGCGAGTCATGGTTTAGACGCTTTACTCGACCCTTGGAACCTCATCTTTGGTTTGGCGGTGTTCTTCTTGGCACGCATTTTGGGCTTGTTCTACATCATTAACAATGTAGATAACAAAGCCATTAACGAGCGTGCACATCGACAATTACTGTACAATGTTGTTCCGTTCTTGGTGCTGTTTTTGGCCTTTTTGGTGCGCACCTTGCTCAAAGAGGGTTATGCCTATCAGCCCGAAACAGGTGTGATTTTCATGGAACCCATGAAATATCTGCACAATTTGCTCGATATGTGGTATGTCACACTCATCATTCTCATCGGTGTGGTGCTGCTGCTTTTTGCCGTGAGTCGCACGTTGTTGCGTCCCACTTACATGCGCGGCATTTGGCCGGCAGGCATTGGTGTGGTGCTCGTAGTGTTGGGATTGCTACTTTGTGCAGGCTGGAACAACACGGCTTACTACCCTTCAACGGCTAATTTGCAAAGCTCATTGACCATCGCCAACAGCTGTAGCAGCCTGTTTACGCTCAAGACCATGTCGGTGGTTTCGCTGCTTGTTCCCTTCGTGCTGGCCTATATCTTCTTGGCATGGCGTGCCATCGACCGCAAAGCCATCACACAGGAAGAGATTCAAAACGACGAGGCGTATTAGTCTATATGCTCATTTAAACAAAAAAGTGGTAGATGCTTCGTTGCATCTACCACTTTTTTCTGCGCCGTAACAACCAGAACTCCACGCGTGCTGCAAACCTACCGTCGATGAACCAAAAGGAAATTGTTAAGCTGCTGCACCACATATTTGGCTTTATCAATGTCATTGCCTATAGCTATTGACAAATGCTCGCCGTCGGTAAGCGCAACAATCACCTGATAATCGTTGGTGGTATAGGGGTTCGAACGGTTGTTAAACGTCACTTCGGCAATATCCTGCGCCTCGAACTTCCGCCCCTTCAACACCACAAAGTCGGCATAGAAGAGCAGGGGTGCATCATAGGTGGGACTGCCAAACGTGTGCACACTCACCACTTCATCGGGCATACCATAGTCGCGTTGCATCGCCTGCAAATAGCAATCTTCATCGGTACAAGCCGCCTCAGCAGCATGCGTCGCTGCATGGTGCAGCCTTTGTTTGCGATAAACCATGAGAAGCATCGCCACGACAGCGACAATCATCACCAGTAAAATGATAGAAGGAATGTCCATTGTTATTCATTTTAAAAACCTTAATCATGCTCAGCATCCCTTTAGATGCAAGCACAAAGTTAGGCGATGTTCGCCAAGGAGCAAACAAAACAACATGCTTTTTAAGTTTTTTTTCAAGCGCATCGCTCATCCCATTGGCATGCGGCGCTTGAGTGAAGCAGCTCACACGCAGCGATTAAATTTTAACACATTTCCATCGCGGAATTGCATAATAAGTCGTATATTTGCCACCAATAAATAGAAAAAAGAATAATTTAACCTTTAGAATTTCAACAAAATGAAACGATTAAAGACAAAGATGTGGGCCATGGCCTGCTTAGCTGTGGCAAGCATGTCGCTCAGTTCATGCCTCAATGGCAACAACAACAGTGAGGAAGATTGGTCTGGAACACCCGCCGAACGCTATCAAACGTTCCTCACCATGCGCGGGAATTATGTAGGGAAGCTCTATTTCCCGAAAGGAGTAGACCGTGATGACCACTTTGAAAGTGACAGTATTGCTGTCATGTATTGGAGCATCACCAACGACTCAACGATGGAGATTTACAATCTTCCACCAAAAGTGTTGACGACCTTTGTGAGCGATGCTGCACTGAAAACAGCCATCAACACCTCGGCACCCATGACACTTAAATGCAAAGTACGCTTCACCAAACCGCAGTATAAGATGTTCTTTGCAGCGCCAGAAACCAAGGAGCAGCCTATCATATTGAACGGCACAAGCCACAAAGTGAAATTCTTTGCGCAACAATTCACTTGGGATTCGCGTGGTCTGCTCCAAAACAGTAACACGGTGATGGCGCAGTTGGTGTTCACAGCCATTCAACTTGACGGAGAGAACAATAGCAAGAGCAGTAGGATTTTCCCCATCGTTTTAAAAGGTCAGCGCATGCCATAAGGACACATGCCCTTGGTTTCTGTGCCAAAAGGTTCAAGATGGACAAACAATAAAGCGGATGCACCTCATGATGCATCCGCTTTCGTTGCTATAAATGATTAATTAAAACCCTCTTTAGAAATTGTAATAAAGGCTGAAGCTGATGTCGTTGCCATCAAGATTCAAACCATATTCGCTGGTCTTATTCGTAGCGCCGCTAACTTTGCTTTGGCTCCAACCCAAGAAACCTACGTGAGAAACAAACGAAAGACGCTCGCTCAAGTTCACAGCTACACCTGGACGCACGCCTGCAGACCAATTATCCACGCCGGCTCTGCTATTACCATATTCATGTTCGTAGCCGAAACCACCGTCAACAAACAAGTTGATGAACTTGGTGTGAACAGGAGTAAAACGAGCATAAGGACTAACCTCAACAGCTTTTCTTCCATTCTTGGTAGCACCTTGCCAACCGAAAACCGTACCTACAGCCCAGTTGTCATTGAGGTTATAACCTACTTCAGGGAGGAATTTGTAAGTGGTATAAGTATCATTACCATTGTCGTGTCCCTGAACTGCGAAACCACCACCAACATAAACTTGTGCGTTTGCACTAATGGCCAAGCCTAAAGCTGCAACCATTGTCATTAAAATCTTTTTCATACTCTCTTATTTTTTATCCTAAAAATGTAATTAAATCGGGAGCAAAGGTAAAGAACTTTCATCACACAAACAAAATCTTTCGCGTTAAAAAAACTAACATCGTGTTCTCATGACTCACCTCAGTTTCCAACAAATAAAGGGTTTCTTGCTGGTTTCTGCCACCATAGCGAGCGCTCTTGCTGCGCTCCATTTCGCCGATTGCCACTTTCTTTCTACCTTTGCACCATGAAAACTGTTTTGATTCCTATTGTCTTGCTGCTCATGCTTGCCGGTTGTGGCTATGTGGGTCAGCGCATGTGGCTGCTTCTTCCGATGGACAACGCCTATAAAATGGTGGTGCTGGGACTATTGTTGGCTACGCTCGTGTGCTTCTTTTTCAATTTCATCGTGGGCTTAGATCGTTTCTCTCTTCCTGTGGCACGCGTGTTCTACGAGGTTGGAGGTTCGTCCATCTTCATCCTGCTTTATCTTGTGATGCTCTTCCTTGCGTTAGACTTAGGGCGGCTCATCGGCCTTGTTCCTTCAACATTTTTACGTCACAGTGTGCCGGGAACGCTCTTCGTTTTCGGTTTCATCGGTGCCCTTTTCACCTACGGTTATGTGCACTATTATCACAAGGTGCGCGTGGAGATTGCCCTCCCATCACACAAGCCGCTCCCCCAACCCAGCAAATTTGTGCTGTTGAGCGATATGCACTTGGGCTATCACAACACGCGCCACGACTTGGCAAAATGGGTGGATTTCATCAATGCCGAGCATCCCGATGCGGTGCTCATTGCGGGTGATATTGTCGATTTCAGCATTCAACCGTTGCTCAAAGCGGGGATGGCGGCCGAATTTCGACGCCTCAATGCGCCCGTTTATGCCTGCTTGGGCAACCATGATTACTATGCGGGCGAGGAAAACAGCGAACGATTTTATCGCGAGGCGGGCATCCATTTGCTGCGCGACACGGCCGTAGCTATCGGAAAAGGTATCACGCTGGTGGGCCGGGACGACCGCACAAACACGCATCGTAAGCCTTTAAACGAGATGATGAAAACGGTGGATGGCACGCAGTACACCATTCTGCTCGACCATCAACCCTATCATTTGGAGGCTGCCGAGCGCCAGCATGTGGACTTTCAATTCAGCGGACACACACACAATGGGCAGGTGTGGCCCATCAATTGGATTGAAAGTGCTATCTACGAAAAGGCTTATGGCAGGCTGACAAAGGGCGAAACGCACTATTATATATCGAGTGGTATAGGCATTTGGGGTGGGAAATTCCGCATCGGTACGCAGTCAGAATATGTCGTATTGACCCTTCAATAGCCCACGGCAAGTAAGCGTTTTAGGTGGTTAGCGGCGCAAAATGTAATCGCGACACTCCTCCATGAGCCATTTGGGCGTGCTCGTAGCTCCGCAGATACCCACGGTTTTTGCCCCGTCAAACCAGCGCATGTCAATCTCTTCAGCGCTCTCCACCTGATAACTATGCGGGTTCACCTGCAAACATTCGTGGAACAGCACCTTGCCATTCGAGCTTTTCCGCCCCGCCACAAACAGCACTACGTCGTGGCGTGTGGCGAAGTTGGCGATGTTGGGCATGCGATTGGCTACCTGACGGCAAATGGTATCGAAGCTCTGGAAAGTGGCATTAGGGGAGATGTGGGTTTGAATATAGTCGATGATGTGGTGAAACTCGTCCAAGCTCTTTGTGGTCTGCGAATAAAGGTAAATGCTCTTGTTGAAGTCTAATTGCTTCACATCGTCAAACTTCTCTATCACGATGGCACGGCTTTTTGTTTGCCCCACAAGACCCAACACTTCGGCATGCCCATTCTTTCCGAAGATAACCAGCTGTGTGTCACTCGGCATGTTGTTGAGCGTGGCGGCCACACTGTTTTCATATTGTCGCTTGATGCGCTTCTGCAACTGCAACACCACGGGGCACGTAGCATCGATAATCTCGATGTTGTTTCGTGCAGCGATGGCATAGGTTTCGGGGGGTTCGCCATGCGCTCTCAGCAACACTTTGGCATTGTGCAACGTCTTTAATTGTTCGTGGTTGATGGTGATGAGTCCGCGTTGCGACAGCCGTTCCACCTCCATACTATTGTGCACGATGTCGCCTAAGCAATAAAGTGTGCCGCCCTTCGCCAGCTCCTCCTCGGCTTTCTTGATGGCTGTGGTCACACCAAAACAGAAACCACTGCCGTTATCGATTTCGATTTGTAACATCTATCCTACTTTAATTTTCACCATCACCTTACCCTTCTTGGGGTCGTTGGTAATCATCAGCACGCGCGGCGCACGCCGATTGCCCTGCATTTGGTCGGCAATAGCCGTCACCTTCAGGCGAGCACGTGTGCCCGGCACAATCGTTGTCTTGTCCAACGACACCTCTAAACCGTTGCCCAAAAGCTGCAAACTGCGAATCTCCAACGGCAACCGGCCTAAGTTTTCAATCTCTATCTCGCCACGCAACTGCTTCTTCCCGCCAAATGTTCCTAAGTCGAGGCTGTCGGCCGAAAGCAACATTTGGGGTGCTTGCGCCTGTTGTTGTGCCGTCATATCCTGGAAAGCGGGCAGCAATATGGCCGACACCTTAATCCGTTTCTCCTCAGAAACTTTGTCGCCGGGACGCATACCCAAATAGATATCCGTGGTGGTGAGCCCGAAATCGCGCAACTCACGCGAGTCAAGAGTGATGGTGGCCACCCCCGAATGATGGGGACGCAGCTGCGAAGGCGACAGCTCGCCCGAGAGATAGTTGGGCAGATGCATGAGCACCGGCTGCAACGTTTCGTTGGAGTTGTTGAAGAGATAGAGTTTGACGGTGGGGCGATCGCCACGATTGACATTGTCAAACTCAATATCAACATCATTCACTTTCAGTTCGCCCAGCGTGTAAGGATAGTCTCCGGTATAGTCTTTCAGTTCGCGCACCACCACCCCTTGCAGCGTCAACAGCAAGGGTTCCTTGCTCGCATTGCTGTAAACGGCCAACTGTTTGTGGAAATGTCCCAGCGTCTTAGCATCATAAACGGCTTCGATTTTAAACTCTTTGCCCATGCCCACCGACGTGGGATAGTTGACCGTTGTGCAGCCGCAACTCGTGCGAACCTCACTAATCTTCAGCGTTCTCAATCCTTTGTTTTTCAATGAGAACGAGGCCTTCACGGGATGATTATACAACACTTGTCCCACCCGCATCACCTCTTGTGTGCTGCTGATGCGCTGGGCTTGCAAGGTGATTGCGCCCAGCAGCATCGCCAATAATAAAGTTTTTCTGTTATTCATTCGTTAGTTTTATTGCGCGATCACGACCGCTGAATTCCGGACTATAGGTACACTTGGCCGTGCAAATGCCACTGTTGTACTCGCCTTTGCGGTCGACATAATATTCCGTTTCTATCACATGCTTTCCTTTATTCAACTGATCGAAGAAATAACGCGTCTGCTTGTCGCCGGGCATATAATAATAACCCCAATCATAACCGCTGAGTGGGTTGACGGGTTCCAAGCAAGCGGCACGCTCATCACTCACCTCAACGAAGTCGAAATCGTGCGAAGCCTCAAGGGTGATGCGCACTTTCACGCGGTCACCCACCTTCAACCGGTCAGCGTTCACAGCTGTTCCGTCGGTCGTGAGCACCTCACGTTTCACACGCAAACCCGTGCTCTGCACCGTGATGTCGCGGAGGGGTTGCGTAAACTCGGCAAACACAGCCCCCCAACTCATGTCGTTCGAGGTTTTGTCCACGGTGAGATTGCCAAAGGTTTTACCCGTCTTCTCGGCCGTCGCCACCGCTGTTTTCGAGGTACCTATGGTCATTTCCAAAGGTTTCCCATCCAACATCAGTTGTGCATTTCCGGTCTCCTGCTTCAACAACTGCAGCTGCCGCGCATCCATAAACGCATAAACAGCTTCAACGGCGTTGAGGGGCGTGTCCCATTGCTGCGTGTGTTTGCTCTGCAACAACCATTGCTGCATCTCCTGAATGGTCTGCTTATCCCCCGGCGTTACGAGCCGCAATGCCTCAATGGCAGCCGTCTCGGTAGGAATGCGATAGTCAAACCACGAATATTCTGCGCGCGGTGCATCATAATAGCGTCCCATTTCGGGCGTGCAAACACTATATTGTTTCAAACTCTCGATATGCTGTTTGGCCAAAGCCGTGTTGCCATTGCGCGCCAAAACCACCGCCATCACCGCCTTGCCATAAATCGAAAACAGGTTATGCTGCTTGGCCACAAGCTGCAAAAGATATTGCTCATCGGGCGTCGTGAGTTTGCCTTTCTGCAACGAAGCGATATAGAGATATTGCAACAGTTCCTCGTCAGGCACAAGCCTTCTGTTCCTCCTGGCTTCAGCTTTGCGCAATTCTGCCACCTGCTCCTTCACTTCTCGCGCCAAAAAGCGCATCGCATTTTTCAGCAAGGCTTGTGTAGCCGTTTGTTCATTCAATAGGAAATTCAGCCGTTGCAGCATCTTAGCCACCGACAAGGTCACATAGAACGAGCCGCACATGCCGGGCATCCAAGCCAACGAACCATCTTCGTTTTGCAGCTGACGCAAGCCAAACAGCGCCTCTTCCTGATAGCGTTTCATGGCAGCGATGGAGTCGGTTTGTCCCACCTTCTGCAACATGGCTATAGACAAAGTATTGGCAAAATATTTGGCAGCCAATGCAATGGCATCTGTGGGATCCGCCGAAGCGACTGACGGCAAAGCCTCAATCATGAGCCAAGCAGGGTGGTTGGTATATTTCACGAGCAAGTGGTTATCTGCCCGTTTCACAGGGAAGAGGGCATCTAAAGCGATGGTCTTCGTGCCCGCCTGCGTTTGCATGAACGCCACGGTGTTGACAACCTTCGCTTCATCCGACAGAATCGGCAGCAAATGCTGTTCGCCATCACTGAAAGTAGCGCCAGAAACCGTCATGCGACAAATCACGGCATCGCCCATAAAGCCTGCTGCTTTCAACTGTTCGGGCACAAAAACAAAGGCTGCTTCCTGCGTTTCGTTGGGTTGCAAGTTGAGTGTTTTCTGCTCTGAAAGCAACAACTTCTCGGTGGCGGCATCCAAAAGTTGCATCGTCACCTGTGCCGAAAGCATTTGCGAGGTGGTGTTCACCACGCGATTAGACAGTGTAGCCCTGTCGCCCATACGCACAAAACGGGGCAGATTGGGCATAATCATAACGTCTTTTTTCGCCTCGGTTACACCAGCGATCACTGCGCTCTGCATGTCTTTATCGTGCGCATAACCCAAGAAGTTCCAAGTGGTCACGCTCTCGGGCAAGGTGAACTTCAACGTGAAATTGCCCTTGCCGTCAGCCATCAGTGCAGGGAAAAAGAAAGCCGTTTCGTGCAAATTCTTGCGCACCGATGCTGCAGCTGCTACTGGTTTTCGCTGCTCTGATGCCACTTGTACACCGCTTGCGGCTCCTGTTAAGGACACTTTTTGCTCGGCATAGCCCGTAACAACCACCTCACTGAGCGCCGCACTTTCTTCTTTTACCTCCATATCGTATTTGGGAACCGGCGCAACAAAGACTTTTGCCGCACGAGCACCATATAAACGGGCTCTATTCTGCATATCAAAACCATTGAAGTCGCCAATATGGGTGAACTGAAGTGCATTCACACGCAGGGGCTCAAAGGGTCGCTCGCTGTAGAAACTCATCTGTGGCGACCACAGATTATTCCACCTGGAAGAAGGGGTATCGAGTTGGAAGTTAATCCCTGTGTCCCACGTATGCCGGCTGAAAGCATCAAGACTGGCATCATAAAGGGTAGCCACCAACTGGGCTTGTACGGGCTTTCCATGCTTGTCGCTCACGTGAAGCGTCCAGGTTTCTTGTTGCCCGGGCATCAAACGATTGCGGAAAGTAGTCCATTTCAACTGCAGATCCATCATGGGCATGGGACGCCTGATGGTTGTTTCATGGCGATAGAGCACCCCATCTTTGACCCATGCATAAACCAATCGCAGCCCATCCTTATAAGCGTCTTGATAGGTTAGTGCACGTGTCTTCACCTCGTTGCTCAACGACAACTGCCCATTTTCGAGCACTTTATCGCCGACCAACACGCTATAATACACCATCACCTGTGGGTCACGGCTACCCACCTGCACATAGACAGGCTTGCCATCGGCAGGAAATTGCGTGGCCGAACCATAGAACCAATCGGGCGTATCTGAAACCATCGTTTTATCCTTGACATCAAACAACACGAACGAGCGGCGCAAAGTGTCACCCTCGCACACGGCTTCTATGGTGTGTTTGCCATTCTTCAGTGTCGACAAAGGCAAGGTGACCGGCTTATTGGCAGCGACGGTGTAACGGGTATTATCCAACTGATAGTTTACCGTGGCATCGACCTTTTCTCCCGCTAAGTTGAGATACTGAAAGGTGATGGGCTTCAGGCTGTCGCGCTCTATGCGCTCAGCCATGGCAAAACGGAACACCCCTTTGCGATTGCTCAACGGCAGTTCCATGTCGGCTTCGTGGCTCTCGCCGGCCTGATCGGTAACAGTTGCATGCAGCTCATAGTTGTAATAACGGGGCAAGGTGGTTTCGCTTTCAGGCAAATGCAAGGGTAACTGGAAACTGAAACGTCCCTCTGCATCGGTCTCAACCGTATCTTTCAAAACATCTTTTGTCGTTTGATTTGCGACGCGCCACCAAAAATAATTGGGACGGAGTGTGGCTTCATATTTCACTTTTGCATGCTGCACAGGCACCCCTGCATAGCTCTTCGCTACCCCTTCAATGCGAATGGTGTCACCATCGGCATAGTGTTGTTTATAAGGAGTGAACGCCACATAGAAGTTGGGACGCTTATATTCGTCGACCACAATCGTGTAACTATCGCCATCATTGGCCGATAGGCTATATTCACCGGTCTTGCCTTCTTTCGGAAGGTCTATCGTCGCCTGTGCCGTTCCATACGCATCGGTATGCAGAGTCAACACTTTTACCGCATCGCCTTCGTCATTTTCCAACGACAATATCACCTCCTTTTGGGCATCGACATGTGCCTTTTTGGCTTTATCGTCGCGTGTAAAAGCCACCACACTCACCTGCACTTGTTGGCCGGGGCGATAGATTTTGCGATCGGTGAACACCATGTAGTTCTCTTCCTTGTAGGCATCTTTCCCCTTATCCTCATAGCTCTCGCCTTCTGAATAATAGGAGTTATCAAGCGTTGTCAAAGCAAAATTATCATCGTTTGTAAAGGCACGATAGCCACTTACATAGTCGTTTTTGCCATATTGCAACATCGCTTCGCCCTTTTTATCGGCGGTGAGCACCAGCTTTCGATCTTTGTTTGTACCATTGCTCGAAACGATATCAACACTAATCTTCGCTCCCGGCACAGGATTCCCTGTGGTAGCATTCACCGCAACGAGGCGCATTTGGTCGTTAGGCAATTCGAGTGCTAACACACGCAGGTTGGAAACATGGAGCAATCCACGCGCAGGCGCCACGTCTTTGTCCTCGGTTTTAAACTCAACCAAATAGACACCTTGTTTCAAAGGAGCCAGCGTCATCGAGTCGGCCACCACTTTATAAGGTGCATTACCCACGTAACGATGGGTTTGCGACACGGCTGTCTCGGGCAACAACAGGCGCTGTAGAACGGCATAATCCTTCGTATTTTCGGGATTAAGCTTTGTGACCTCGGTTAGACGCAAGCGCGTTACGGTCATCGTGAGCGAAGGAATGTTGGTGATTTGCATCACCTTTATTTGATGCTTCACACCCGGACGAATCTCCTTTTTACCGAAATTCACTAAGAACGACGGCAAGGTGAGCCGGCTTTGCTTGTTGCGCAGCACATTCATACGCGGCCATTCGCCCCATTTTTGCAAGGCATAATTCAAATAACTCATCTTTTCACGGGCGGGCACATCATTGGCTCCGTCCATAAATTCATATCGGGCAATGGCCAATTCGCCTGCAATGGGCAAGTCGCCATAGCGCGAAATGAGCGAGTCTAACCGCTGCAGATAGATCGATTTCCGCGCCAACGACGACGCATTATTCTCCGTTTGTCTCAACAACTGCAACGCCACATAGCACGCAGCACTGCGATTATCGTGGGCATCATACCACCGATGCAGCGTGGCATAATCGCCCACTTCCATGCCGATGACATGCAACAAATCGTTGTTGAAATATTTACTGTCGACCCCTTCAACCAACAAAGGCACATAATCAGTCGCCTTTGTGCCGGCCAAAACGGCAGGGTTGGTCATCGCCAAAAGCTTATAACGATTGGCTACTGCCATCGAATCTTTGTTCCAACGATGAGCCTCATAATAGCCTTTATACAACAAGCAGTTATAAACGGCCGCCAAAGCCTTGTCGTTTTGCGCGGCACGCTGAGCCGAAACCTTAAACGACTGCAACTGCGAGGCTAAAGAGTCGGGTGAAATCTCGTCCCACGCCGCCATCAAAGACAGCTGTGCTTTCAGCAGATTGCCATACGACTTCTCGGCCTTAGCCTTGGTAACAATCTTTTGTAATGTGTTGATAGCCGAGCGTGGTTGCCCTTTCGCTTGCCATTGTTCAACTTGCTTCCACAACGTGGTGTAACCATTTGCTTGTGCCATGAGCGGCAAAAACAAAAGGGAAAGCATCCATACCGTAAACTTCTTCATATCGCTTTGTCTTTTCGTTTCATTCCATCTGCCACGAGCGCGCATCAACATGCGGTTTCAATTGTTCCGAGAGATGGTCGCAAGAAGCCAACAACGCACCGTACACTGCTACGCATCACACCGGAAAATTTAGCTCACCCGTGCACTTTTCCATGCAAAGATAATGTTTTTCCCGCATATCTTTATTAGAATAAGGTGTTTTATTCGTCGGTCACCCCAAGCATACTCCTCGCGACGGCCTGCCATGTAAATGGTAACGAATATGGGATGCAAATCAAATCTCGTATGTTTTACACGACAATTCCTATTATTTTGTGCCAAAAAATGCACCATATTACCATGTAATATAGCCTTAATTAGCATGTAAAGTATGCTGCTTTTCGCCATAGGTGCTTAAAATTTTGTCTGCAAATCTACCATTTGATTTATATTTTCACTATCTTTGTCCATGGAATTGATAAATCAATTGTAGGATTAAGGAACAACCTTGCCGCCGATGTAAAAGATGTAAAAAACATTCTTTTAAATGCAGGATATGACCCAAAAGTCGTTAATCGTCAATTACAGGAACTTATAAGACAAAATAAAGCTCTTGGTGGTTTTGATAAACTACCAAAAACACCAAAAACAAGATGCCGCTAATATGACACAAGAAGAAGCATTAATTTTTTTAAGAGAACATCAACCGATGCCAGCGGATGAAGATTTATCCGAAGAACTGATAAAAGAATATGATGAAGTTAGAAAGTTTTTTCTTCATAATAAAAGTACGGAATGCATTCCGTTATTCTTAAATTCATTTGGTTATATTGATGGAATGGGAGTATATCAACTTGTTGAAGATGTTATTTTGAAATTTTCAATGGAAGATGTTGTACCTTACTTAATAAAGGCATTAGATAGCAAGGAATATAGTATTCGCTATTGGAATGTACAGATAGCTGTAAACTATCCCATTCCTGAGTTACTCCCATTGCTAAAAAAAATTTTAAATGAGAAAGATTTTGATATTAAATATAACGCTCTTACTGCAATAGGTCAATTTGCTTTGATTTTAACTAAACGAATATTAGAGGAATATTTACAAAGAGAAGACAATAAAGAATTAAGAGAAATTGCAAAAGACATTTTGGCAACTTAAAGGTTGTGTAATTACTTCATACAACTTTCAAAAATATGAGGAGATACAAAATCGTGTTTTTTATAGGAACTATTAACTGTTTGATGTTCTCATGTATACCCATTATTCATATAAAGTATATTGCTGACTTTCAGAATTTAACGCAAGATACATTGATAATTGGTGCATCTAACTATAACAATATTGATAGTATGAAGAATTTTTTGTGGTCAGGATATGATATTTTAAATCATAATAAATTTGTTATAAAGGATTCAATATGGAAGGGATTTGAGATGTATAAATATATTATTCTTCCAGATTCTATATGTGGAATTAATGAAGATTTTTTGTTTAGTCAAAACAATG
>ERZ772957.1085-NODE-1085-length-18767-cov-49.923578_pt1 | contig 18767 bp, 18 predicted proteins | sample MGYA00580682_ERZ772957 | MGnify/ENA primary metagenome ERZ772957 (study PRJEB29015, sample SAMEA2737921) | human oral metagenome | biome: human oral; feature: human-associated habitat; material: dental | place: China | collected 2025 ...
GTCGAGGTCGCCCGCCGCGTGCACGAGGCGGGGGCGCGGGTCTACGCCCTTCAGCAGGCGCGCGGCGAGGGGACTACTGGCCGCTTCGCCGTCGTCGCCCCCGGATGGGACGCGGCCTGCGAGCGCATGGCTGAGGGGATCGAGGCCCTGGGCTGGGACCGGTTCACGTACCGCCCGGCGTGAGTCCGAGCACGATCGGGCTGGGCGACAGTACCGTGCGCCACATCCTCCCCGGTACCCTCGTGTTATGAATACTGCGATGAGCGCTCCGGCCGATTCCGATCCCGGGACCGCCGACTCGCACGAGGTCGATCAGCTGACCGAGCAGACCTACCGGGAGGTCGAGGCGAGCGGCGTGCCGGTGACGGTGACCGATCACGGCCGGCCTATCGCCCAGATCGTCCCGATCCGGCGCGAGGAGTCCTGGTACGAGCGCATGGTTCGCGAGGGCAGGGTTCGCCCGGCCAAACACGGCTGGCGCATGCCGACTGAACGTTGGAAGGTTCCCGAGGATTTCGACCTGGAAGACTTCCTTCTCGGTGAGCGCGAGGAGGACCGATGATCTACCTCGACACGTCGGTGGCCTTAATCGCCCTACTGGGACAGTCCGGCGCTGATGAGGCGACACGGCTCATTGTGGAGGCCCGGGCACGCAACGAACTCGCCTCGTCCCGTCTTCTTGAGGTGGAGATGGCGCGGGCAGCGCACCGTGATGGCTTCGAGGTCCGCCTCATCGACAAGTTCATAGGCGGAGTCGAACTTCTTGAGATCGACTCCGCCGTCGTTGAGCGGGCCTGCGCCCTGACCGGGGAACTCAAATCCCTCGACGCCATTCACCTGGCCACCGCAACGCTGCTGGACCGCCCGCGCGATCCCGTCACCGTCCTCACCCACGACGCCCGCCTGGCCGCTGCGGCCCGCGCCCGCAGCCTCGCCGGATGCGGGTTGACCCGAGGGGAGGAGGCCGACCGCGCGGGGGGCGACTTTTCGTCCCGCGTGCGCCCCCTTGACGGCATGTGGGTGCGTTCGCGCGAGGGGGAGCGCCTCGCGCTCGGCATCGTGTCGATCGGCTTGGACGCCCGGGCGAACATCCTGGCCAACGAATCCTCGCTGACCTTCGGTCCGCTGGCCTACGGCTACGGTGCCTTCGCCGCCCTGGCCTCGCACACCCCGACGCGGGTGTGTGCGACCGTGGACGGCCACGAGCGGGACATGAGCGGTTGGATCGCGTCCGTGTCCAACTCCGGCCGCTTCGGCGGAGGCATCACTTTGGTCGGTGCTTCCAATATGAGCGACGGCGTCCTCGAAGTGTGCCACGTCGGCTCCCTGCCCCTCTTCCGTGCCCTGCCCGTCCTGGCAAGCATCGTGGCGGGACGAGCGAAGAACCACCCGGCGGTGGAGGTCACCAGCGCCACGGCCGTGTCGTTCTCGGAACCCGCGGGAGTCGTCGCGATGGCCGACGGTGACCGGATCGCGACCGTTCCCTTCACCGTGGAGGCTGCTCCCGGGGTCGTCTCGGTCCTCGTGTGACGTCGCGCTCGGGCCGTGCCTGCCCGGGTGCTCGTTCCCGTAGAATTGAGCCATGAGTCCTGTCTCCGGCTTCTACGCCTTCGCTAAGGGTGTTTTGACACCCCTCATGATGCCCTGGGTGACCTTCACCGTGACCGGCGAGGAAAACTTGCCCTCCGAGGGAGGCTATCTCCTCGTCTCCAACCACCTGTCGAACGTCGATCCGCTGTGCCTGTGCTGGTACTTCATGAAACGGGACACGGCTGTGCGCTTCCTGGCGAAAAAATCGATGTTCTCCGTGCCCGTCTTCGGGTGGATCATCGCGGGAATGGGCCTGATTCCCGTCAACCGCGACTCGGATCCGGCGGCCGTCCTGGCGCCCGCGCGCGCCGCGTTGGAGGGCGGCGAGGTCGTTGGAATCTACCCGGAGGGAACCCTCACCCGCGACCCGGAGGAGTGGCCGATGCAGTTCAAGTCGGGTGCGGCGCGCCTCGCCTTGGATACCGGCGTTCCGGTCATTCCGCTCTCCCAGTGGGGAGCGCAAGAGATCATGTCTGCCTACAACTCCAAGAAGATCGACATGCGTCCGGGTCGACCCCTGTCCTATCACTTCGGGGCCCCCGTCGACCTGTCCGATCTGATCGGCCCTCAAGGGTCGGCCGACCACGAGGCCGTGAACGAAGGGACTCGGCGCATCAGCGAGGCGGTGCGGGCCGGGGTGGGGCAGCTGCGGGGTATGAGCGCCCCCGAGACCCCCTGGGATCCCGCAACCCAGGCGGGCCCGTGGTGGGAATGGGAACAGGCCAAGCGTGCGAAGAAAGCAAGGAAGGCGAAGAAACGACGCTAGTCGCGGATGTCGAGGACCGGGCGCAGGGGGATGCGAGGACAACGATCTGGAGTCTGCGGCACGAGGATGCGTCGAACGCTTCTCTGGAAGAGTCCTTCTCTCCTCGTGGTGTGGCCCCCACTCCCATCCGAGTAGAATGGGCGGGACAGGGAGGTCTCGATGAGCATGTCAACGGCAGCGGTACTGGGAACAGGGGCATGGGGAACAACGTTCGCCCAGGTCCTCGCCGACGCGGGATTGTCGGTCACCGTGTGGGGGCGCAACCCCGACACTGTCGCGTTCATCAATGGCCACGAGAACCCAACGTACCTGCCGGGTATCACCCTCTCGGATCGCATTGATGCGACCTCGGACATCGCCCAGGCCGTGGCGGGGCGGCGCCTGATCGTCGTTGCCGTTCCCGTCAGCGCGGTGCGCCCCACCCTGGAGGCCGCCCGCGCCTCCTTTGCGGACGATGTCGCGGTCCTGTCTCTGGCGAAGGGCCTTGAACTGGGATCGCTCAAGAGGGTGGATGAGATTATCGCTGAGGCCGCCTGCCTGCCGCCTGAGCGCATCGCGGTCCTGTCGGGCCCCAACCTGTCGCGCGAGATTGCCGAGCGCCACCCCACCGCGACGGTGGTCGCCGCCAGCGACGTGGAGCTGGCCAAGGACATCGCTCGGACCTGCCACAACTCCTACTTCCGCCCCTACGTGTCGGCTGACGTGGTGGGAACGGAGATGGCGGGGGCAACCAAGAACGTCATCGCCGTGGCGATCGGCGCCGCCGAGGGGATGGGACTGGGCATCAACACCCGCTCGACCCTCATCACCCGTGGCCTGGCGGAGATGACCCGCCTGGGTATCGCCCTCGGCGCAGATGCCTCGACTTTCGCAGGCCTGTCCGGGATCGGTGACCTCGTGGCCACCTGCTCCTCGCGGCTGTCGCGCAACTTCTCGCTCGGGCACCGCCTCGGCTCCGGTATGCCACTGGCCGAGGCCCTGGCGCTGTCCCCAGGGGTGGCGGAGGGCGTTGCCTCTGCCGCGCCCATCCTGAAAGTCGCCGAGTCTGTCGGCGTGGATATGCCCATCACGGGCGCCGTCGTCGAGGTTGTCGAGGGGCGCGCCAGCATCGAAGACATGGGGCGGATGCTGCTCGCGCGCCCACAGAAGATGGACGGCTGGAAGATCGAGCTGGTGTAGGCCCGACCCGTGAGTGCGAGGGATGCATTTGACGGTAGTCTTGGAACCATGACTGTGAACTCTCGTCCCCGCGTCCTCATCGTGTTTGGTGGGCGCTCCTCCGAGCATGAAGTATCCTGCGCGACGGCGGCCGGCATCCTCACCGCCATCGACCGGACCAAGTGGGACGTGATCCCGCTGGGAATCACGCGCGACGGCCAGTGGGTGCGCGTCGCCGACGACCCGTCCGCCCTGGCCTTTCGCGACGGGAAGGGCCAGTCCGTCACCGCGGGCGCGACCCGCGTGGCGCTGACCCCGGGGGAGGGCAATCTCGTTGAGCTCTCCTACGACGGCGATCCGGATTCGGCCGCCTCTCGCGTCATCGGGGTCGAAGACCTCGGCCACGTCGACATCGTCTTCCCGCTGCTGCACGGCCCCTACGGGGAAGACGGCACCATTCAGGGGCTTTTCGAGATGGCGGGCGTGCGATACGTTGGGTGCGGCGTGACCTCTTCCGCGATCTCGATGGACAAGCACCTCACGAAGACCGTCCTGGCCGCAGCCGGCATTGACGTGGGACGATGGGAGCTGGTGACCGCCCGCCAGTGGGAGTCCGATCCCGGCGCGTGTGTCGAGCGCATCGAGCGCCTCGGCTTTCCGGTCTTCGTCAAGCCCTGCCGCGCGGGTTCTTCCGTCGGAATCTCGCGCGTTACTTGCCGCGAGGACCTGCCGACGGCGATCAAGGAGGCCGCGAACCACGATCCGCGCGTCATCGTCGAGGCCTCGGTGAGCGGCCGCGAGATCGAGTGCGGCGTCCTCGGCGCTCGACCCGACTGGAGCAGCGGCACCGCGCCGCTGGGAGAGATCGTCGTTCCCGAGGGGGAATTCTACGACTACGACCACAAGTACGTCGATGACGTCGTTGGCCTGTCTTGCCCAGCCGAGGTGTCTGCCGCCTACGCCCAGCGCATCCGCGAAACAGCCTGGCGGGCGTTCGACGCGCTTGAGTGCGAGGGCCTGGCCCGCGTCGACTTCTTCCTGGACGAGGCCACCGACACGGTCATCATCAACGAGGTCAACACGATGCCCGGATTCACCCCCATTTCGATGTACCCGCAGATGTGGGCCGCGGCCGGGCTGAACTACTCTGACCTGCTCAGCGAACTACTCACCGAGGCCTCCACCCGTCCGCTCGGCCTCCGTTAGGCCCCGCCCGCCCTCTTTCAATCCCGTACCACGACACAAAGGACACCCATGCCGACACACCCGAAGGTCACCTTGGTCACCTGCAAGGCGCAGCCCACCCTGTTCCATGGCGAGGAGGGGCTGCCCGATGAGCTGGCGGCGCGCGGTTGCGACCCCCAGGTCAAGGTCTGGAACGACCCGGATGTCGACTGGTCGGATGCGGGAATGATCGTCGTGCGCTCCGTGTCCGACTACGCCCAGGATCGCCGCGCCTTCCTGGAGTGGACCCGGTCCCTGCGCCGCGTGCAAAACTCCTGCGATGTCCTGGATTGGAACAGCGACAAGCACTACCTCAAGGAGCTCGCAGCCCTGGGGATGCCCACGATCCCGACGAATTGGCTCGAACCCGCCCAGAACCTATCCAAGCACCAGATCCACACGCGCTTCCCGGCCTTCGGCGAGTTCGTGGTCAAGCCGGCGGTGTCCTCTGGCGTGCGCGATATCGGCCGCTACACGACGGTGGATACGCGCCAGCGCCAGGCCGCGATGCGTCAGGTGCAGGGGCTCCTCGGAGAGGGGCGCTCGGTGATGATTCAGCGCTACGTCGAGGAGATCGACCTGCACGGCGAGATTTCCCTCGTGTTCTTCAACGGCTTGGTGTCCCACGCGGTTGAGAAGAGGGCTGCGCTCCATCCGTCGTCGATCACCGACCCCACCGTTCACGAGGCCGTCGTCACCGCAGAGCCGGCGGACTCCGTGGCGTGGAAGTGGGGCGAGGAGATCCGCCGGGTCTTGCACTCCTACGTTCGCTCGCGCCTGGGGCACGATGAGCAGTTCCTGTTCAATCGGGTCGACCTCGTCCCCGACGGTAAGGGTTCCTTCCTCGTCATGGAGGTGTCGCTGGTGGATGCGGACCTGTACCTGGGGGCGACCCCGAGCGCGCTGGGTAACTTCGCGGATGCCATCTCGGCTCGCGCACACTGGTGATGCACCCCACCGTCGCGGGGTAGTGCTCGAGTTTTCAAGCGCGCGCGGGTAGTGCTAAGCTCTTCCCGTTGCCTTCAGGGCGACCACGGTGGCTGTAGTTCAGTTGGTAGAGCACCTGGTTGTGGTCCAGGACGTCGCGGGTTCGAGTCCCGTCAGCCACCCCCGCAGACCCCGGCACTTTCGGTGCCGGGGTCATCGCTTTTCCAGTATGCTGGAGGCACCTGGATATGACCGGACAAAGGAGCTGTCATGCCTTCAGTGATCGCCTACGGATGCGACGACGCGACCACTCGCTTTCGCCCCCTGCGCATCGATATCCGCGAGCCGGGGGAGGGGGAGATCTACTTCGACGTCGCCTACGCGGGCATCTGCCACTCCGACATCCATAGCGCGCGAGGCGAGTGGGGTCCCGTCCACTATCCGCTCGTGCCCGGACACGAGTTCGTCGGCACCGTCGCCAAGATCGGACCCGGCGTCACGGGGTTTGCGGTGGGGGATCGCGTGGGCGTGGGGTGCATGGTCGGTTCCTGTCGTTCCTGCGAGATGTGCGAGGCGGGCCACGAGCAGTGGTGCACCTCGACGCCGGGCACCCTGTGGACCTACCGCGCAGACGCCGAGGGCAACCCGACGACCGGCGGCTACTCGCGGGGCTTCACCGTGCGCGAGGACTTCGCTTTGCATATCCCCGAGGATCTCGACTTCGCGGCCTGCGCGCCCCTCCTGTGCGCTGGCATCACTACCTACTCGCCTCTGAAACACTACGAGGTTGGCCCGTCCTCTCGCGTGGCCATTCTCGGCATGGGCGGGCTGGGACACGTGGGCGTTCAGATCGCGGCCGCCATGGGCGCCGACGTCTCCGTCATCTCCCACGGGCGCTCCAAGGAGGCCGACGCCCGCCGATTCGGCGCCTCGCACTTCTACGCGACCGGCGATGAGGGCGTCCTTGAGTCTCTGCGCGGTTCCTTCGACCTGATCCTGTGCACCGTGAGCGCCGAGGGCTTGGACTACGCCGCGTACATGGCGGCCCTGCGCCCCTACGGTGTCTTCGTGGATGTGGGATTGCCCTCCGAGCCCGTCTCCCTGCCCCTGCGAGCCTTCGTCAACGGCGGCAAGTCCTTCGCAGGCTCCCAGATTGGCGGGATCGCCGAAACGCAGGAGATGCTCGACTTCTGTGCCGCCCACGGCGTCATCCCGCAGGTGGAGATGATCACGGGCGAGGACATCACGCGGGCCTACGACGACGTCGTCGCCTCACGGGTGCGCTACCGCTACGTCATCGACACCTCGACCTTCCCCGAGAGCGCGTGAGGGGAGAGAGATTCCCCGCGGAACGGGGAAAGCCCCGGGCCGAGGCCCGGGGCTTTCCCACCTGGAGCGGATGACGGGAATCGAACCCGCGTGATCTGCTTGGAAGGCAGAGGCTCTACCATTGAGCTACATCCGCGTACCCCCGGAGGGGACACGAAGATCCTAGCGGTTATTGTCCACGTGCGCGACATTTAAACTCTCCTCCCGTATGATGGGGCAGCGGACAGTAGTCCACGGGGTGTAGCGCAGCTTGGTAGCGCATCTGCTTTGGGAGCAGAGGGTCGCAGGTTCAAATCCTGTCACCCCGACCGGGGCGGCCTCGTGCCGCCGCATGAATGGAACGTGGGGGAGGGAACGTGCCGTCCTATCGCACGGTCATGACGATCACCACCGTCCTGCCCGGCAGGCGTCCTGAGGAGGTCGAGCACCGTGCCCGGTCCGTCGCCCGCCTCGAAGCCTGGGACATCGCCATCGTCTCCGCGCAGCCTCGCGTCACCGCTCGCTTCACGGCGAGCGACGAGGAAGAGGCGCGCGCCATCCACGAGCGGATCCTTCGGGCGGTGACAGAGGTCGCGGACGTTCCCCGCTCGCGCCTGGCGGCAGTGATCGCGGGCCGCTCCCGTTACCTGACCCCGTGGGCGTCCCGCGACAGTTGAGGCCGCCAACCCGCTCGTGTGGTGTTGGACACCGTGTTTGTGTGTTTAGGGGTGCAGATGCCCACTTACGCGCGGCGAATAAGGACATTGCGAGGGTCCTGGCGTACACTAGGCGAGTTGTTATGCGCCCGGGAGCGGGCGTTCCCCAATTCTTAAGACTACGGAGCGTACGCACGTGAAGAGCACCGTTGAAACCCTTGAGCCCACCAAGGTTCGTCTGACCGTTGAGGTTCCCTACGAGGAGCTGAAGTCCGAGATGGACAAGGCGTACAAGGAGATCGCCGGACAGGTGAACATCCCCGGCTTCCGTAAGGGCCACGTGCCTCCGCGCATCATCGACCAGCGCTTCGGCCGCGCCGCCGTCATCGAGCAGGTCGTCAACCAGGTTCTCCCTGGCCACTACTCGGATGCCGTCAACCAGAACGATCTGCGTCCCCTGGCCCAGCCCGAGGTCGACGTCACCGAGATCCCGGCCGTGACCGGCCCGCAGGGCGGCCAGCTCGTCTTCACCGCCGAGGTCGCCGTGGTGCCCGCCTTTGAGCTGCCCGACATCGACGACTCCCTCGTCGTCGAGGTCGAACCCACCGAGGTCACCGACGAGGACGTGGAGAAGGAGCTCGACGACCTGCGCAGCCGCTTCGCCACACTCAAGACCATCAACCGCAAGGCCAAGACCGGTGACTTCGCGACGATCGACCTGGTTGCCACGATCGACGGCAAGGAGGTCGACTCGGCCTCCGACGTCTCCTACGAGATCGGCTCCGGCTCGATGCTTGACGGGCAGGACACCGCCCTGCGCGGCACCAAGGCCGGCGAAGAGGTGTCCTTCACCTCCAAGCTCAAGGGCGGGGACCACGAGGGCGAGGAGGCCGAGGTGACGATCACCGTCAAGGCCATGAAGGCCCGTGAACTGCCCAAGGCCGACGACGACTTCGCCCAGATGGTCTCCGAGTTCGACACGATCGAGGAGCTGACCGAGGACCTGAAGAAGCAGGCCGCCAGCAACAAGGAATCCAAGCAGGCCCTGGCTGCGCGCGATGCCCTCATCGACGTGCTCCTCGACAAGGTCGAGATCATCCTTCCCGAGTCGGCGGTCGACCACCAGGTCGAGCACCGCGTCGGCGAGGACGCCAAGCCGAAGGCCAAGAAGGAGGCCCGCGCGGCCGTCGAGAAGGAGATCCGCACCGAGCTGCTCTCCGAGGCTCTGGCCAAGAAGTTCGACGTGCAGGTGTCCCAGCAGGAGCTCATCGACTACGCGATCCAGATGTCGCAGAACTTCGGCGTCGACATCAACCAGCTCTTCTCCTCCTCCCAGCAGATGGCCAACGTCGTTGCCGACCTCGGCCGCTCGAAGGCCCTCATCGAGGCCCTCAAGCTCGTGAGCGTCAAGGACACGAACGGGCAGGACGTTGACCTGTCGAAGTTCTTCGGCACCGACCCCGCCAGTGATGAGGGCGCCGAGATCGTCACCGATTCCGCCGACGACAAGGAGTGAGCGCGAGGCGTTGCCGCGCGTAGCAACCAGCGAACTCCCGGGGAGGGGGCGGGGCGGTGGCCCCGCCCCCTCCCGCGCATGTGCCGACAGCGAAACGGTGGCCCGGCGCGTGCGTGGCGCACCCGCCAGCGGGTACGGTGGACACCAATGGGGCCGTCTGGGCCCGCGAACAGACGAGGAGGTACGCGTGAGCGTGCACAATGCCGGAGCTGCCGGCGAGGGGTCGCAGCTGGGACTGGGGGACGCGGTCTTCCAGCGCCTGCTCAAGGAACGCATCATCTGGCTGGGCGGCGAGGTCCGCGACGAGAATGCGAATACGATCTGCGCGCAGCTGCTGCTGCTGGCGGCGGAGGACCCGGACCGCGACATCTACCTGTACATCAACTCGCCCGGCGGGTCGGTGACGGCGGGCATGGCCATCTACGACACCATGCAGTACGTCAAGCCCGACGTCGTGACGGTCGGCATGGGCATGGCCGCGTCGATGGCGCAGTTCCTGCTGACGGCGGGCGCCCCCGGCAAGCGCTACATCACGCCCCACACCCGCGTTCTTCTGCACCAGCCCCTCGGCGGTGCCGGCGGATCCGCGACGGAGATTCGCATTAACGCTGATCTCATCCTCGGGATGAAGAAGGAACTCGCTTCGATCACGGCGGCGCGCACGGGCAAGACCGTCGAGCAGGTGGAGGCCGACGGCGACCGCGACCACTGGTTCAGCGCCGCCGAGGCGCTCGAGTACGGGTTCGTCGACCGCGTGATCAACAGCCCCGACGAGATCGGAACGCGAGGAGAGAACCGATGAGCACCCAGCCCTATTTCGAGGCGGTCGCCCGCCAGATGCCGCAGGCGCGCTACGTGCTTCCGGACTTCGAGGAGCGCACGGCCTACGGTTTCCGCCGTCAGAACCCCTACACCAAGCTCTTCGAGGACCGCATCGTGTTTCTCGGGGTGCAGGTGGACGACGCGAGCGCCGACGATGTGATGGCCCAGCTGCTGGTCCTGGAGTCCCAGGACCCCGATTCGCTGATCACCATGTACATCAACAGCCCTGGCGGGTCGTTCACGGCGCTCACCGCGATCTACGACACGATGCAGTACATCAAGCCGCAGATCCAGACGGTGTGCCTGGGCCAGGCAGCGTCGGCTGCGGCCGTCCTCCTCGCGGCCGGTTCGCCCGGCAAGCGCCTCGCGCTGCCCAACGCGCGCGTCCTCATCCACCAGCCCGCGATGGAGGGCATGCAGGGCCAGGCCTCGGACATTCAGATTGTGGCCGACGAGATCGACCGCATGCGCGCCTGGCTGGAAGACACCATCTCGAAGCACTCGGGCAAGCCCGTCGAGCAGGTGCGTCGCGACATTGAGCGTGACAAGATCCTCACCGCTCCCCAGGCTGCGGAGTACGGCCTGATTGACCAGGTGCTCGAGTCCCGCAAGGCCCTCTGAGTCGGCTGAATCTGACCGGGCCGTGGCCACCTGGCGCCCGTGGGTGTGAAGGTGGCGCGGCCTCGTCATATCAGCGAATACCGGTGTTTCGTTATCGGGTGAACATTTTGTAACAATGCGCGTGCCTCGCTGGATTTCTTGCAGATGTGCACTAGGTTATTTCCTAGCAAGCGCGCACGCGCATCCGACCGAACGGATAACCGTTCAACCCCCTGGGAGGTCTCGTGGCCCGTCTGACTGATGGTGCGGAGCTGCTCAAGTGCTCTTTCTGTGGAAAGAGTCAGAAGCAGGTGCGCAAGCTCATTGGAGGATCCGGTGCGTACATCTGCGATGAGTGCATCGAGCTGTGCAACGAGATCATCGAGGAGGAGCTGGGCGCCCAGCAGGTGACCTCGTCCGCGACCCCGCTTCCCAAGCCGCGCGAGATCAACGAGTTTCTCAACACGTGGGTGATCGGCCAGGACCGGGCCAAGCGTGCTTTGTCGGTGGCGGTCTACAACCACTACAAGCGCGTGCGTTCGCGCGATGCGGGAAACGCCGAGGACATGCTCGGCACGAAGTCCAACATCTTGCTCCTGGGGCCCACGGGAACCGGTAAGACCCACCTGGCGCGCTGCCTGGCGCGCCTGCTGGATGTTCCCTTCGCGATCGTAGATGCCACCGCTCTGACCGAGGCCGGCTACGTGGGCGAGGACGTGGAGAATATCCTTCTGCGCCTCATCCAGGAGGCCGACGGCGATATCAAGAAGGCGGAGAAGGGCATTATCTACGTCGACGAGATCGACAAGATTGGTCGCAAGGCGGAGAACGCGTCTATCACCCGCGACGTGTCGGGCGAGGGTGTGCAGCAGGCACTTCTGAAGATCATCGAGGGCACGGTCGCGTCGGTTCCGCCCACCGGTGGGCGCAAGCACCCGCACCAGCAGTTCCTGGAGATCGACACCTCCGGGATTCTGTTCATCGCCGCCGGCGCTTTCGCGGGCATCGAGGACATCGTCAAGGCCCGCCTGGGTCGGCGCTCCACGGGCTTCGGCTCAGAATTGAAGAGCGCCTCGGAAATGGGTGATCTCTACGAGGCCGTCAGCGCCGAGGACCTGCATAAGTTCGGCATGATTCCCGAGTTCATCGGCCGACTGCCCATCCTGACCTCGACGAAGGAACTCACCGAGGAGGACCTCGTGCGAGTCCTCACGGAGCCGTCGAACTCTCTCGTGCGCCAGTACCAGCACCTCTTTGACCTGGACGGTATCGACCTGGAGTTCACCCACGAGGCGCTCCTGGCGATTGCGGCGCGCGCGAACGAACGCAAGACGGGCGCGCGAGGCTTGTCCTCGATCATGGAGGCGACCCTCTCGGACCTCATGTTCGACCTGCCGAGTCGAGACGACGTTGCCCGCGTGGTCATCACCCGCGACCTGGTGGAGGGCGTCGGAGCCGCCGAGCTCTACCCGGAGCGTTCTTCGGAAGGCAAACGCAGCGCCTGAGTCCTCCCGGTAGACTGGGAAGCAGTCGGGGAGAGCGAGGTAGGCATGGACCAGCGTGAGGAGGCGCGGGCGGCGGCGCGCGCCGATCGGGGTGTGGAGGGAGTTCCCGCCGAGCTCGCCGACGCGCGCGCGACGATCGATAACATCGATGCCGCTCTCATCCACATTCTTGCCGAGCGATTCCGCTGCACCCAGCGCGTCGGGCACATCAAGGCACGGCTGAACCTCCCGCCGGCGGACCCCGCGCGCGAGGCTCGCCAGGTTGAGCGCCTGAGAGCGCTGGCACTCTCCTCGGGCCTTGACCCCGACTTCGCTGAGAAGTTCCTGGGCTTCATGGTGCGCGAGGTGATCCGCCACCACGAGGACATCAAGGCCGAGTACGACGAGGGTGCCGCCCTCTGATCAGGGCATCTTCACTGACCCGAGTTAGTTTGGCGAGGCGCAGGCTCCCTCTTCGTCGAAAGAACCGCTAATTGTCTGATGAAACTCTGCGCGGCTTCCCCGATAGTTTTCAGGTAGCTTCCAGCCTCGTGGTCTGTAATCTATCCAGGCAGTGAGAACCACAGCCCCGAGCAGTCCATAAGGAGTTTCGATGAAGAATCGCGCGCACGTGCGCGGCCTGGCCATTATCGCCATCACCCTGGCGGCGGCCCTCAGCGCATGCGGATCGACCTCGTCCACGACGAGCGGCCAGAAGAACAACCCGTCGGCGTCGTCCTCGAACGCGGCGAGCCAGGACGCGAACCTGATTTTCGCCCAGTGCATGCGGGAAAAGGGCTTTGACGTGCCCGACACCGGTCTGACCCCCGACAACGCGAAGGACACGTCCGCAGGATTTAACGCTGCCGTCAACGAGTGCATGGCAAAGACCGATGGCCTCACGGGGCAGGATGACCTGACGAAGGACCCGGCCGCACGCGACGCTCTCGTCAAGGGAGCCCAGTGCCTGCGCGACCTCGGCTACAACGTGAAGGACCCGGAGCCGGGCAAGGGCGTGGACATCCAGGACGTTCCGCAGGATGCCCTCAACAAGTGCTTCGGCAACCCGGGAGGTAGCAAGTGACCGTTGCTCGTTCCTCGCGCCTCGTGGCCGCCCTCGCCATGGTCGCCGTCGGCGCTGTGACGCTGTCGGCGTGCTCCGGGGGCAGCGCCGACGCGCAGACCCCCCAGTCTTTCGACGGTGCGACCGCAACCATCACCCGCGGCGACCTGTCGGGCGAGACCGCCGTCCAGGGAAACCTGCACTACGCGGACTCCTACGACCTTAAAAGCGCCTTCACCGGAGTGATCACGGCACTGCCGACGCCCGGCACGACCCTCGAGCAGGGGTCGCACGTGTACACCGTCGCGGGCAACAGCGCCTACCTGCTGCACGGCGCCACCCCCGCGTGGCGCGACTTCTCTGAGGGAATGAGCGACGGCGCTGACGTCAAGCAGCTGGAGACCGCCCTGTCCGAGCTCGGCTACTTCCAGGCCACCCCCAACGAGCACTTCGACTGGAACACGATCGCGGCGATCAAGCGCTGGCAGAAGGCCCTCGGGCTCACGCAGGACGGCACCCTCCCCCTGGGCACCGTGCTCTTTGCCCCCGAGGACGTGCGGGTTGGCGCCCTGAAGTCCCGCGTCGGAGACACCGCGACGCCCGAGACCGAGCTCTTTGCGGCCTCGTCCTCGCGCCAGGTCATCTCCGCCAACCTCAAGCTCTCTGACCAGAGCCTGGGAGTCGTCGGTACCAAGGTCACGATTCGCCTCCCGGGCGCTGCCTCGACCACGACCGGGACGATCACGTCGGTGGAGCCGCCCCGGGACAAGCCCGGCGAGGAGGGCACCAAGGAGAAATCGAAGGAAAGCAGCGGTGAACGCATCATCCCGATCACCGTCACCCCCGATGACACCGAGGCCCTGGAGGGAACTCAGGAGGCGTCCGTCTCGCTGGGAATCACCTCGCAGACGCGCACGAATGTGCTCTCGGTGCCCCTGGGCGCTCTCGTTGCCCTGACCACCGACCAGTTCGGCGTTGAGGTTGTCGATGACAACGGTCAGGTGCGCCGCGTCCCCGTCACCGTCGGCCTGTTCGCGGGCGACCGCGTCGAGATCAGCGGCGAGGGACTCGCCGAAGGCCAGCGCGTGGTGGTGCCCAACAGATGAGTCACATCCTGCAATTGACCGACGTGCACCGGTCCTTCGGCAGTCCGCCCGTGCACGCTTGCAACGGAGTGTCTCTGAGCGTTGACGAGGGCGAGTTCGTCGCCATCGTGGGCCCGTCCGGCTCCGGCAAGTCCACCCTGCTCAACCTGATTGGGACCCTGGACAGGCCCAGCTCGGGCACCGTGAGCATCAGCGGCATGGACGTGTCGTCCCTAAGCGACACCGACCTGTCGGGGGTGCGCTCGAACCTGATCGGCTTCGTCTTCCAGCAGTTCCACCTCACACAGGGAGTTCCCGCCATCGATAATGTGGCCGACGGCCTGCTCTACCGGGGAGTGCCCCGGGCCCGCAGGCGCGAGGCGGCACGCGAGGCGCTGACCCGCGTGGGACTCGGACACCGCATGGACCACAAGCCGCACCAGATGTCGGGCGGTGAACGCCAGCGTGTCGCCATCGCCAGGGCCATCATCGGGCACCCCGCCCTGCTGCTGGCCGACGAACCGACCGGCAACCTCGACTCGCGTTCGGGCGCGTCCATCGTCGCCCTCCTGCGTGAGCTCAACGAGGCCGGCACCACGATCATCGTGATCACCCACGACAACGAACTGGCGGCGTCTCTGCCGCGGCAGATCGCCATCCGTGACGGACAACTTGTATCGGACTCAGCGCACCCGGGAGGTAAGCCATGACGAGTAAGAAAAGCTCGCGCACCGCGCGCTCCAGCTTGCGTGCCAGCGACATCGGCCGCCTGGGCCTGACCGGCCTGCGCTCGCGTCCCATGCGAGCAGTCCTGTCCGCCCTGGGTATCGCCATCGGCATCGCCGCGATGGTCGGCGTCGTCGGGGTCTCCTCCTCCTCGCAGGCCCGCCTGCAGGAACAGCTGCGCGCGTTGGGCACGAACATGCTCACGGCGCGCAGCGGGGCAGACCTGTCGGGCACGGACCTCGTGCTGCCGGAGGACTCGGTGGGCAGGACCCGGATGATTCCGGGCGTCACCTCCGCGGCCTCCACGTCGACCCTGACGGGAGTGTCCGTCTACCGCTCGCGCCTGTCCGACCCGAACGCGACCGGTGGAACCCTCACGATGGCCGCCGACACGAATCTCCTCGACGTGGTCTCGGGCACGATGAAGAGCGGAGTGTGGCTCAACGATGCGACGGCCCACTACCCGGGTGTCGTCCTCGGATCTAAGGCCGCCCAGCTCCTGGGCGTGGTCGAACCCGGCACCCAGGTGTGGCTCGGGGGAACGTCCTTCACGGTCCTGGGCATCATGAACCACCTGCCCCTCGCCGAGGAGCTCGACAACGCCGCGCTGATCGGCATTCCCGCCGCCAAGGCGCAGTTCGGCAAGGGATCGACGCCCACCGCGATCTACGAGCGCTCCGAGGAGTCCCAAGTGGAGACCGTGCGTTCGCTCCTGGGGCCCACGCTCGCCCCTCAGGGATCCACGGGCCTGAAGGTGTCGCGCCCCTCGGACGCGCTGGCGGCGCAGAACGCGGCCGATCAGACGCTGACGACGCTGCTCGCCGGTGTCGGCTCGATCGCCCTCCTCGTCGGCGGCATCGGCGTGGCCAACACGATGATCATCTCCGTTCTGGAGCGACGCAAGGAGATCGGTTTGCGCCGGTCCCTGGGGGCTAAGCGCTCCCACATCACGGTTCAGTTCCTGGCCGAAGCGCTGATCCTGTCCTTCCTCGGTGGCGTCGCCGGCTGCCTCATCGGCGCCGGTGTCACCTGGGGCATGTGTCTGGCCTACGGCTGGCCTCCCACCCTCCACTGGTGGGTGATCGCCGCGGGCCTGGGCGCCACTCTCCTCATCGGCGCCGTCGCGGGCCTCTACCCCGCAACCCGAGCGGCACGCACGCCGCCCACCGCGGCTCTGGCCTCCCAGTAGGGCCGAGCCTGCAACGACAAGGCCGTGGCCGTCTCGCACCGCTCCGCTCGGGGGGTAGGCGAGACGGCCACGGCCGTATGCGCGGCTAGTGCTGGACGGGTCCTCCGTACAGCTCGTCAATGACGGGGGCGAGGCGGGCCGTTGCCTCGGCGCGCTTGACCTTCAGGGAGGGGGTGAGCAGGCCGTTTGCCTCCGTGAAGTCGGTGGACAGGACCTTGATCTTGCGGATCGACTCGGCCCGCGACACGTGCTCGTTCGCCGAGGCTACCGCCTTCTCCAGTGAGGCGAGGACCTCGACGTTGGAGGAGGCCTCGGCCACGCTCATGGGAGGCAGGGAGTGCGCGGCCAGCCAGTCGGGCAGCATCTCGGCGTCCAGGGTGATGAGGGCTGCGACGAAGGGCCTCTGGTCTCCCACGACGAGGACCTGGGAGATGAGGGGGTGGGAGCGCATCGGGTTCTCCAGGGACGCGGGGGCCACGTTCTTGCCTCCGGCCGTGACGATGATGTCCTTGGCGCGCCCCGTGATGGACACGTAGCCGTCGCGGTCCAGGGATCCCAGGTCGCCGGTGCGGAACCATCCGTCGTCGGTGAAACAGGCGGCCGTGGCGCCCGGGTCGTTGTTGTAGCCCTGGAAGACGCTGGGCCCCTTGAGGAGGATCTCACCCTCGTCGCTAATCTTGAAGGACATGGGCGGCAGCGCGGGGCCGACGGTGCCGATCTTGGACAGGCGGGGGGTGTTGACGGAGACGGGGCCGACCGTTTCGGTCAGCCCGTAGCCCTCCAGCACGGGGATGCCGACGCCCCGGTAGAAGTGGGCGAGCCAGGTCGCCAGGGGAGCGCCCCCGGAGATGATGTAGTCGGCGTTACCGCCCACGAGGCGGATGATCTGCTGGTAGACGAGCTTGTCGGCCAGGGCGTGCTGGGCCTTCAGGGACGCGGAGGGGCCCTCGTCGGTGTCCAGGGCGCGCGAGTAGGCGATCGCGACCTTGGCCGCCCAACGGAACACCTTGCGTTTGGGGCCGCGCGACTTCGTGTCGGCGGAGTTGTAGATCTTCTCCAGGACGCGCGGGACGACCAGGAGGTAGCTCGGTCGGAACGAGGCCAGGTCGGGCAGGAGGTTCTTGATGTTGGGGGCGTGGCCCATGACGCCGTTGCCGCTGATCTGGAAGACCTGCAGGAAGCGGGCGAACACGTGGGCGAGGGGCAGGAAGAGGAGGAGACGCGAGGTGGCGCCTGCCGCGATCTCGGGCATCCACGCGTGGGCGTTGAGGCACAGATTCGTGAAGTTCTCGTGGGACAGGACCGTGCCCTTGGGGGTGCCCGTCGTGCCCGAGGTGTACACGATGGTGGAGATGTCGTCCTTGGTGAGGGCCTCGGAGCGGGCGACGACGCGGTCGCGGGGCGTAGTGGCGCCCTCGGCGATGAGGGTGTCGATGGCCTCGGAGTCCAGGGAGAGCACCTCCGTGTTGACCCTTCCTTCGCGTTCGGCTGCGGTGCGCACGATCTCCGCCATGGACACCGTCTCGGTGACGACCAGGTCGACGTCGGCGTCGGTGAGGACGTGGGCGACCTGGTCGATGGAGCTGGTCTCGTAGATGGGGACGGGGATCAGCGCGGCGGCCCAGCACGCGAAGTCCAGGAGCGTCCACTCGTAGCGGGTGCGGCTCATGATGGCGACGCGGCCTCCGGGCTTGAGGCCGCGGGCGATGAGGCCGGCAGCCACGGACTGGACCTCGTCGTAGAACTCGCGTGCCGTCACCGGCCGCCACGTGTCGCCCATCCCCACCTTGCGCAGGATGAGGGGGCGGGTGGCGCCGCGCTGGACGCGCTCCTTGAGGAGGCGCGGAATCGTCGTGTGCTCGTCCACTCGCACGAGGACGGGCGCGTGCCATTCCAGCGCCCCGGTGGTTGTCTCGGTCGGCGTTGTCTTTTCGTCGTTGGACGAGGCCGGGGTGTTGGTCGTGGACATGCCTGCTCCCTGGAGTGTCGGCGGGAACGCCACGAAGCCTGTGAGGCCGTGGCGTCGTTGCTGTTACCCGCTATCCTACGCTCCCGTAGGGTGGGGGAGGGGGAGCGTCCCTCGGGGTGGGTGTCGTTGTCTTGTGCCGTTGGGGAGTGCAGTCCTGTATGGGGGACTAGTCCAGGCCGAGCGACGCCTTGGCCTCGTCGAGTGTGTAGACCTCGTTCGGGTGCTCCTCGTAGTCCCGCACGGCTTGCTCGAGCTGCTCGTTGAGCTGCTCGAACGGATGCCCGGGCGTGGGGCTGTCGGCGTAGCGCCGAAACTCTTCGAGGAACGAGTCGGCTAGCTGACCATCGTCTGCCGCGCGCTCGCGGACGGTGGGCGGCTGAGCACCGGATGCGACGGCCTCGGTGGCCGCGAGTTCGTGCTCCTTGGGGCGCCAGAAGGACGTGATGTCCTGCTTTTCTGCGAGCTGGTGCTGGATGAAGGCGTCGAGGAGTTCGTAGTCGAAGGGCTTGTTCCAAGGCTGTCGGGCGAACATCTTTCCGAAGTCCGTGCCGCGCTCACGCATGACCGGCTCAAAGCGGATCACGGTGGCGCGTTCGGGGGTCATCGCCATGTGCTTGGACGCGGCCGAAAACCCGATGATGTAGGTCCCGTGGTGGGTGAACATCGGCTGGTTCCACGCGATGC
>ERZ772957.1086-NODE-1086-length-18757-cov-25.115977_pt1 | contig 18757 bp, 23 predicted proteins | sample MGYA00580682_ERZ772957 | MGnify/ENA primary metagenome ERZ772957 (study PRJEB29015, sample SAMEA2737921) | human oral metagenome | biome: human oral; feature: human-associated habitat; material: dental | place: China | collected 2025 ...
GGGGGAGTGTTATTAGAGAACTGAAAGTCACTGTCAGTTTCCCCAAGCGGATCCTGTGCCGTCTTGTCTGTGCCACAGGTCACGGCGTTCGATGTGTTGTGCTTGGTGGGTGTGTGCTATGATGGGGCCACAAGCAAACGAGGAAGGAGCTACCGATGAGTCGACTGCCAGTGTTCGAGGACGCTACCTGGAATTACACCCGCCATAGGGGCAACTTGCAGTATTTCACTACCGTCACTTGGGCCGGTCGTGATTACCGCATTGTTTTGACGTTGGGTGTGAAGAGAGTTCACGTGGACTTGTTTTCGAATACTGTGCGTCGCATGACGATGACGACTGACATGTTCGATACTCGTCTCGCCAACCTCCAGCGCTTCGCGTTTGATAGTGTGGTATACTATCTTTCGCAAGCAACGCCATTTGTGGGCGCTATTCAAGATCCGCTGCCTTATTGGCAGCACTGAACAGAAAGGGCAACTCTTATGAGTGCTGAGATGACCGTTACTGGCAACCTGACCCGTGACCCGGAGACCGCTAAGACTAAGTCGGGCGAATTGATTGTTCGTCTTGGTATTGCGGCTACCCGCCGTCAGTTCGATAAGAAGTCTGAGGAGTGGGTTGACGATGGGGAGCCTCTTTACTTGAACGCTTCTTTCTTCGGTGATTCTTATGAGTACATCACCGCTCTTGTTGGGAAGGGGGATCAGGTTACGCTTTCGGGGACTTTGGTTCTTCGTGAGTGGAAGTCGAAGAATGGGTCCGGACAGTCTCTTGAGATTCGTTTCCCGAAGTTTCTTGGCTATATGAAGAAGGGGGACCGTTCGTCTTTGGCTAACCCGCGGCGCGCTTATCGCCGTTGATCTTGTCCGTATGGAGGGCGCCGCACTTTTATTGTGTGGCGCCCTCCCTGGTGTTTTGTGGTATACTATTAGCGTGACTAGAAAGGGGTCCGTCAATGGCTAGACTTGAGAGGCCGTCCGATCTTGAGGGTTGGCGGGATTATGCTCGTCGTCTGGAGGCTCGTGCTTCGAGGAAGATCAGTAAGATTCGTCAGGGGACGTACGCTCCGTCCGTCCTGCGCCCTTTGAGGGAGGCTACTCAGGGCGCAGGAGGCGTTGACATCGCCCGTACGGCCCTGGATCCGCGTAAGGGTACTCCCCTAGTGGGGCGCATGACTAAGGCCCAGGTAGAGGCTCATGCGCATCGTCTGGAGGAGTTCATGGCTCCTAACGTCTCTTACTACCCTTCCCGCTATGGGGAGCCGATTTCCGCTAAAAGTATGCTCCGCTATGTGTACGCTCAGAAGAGGAGTAACGAATATTCTAGGGAGTTCTATCAACGAGTTGGGGGCACTGAGATTCCTTGGAGGGGTTTGAAGCCGTTCTCTGAGGTTTATGACATCAAGAATCCTTACGCCCATAAGGGGGATGTTGCGCGTTTGTATGCCGAGCGCGAGCCGTACAAGGTGCAGACTTTTACGAATGAGAGGGCTGTTAAGATTCTCACTGAGAGGGAGCGGGAGTTCGCCACCACGAGGGCTGATAAGAAGATGGTGGCGGGTATTCGGAACAATATTCGTAAGCTCACAGAGGGTTCGGGTAATCCTGAGTTGAAGGCTTTGTCGGATCTTCCGGATGATTTGCTTCGGGTTTTGTGGACCGTTGATGATGAGTTCATATCAGGATTGACGTTCCGTTATGAGGGGAATAAGGAGTTCGATTCCGATCGCAACTCCCCCGATGATGCGTTTACGGCTCAGAGTGGGGATCTGTTCAATGGAAAGGATGCTGTCGGCTATGCCAAGACGATGCAAGTCCGCCCTATCCGATGAGAGGCAGATTCTTTGTGCTGATTTCGAGACTACGGCTGATATTCCGGTTGATGGGTCGCTTCCCGAGTCTACTAGGGTTTGGCTGTGGTCTGTGAGGAATGTTGATGACTGGAACGTCAATGTGATCGGTTATACGATCGATGAGTTCATGCGTTCCATTCTCGTGGGTGAGAGGACGGTGTTCTTCCATAATCTGAAGTTCGATGGCGGGTACATTATTGATTGGCTTCTTAATAACGGCTTCCGTTGCAATGACCCGATTGTTGTGAAGGGCGCCCCTCCCCCACTGTCGTTTACCCCTATTATTTCCTCTGAGAGTCAGTTCTACAGGATCTGGGTTGCGACTGAGGATGCTGATGTTATTTTCATGGATTCGCTGAAGAAGATTCCTCTTTCTGTTCAGAGCATGGCGGGGGCGTATGGGCTCGAGATGAGCAAGGGTGTGATCGATTACGTAACTTATCGTGAGCCTGGTTACCGGCCGTCGTTTGAGGAGCGTCAGTATGTGCGTAATGATACGGGGATTGTTGCCGAGGCGCTCCGTCAGCAGCTTGCTGAGGGTCTTACTAGTATGACGGCTTCTTCGGATGCTTTGAAGGGTTTCAAGGATGTTGTGGGGAGGAAGACTTTCAAGAAATGGTTTCCTTCTCTTTCTGTGGAGGAGGACACGAAGGTGAGGGCCGCTTATCGTGGCGGGTTCACTTATGCTGATAGTCGTACTGCTGGTGTTGTGCAGGGTGCGGGCATGGTTCTCGATGTTAATTCTCTGTACCCGTATATCATGTATTCTAGGCCGCTCCCCTTCGGGAAGCCTATTTCGGTTGATATTCCGCCTGAGGAGATCTCCGACGATTATCTTTGGTTGGCTACATTTTGTTTCACCGCGAAACTTAAGGAGCGGGGTATCCCCTGCATTCAATTGCGCGGTTCGCATAGGGCTAACCCGACGGAGTATCAGCGTGCGGTGGATGAGCCGACTGAGATGCGTATGACGAATGTTGATTGGAAGCTCATCAACGACATGTACGATGTGGACCTGTACGGCTATAGTGACGTCACCCTATTCCACTGCCGCACGGGTACTTTCAAGGATTACATCGACAAGTGGATGGGTGTTAAGGAGTCCTCCACGGGAGGGAAGAGACAGATCGCCAAGTTGATGCTCAATTCTCTGTACGGCAAGTTCGCGAGCCGAATTGAGAGGCGTAATAAGCTTCCCACGCTCCACAACGGGGTCGTTAAGTATGTGGCGTCTGAGAATGAGGAGGTTGCGAAGCCTGTGTACACGCCCGTCGGGGTTTTCGTGACCTCCTGGGCCCGGGACTATACGATTCGGTCTGCCGCAGCCAACTATGATCGCTTCCTCTACGCGGATACGGATTCGCTTCATTTGAAGGGAACGGAGCCGCCTGAGGGTCTGAATATTCATCCCACTCATTTGGGCGCCTGGAAGATCGAGGGCACTTTCGATAGGGCTATTTTCGTGAGGGCGAAGCAGTACTGTGAGGTGATCGACGGCAAACCCGACACGCACATCGCGGGCCTGCCGAGGAAGAATCCTCATACGGGCAAACCCTATGAGATCTGGCCTGAGGACCTGTTGATGTCCCAGACGTATGGTGGTAAACTTGTGCCCAAGATGATCCCGGGAGGAACATTTCTCACGGAGACTCATTTCACGTTCACCCCAGTAAAGGAGACATGATGCGCAAGTCCAAGACGGTTTCCCTCACCCTTCCCATCTGGGTGGTCGAGTTCTTCGACAATTATCAGTGGGAGGTTCACGTGCCCAAGCCGGAGCTCATGAGGAGAGTTGTTACGGAGTTCGTGAAGATGAAGATTGCGGAGTCGGAGGAGGCTTCTCACCCCTCCCCCGGTCCGTTCAAGAGCTCAGACACCGAGGAGAGCTGATCGGTGGCGTCGCAGGCGTCTACCGCCGGATGAGACCGGGCCTGCGGCAGTGAGTTGGTTGCTCCGCCGAGGCTTCTCGGCAGTCTGTGATAGTATGGGCTATGAGTGGAACTACCACTCATAGCCCATACGTTTGCATGGAGGTATCATGGATTTTGAAGGTCTCCTTCAGTCTCTGATCAATCCTGGCGAGGAGGGGCCGTCGGAGACGATCTATGACGATCTCCGTGCCGCCTACAACACTGTCAAGGATAAGGCTGACAGTGCTGGCGCCAAGATCTCGGAGCTGACTGACTCCAACTCTGCTCTGTCTAAGACTGTCGACGGTCTGAAGAGCAAGAACTACGACTTGCTCGAGGCCATCGGCGCGGGCGGGGACAACGCCGGCGACGCGGAGTCGCACGGTGACGACACGAGCGATGCTGACGACGGGGACGACGGCAGCATCGCCTCCTTCTTCTCCAAGCCTAAGGAGGCCTGACCATGACGCTCCCCAGCGGTCGCATTCGCGACTTCGATAACATCGAGATCCTGAATCGGATCCGCAACGACGCCACTTCCGACTATCAGCGCCGTATTCCGTCTGCCACTAAGGGCAGCGTCGCCGATGTCGTCCAGCAGCTGACGTCGTACACCCCGCATTTCAACGAGTTCACCGACGCGCTGATCAACCGTGTCGGCACGTACATCACCCGGGACATCACGTGGAATAACCCTCTGCGTGAGTTCAAGCGGGGCATGCTGAATTTCGGTGACACGATCGAGGAGGTGCAGACGGGCCTGGTCTCCTCGTACACCTACAACTCCGAACGCGACTACATGGAGAAGGATATCTTCGGCGCTCACAAGCCGAATGTCGCCTCCCAGTTCCACACTGTGAACCGCCAGGAGTATTACAAGATCACGGTGAACCGCGACCAGCTGCGTCGTGCGTTCCTGGACGAGTCGGGGCTGCAGAACTACCTGAGTCAGATTCTGGCGTCTCCGACGACTTCCGACCAGTGGGACGAGTTCCTGTTGACCTGCTCGCTGTTCGCCGAGTACGAGAAGAACGGCGGCTTCTACCATGTGAAGGTCCCTGATCTTCGGAGTCTGACTGCGACCGAGTCCGACGCGAAGCAGCTGATCAAGCGGGTCCGTGCGATGACGGACAACCTGACGTTCCTGTCCCGCCAGTACAACGCCGCGCGTATGGAGACGTTCGCTAAGCGCGAGGATCTGATTCTCATCGTCACTCCTGAGGTGAAGGCGAATATCGACGTCGAGGCTCTTGCTGCGGCGTTCAACCTTTCCCCCGTCGACATGTACGCCCGGGTCATCCCGGTCCCCGCTGAGCAGATGGGGATCGACAAGGCTCAGGCGATTCTGACTACGAAGGATTTCTTCGTCATCGCGGACAACCTCCTGGAGAACACTTCCCAGCCGAACCCGGTCAGCTTGGGTACGAACTACTTCCTCCACCACTGGGAGGTTATCAGCACGTCACTGTTCGTCCCCGCGGTCATGTTCTGGACCGGTGACGACGATCAGAACATTCGCGTCCGGCCCGGTGCGAACCTGGCTCTGGGCGGTTACACGGCTACTCAGGGAGGTAAGCCTGTGGGCGCTGCTAACAAAGCGATCCCGGGCGGCAACGTCGAGGTGACGTTCGCTGTGACAGGTGACAACACTGACGGCCTGGAGCTGGGTATCGACTACGCCGTGTCGGGTGCGAACTCTCAGCGGACGAAGATCGACAATGAGGGCATCCTGCACCTGGGCCAGGATGAGGATGCTGACTCGGTCACTGTCACCGCTACTCTGGTCTACCGTGACAGCGCTGACGTGAAGAAGACGATCGCTTCGAAGACGGCGTCGATCGCCGTCGACAAGGCGAAGGCTGTGAAGGTCTGGCCGAAGAAGTGACATCGCCTCCTGCGTGTGGTACACTAGTGCCGTGGGCAGGGTAGCCCGTCGGTGAGGTCCTTCCTCCTTTCTGCCTCACCGGCGATGGGCCGGTCCGGGTCGAGTTTGAGCTCCCCGGGCCGGCCCTTTAACCTATGTGCTATACTCTATATATGCCTACAGCTTATGACCCGCCGGAGGATATCGGCTCGTTCGGGATGGGCTTCGACTACTCTGTCTGGTCCCCCAATACTGAGGTGTACCTGACGAACGTCGTGTGGGATCAGGAGTATCGCGACGTCGTGTGGTATGACAACTACGATGAGGCGTTCAACGCGATCGTCAACGAGTACTCGTCGCGCATCGAGGTTAAGTCCCTGACCTACTGCGCTCAGGGCGCCCCGATCAGGATTCCGATCCCGTTCTCGAAAGCGAACCAGTACAACTACCTAGTGGCTCGTAACAACCGTGACGCTTATAATTCGCGGAATACATTCTTCTACTTCATCACGTCCGTCGACTACATCGCCCCGGCCACCACTCAGATCACCGTTCAGTTGGACGTGTGGCAGACGTACATGCACCAGTTCAATGTGCGTCGCTCCTACTGCGAACGGTCCCACATGGCGATCGCCGCTGAGAACGGTTGGGATTACTACGGTCAGAAGTACATGACGGTGCCGGAGGGGCTGGACCTGGGTTCGGAGTATCAGATCGTCGACGTGAACAGGAAGGTTATCGCCTCCACACCCAGCGCCGGCAAGATCGATACAGCCAACTTCGACATCATCATCGCTTCGACTGTGGACCTCACTCAGCCTTACGGGGATGAGAAGAACCCGACGTTCACAGCCTCTAAGGGGAGCTTCGCCGAGGGCGTCCCGAACGGCACGTCCATCTACGCGATGAAGGCGGATTGGTTCCGCGTGTTCACGAACGCCATGTCTTTGGTGCCGTGGGTGTCACAGGGTATCGTGTCCATCACGGCTATCCCGAAGGGTGTTATCAACTTTGATGAGATCAAGGATCTGAAGGTCAAGCTGCCGGGCACCTCCGGAGTGGACCCCAAGGGTGGCGACACACGCATTTCCCGCCAGGGCGCCGAGGTGTACGACCTGGAGAAGGGTATCGGCGAGAAGGGTCTCGTCAACAATAAGTCGATCACGCTGACTGACAAGCTGCGCAAGGACGACATTCTCCCCGCCAGGTACCGGCACTTGTGGAAGTTTTGGACGAGCCCGTACCTCCTGGTCGAGGTGACCACGTTCTCCGGCACTCCGCTGCTGCTCAAGCCGGAGATGATTCAGTCGGCCGGCTTGGCGGTGACCCAGTGGTCTCACGTGGTGCCCCCGAACCCGCGCATCATGTTCACGGTGAATTCGCTCGGTCAGCGAACCCGCGGGCACATGGATCAGTACGACGGCTGGTCGGAGCACTTCGACGTGATGACTGGGTTCACGAACCTGCCGACGTTCAGCCTGACGAACAACAGCTATCTGATGTTCCAGGCGCAGAATGCGCATTCGATCGCCTACCAGCATCAGAGCGCCGAGTGGTCGCAGCAGCGGGCCCTGCACGGGGCCCAGACCCAGTTCAACCAGGCCAACGCAGCTATCGCCCAGGCGGGGCAGCAGACGGCTCTGAACAATTCCTGGAACCAGGACATCGCCGGCTACAACGCCCGCATGGGCCTGCAGAAGACGGGCATTGGTGTCGGCGGTCAGGTGATCGGGTCAACCCTCATGGGTCTGGCCAATGGAGGGCCTCTGGGCGCCCTGGCCGGTCTGGGAGGGTCGGCGTTGTCAGGAGCGTCCACGATGGCGCAGGCGGGTATGACGTACTCCCAGCAGGTGAACACGGCGCGCATGTCCGCCGAGCAGGCGTCCGCGCTAACGAACTTGAACCAGGGGTACATGCGCTACAACGCCGACACGAACCTGGCCTACGCGAAGTATGCGGCGAACGGGGACTACGCGAACGCTATCGCTGGTATCAACGCCAGGGTTCAGGACGCTCAGACGATCGCCCCGACGACATCGGGTCAGGTCGGGGGTGATGCTTTCATGCTGGCCGCGGAGTCGTGGAGCATTGTCGAGAGACTCAAGTTCATCCCTGAGGATGCTGTGCGCCGCATCGGGGAGTTCTGGCTCCGGTACGGGTATGCGATGAATTCACCTGTGGTGCCTCCGGGCGACTTCCGTTGCATGGAGCATTTCACGTATTGGAAGATGGCGGAGATGAACATCTCCCGCTCCACGATGCCCGAGACGTTCCGTCAGACGATCAGGGGTATTTTCGAGAAGGGTGTCACCGTGTGGCACAAGGACCAGACGATGATCGGGCGCATCGACTGGGCGAACAACAAGCCGCTTAAGGGGATCATATGGTGAAGCGAAACGGCGAGCGGGATTGGGTTCGTAAGGAGATCTACGAGCCTTTCGTCAACGGGGGGCATTTCAAGAATAACCCGTCGATCAACCGTGAGGCTCTCCTTGTCCGCATGTACAAGAGGATCATGTCGGAGATGTGTGTGAACCGGTTCTCCTGGTCGGGGCTGCCGGACACGGTGGACCGCCGCTACTTGGAGGCTACTCTCATGTACGACGGGCTGGCTGTGTTCTACTTCGATGAGGAGTTCGACAGGTTCATGGCGCTTCGGGCCACGGGGCTCGGCCAGGTGAACATGTACGATAACCCGACTAATTTCACGGTCTACGGCAACCAGGTATTCTCCAAGACTTTGGACGCCAGACATTGCGTGCCGATCTGGTCGAACTATCTGCGGGAACCGGATTGGGACATCATCGACATCTACTCCCAGAGGCTCGCCGCGTTTGATCGCACACTTGAGGTGAACATGCTCTCCGCACGCCACCCATTCGTGTTCTCGGTGGATAACAACGAGTATCAGTCGTTCGTGAACGCGTTCCGCAAAGTCGCCGAGGGGCAGCCGGTCATCTTCGGCACCGAGGCTCTCTCTCCTGCGGCGCTGGCGGAGAAGGTGACCATGTTCGACGTCGGGTTCAAACCGCATCAGATTCAGGACGTGATGGAGGCCAAGGTCAAGACGTGGAACGAGGCTCTCACGCTCCTGGGGATTATGAACGTCAACTCGGAGAAGCGGGAGCGGATGGTGGCTGAGGAGGCCAGCGGCTCCTCGGGCCAGGTTTTGGCGATGCGCGCCGTCGCCATGAACGCTCGCAAGTACGCATGCGAGCATATCAATAAGATGTACGACTTGCAGGTGGATGTGAGGTGGAACCTTGACGAATCTCAGCCCGCGGACGCTCAGAACGCTATGCTTGCCGCGGCCGCTCTCGGGGGTATTGGAGATACTCTCGACAAGGGTAACCCGGACTTGGGAACGACCGATCAGCAGGAGTTGAACCCGAACAATGGCTGATTACACACTTGAGCTGCGCAAGGTGGTGGAGATCGTCGGTCCGCTCAACGTCGGGCTGAACGAATATCCGATCTTCGATGAGTCGTATCGGGATTCTTTGAACCAGAAGATTCTCGACCACTACTGGTACAACGAGATCGCGCATGAGTCGATCGACATGTTCATCCACCAGTTGAAGGTGAAGATGAATGAGATCATGCCGTTCTACAACCAGCTGTACGAGTCGGAGTTGGTCGACTTCGATCCGATGGTGACTCACGACGTGCATTCGAGTGGGGATTCCACGCAGGACACCACCCAGGACATGCACACGAAGCAGAACGCGGAGCAGACGCTGTCCAGTGATTCGCGAGTGACCTCCTCGGAGGAGTCGAAGGCCCGCACAGTGCAATCTCAGATGCCGCAGACGCGCCTGTCGGGTCATGATGACTATGCGACGGCCGCCAACGACACGTCGTCGAAGGGGTCCGGTCAGAACCATTCCAATTCTGCGACGCAGGATCAGCAGAAGCGGTCCTCCGACACCGCGATGACGACCGGGACTAAGGCCGGGAATGTCACACGGTCGTGGGGGTATAATACTCCTAAGGCCGACCTCCTCCAGAAATGGCGCGAAACCTTCCTCAACATTGACATGTCCGTTATCTCGGAGTTGGGAGGCCTATTCATGCAAATCCGATCTTCAGGAGACGAGTACGTGAACGGATGGGGCTATGGACTATATTGATAACAAGTACCAGTTGACCCCTGGCGACTACAGGGTCACGAACGTCACGCCGTTCACCTACCGCGACGGGTACACCTACCTCCAGCTCATGGAGGAGATGCGCTCGTGGGTGAGTGAGGGGCTGGTCAATCAGTTCTCGGCGAAGATGCAGGGGCTGGCCTCCGACTACAACCAGGCCGTCTCCAGGCTCCTTGTGGACGTGCGCAAGGAGATGGAGGGCTACCATGCCCTCCCATCCCAGGTTCGCGAGATGCTTTCGGCCGCCATCGCCAAGTACGACGACGAGTTCAACACCTTCGAGAACGATCTGAAGGCGCTCGTCAAGAAGCACTTCGAATCGGATGAGGCGCATGTCTTCAACTGGCTCCGCGGGGAGAGCTCCACTCTCCAGGAGCTCATCAACGACATGCACAACCGGTACACGGTCGGCGGGCTCCTCGCCGAGGACTTCAGCCAGCTGGGGCTCACGGCCCAGGAGCTGGAGGACGTCCCGCTGACGATCTCCGAACTGGAGACGATCGGCAAGTACGTGATGCCGGCGCTGTCCCCGAACTACGGGTTCTCCCCTGTGACGGGGCAGTACAAGCGCGTCATCGACATCGTCTACGACGTCTACGAGGCTCAGTTCACCGGGGGTGACCAGATCACCTCCAAGGATCTGAACTACATCGATAACCTGAACATCCCGGACCTCCAGCGCATGGTGGTCTCCTGACAGAGAGGCAGGCTCAATATGCCCGCAACCAACAAGACAGAGAACTTCAACCTGCCGCTCTACGTGGCATCTGATCACTTCAGCGTGCTGGGTGACTTCAACTCCGCCATGAAGGAGATCGACAAGGGTCTCGGCGGGGCGACCGTCACCGCCAAGGCGGCGTCCCGTGACGCTACCAGCGCTCTGACGACGGCGAACGCTGCGTCCGATGACGCTCACAGTGCTCGTGAGGCCGCCCAGTCGACCTTGTCGGTGTCCTCTCAGGCAAAGGCTGACGCGACCCGTGCGTTCGATATGGCGACGAAGGCGACCACGGCTTCCGAGACGGCGAACACCTCGGCTATTGAGGCTAACAAGGTGGCTTCGTCGGCAGCCGCCAGGGCCAAGGAGGCGCGCGATCGGGCCGACGCCGCACTGGACACGGCCAACGCCGCGAATACCGCCTCCATCGACGCTAAGACGACGGCTAACGCGATTTCCGGTCAGGCCGTGCAGGCCACGCAGGCGGCCAACAGGGTTGGCGCCCTGCACAAGCGGTTCAAGGAGGTCACCGCCGGGTCGGGCGACCGTACGCTGTCGACCCCCGAGGAGCGGCCGGTCACGGTCATGGAGTTCGACCTGGACTTCGACGCCGATGACGTGTGGATCATCGTGGCGATCATGCGTCACACCGTCCACAACGTTCAGGACACTCACTTCGACATCCGTGTCACCGGGCCGAAGGGCCAGCGGCGTTGGAGCTCCTTCGTCGCCGGTTACGGCCCGTGGCCGGAGGCGATGGTCTACTCGCAGGGCACTGGTATCTTCGAGGCTTTCGAGGGACCCGGCCGGTATCACATCGAGACCGTGTTCCTGACTGACAAGAATCACAGCACCCGGTTCGACCTGTCGAATTGCATGATGCGCGCCCACTGATCTGGGCCGTATCAACCGCGGGGCGTCGGGTGACCCTCGGCGCCCCGCATCGTATAGGAGGAACTTATGGCATGGGACGACAAACATAAGGCGTGCATCATCGCAACCCTGGCTACTGTCGAGGCGGGGTTCAACTACGGCATCATCACCGCTCCCGACACGCTGTCGCTCGGCATCGGACAGTGGACCCAGGGTCGCGCCTACGACCTGCTGCAGCAGTTCCCCGACAAGAACGTGTTCGGCCCCACGATCCGCTCTTGGCTGGCCGCCGGCAAGGGCACGTGGACGATGGCTCGCAAATACCAGTCCCTGGGAGGGACCGATAGGCAGAAGTTATCAGCGGCGCTCGCCTCAGAAGAAGGTAAGAAGATACAGAACAACCAGATGCGCAAGGACCTGGAGGGCGAGTACATCCCCAGGCTCAAAGCCATCGGGCTGGACTCGGAGAAGTACACCGAAGCCGGCATGCTCCTCATCGTAGTAATGCACCGGTGGGGCAACTACGCGCGCATCCTCAACAGGCTCGTGGCCAGCGCCGGATCGGCGCCCACCCTCGACTCCATGGCGAACGCCATCAAAGCCTCGGGGGAGTGGTACGCCGTCGGGCAGAGGTACGTCATCGCATACCGGATGATCAAGAACCTCGACACGAAGGGCATCACCCTATCCCCCGGCGACTCCGGCGGGGACAACTCCAAGGACGGTGAGGACAAGGCCAAGGAGGAGAAGAAGATCAAGCACGCCCGAACCGACGGCTCCGGCGTGCTGCGCATCTACATGTCGGACGGCTCCAACGCCGCCGCATACCCCACTGTGGGAGGGTTCTGGAAGGCCAACGGCGCCGACCAGAAGTCCGACGACGGAGACGACAAGAAAGGCGGCGACGGCGGCGGAGGCGGTGGCGGCGACTCCGGCAAGATCGGCGAGATGACGAAGCTGGCCAAAGCCTCCATCGGCAAGTACGTCTACCACCAGTGGTACGAGCCCCGGTTGCACCCGGACAAGTCGGGCGTCACCGACTGTTCAGGGTTCGTATGGTGGCTGTACAATAAGGTTATGGGCATGGACATCGGCAAGGGCGGCACCACCGTGCTCATGTCCGAGGGCGGTAAGGTCATCGCCGAGGGCGGCGGCCGGTTCAACGCCACCAGCCAGATCAAGGAGGGCGACCTCATCGTCTGCCGCTGGTATTCCGGTGGCGGACACGTCGAATACTGCTGCGAGACCGGTAAGGACACCATCATCGGACAGCGGGGCCCCGACGGCGTACGCGGGCCCGCGTACGGGCACGCCACGTCCCTGTTCGGCGGGTGCAGGTGGAAGCTGAAGCGCTATGTCTAAGAAGTTCGACTACTACTCGTTCGACAAGATCCTCTCCCGCAACGCCGTGTTCAACATGGTCATGGGCGCCCGGGGCGTCGGTAAGTCCTACGGAGCCAAGAAGTACGTACTCAAAAGAGCGATAGAGCGCGGAGAGGAGTTCATCTACCTGCGTCGGTACAAGACTGAGCTGAAAACGCGCGGAAGCTTCGTCGCCGACGTGGCCCACGAGTTCTCCGGGCAGGAGTTCGAGATACGCGGCGGAGCGCTCTGCTGGCGCAATAAGGGCGAGGACAAGGACGCCTGGCGGAAGGCCGGATACTTCCTGGCGCTGTCCACGTCGGCGCAGCACAAGAGTACGCCGTACCCGAAGGTAACGACCATCATCTTCGATGAGTTCATCATCGAGACAGGCACAATCCACTACCTGAAGGACGAGGTCAAAGCACTCCTCGATTTCTACTCCACGGTGGACCGGTATCAGGACCGGACCCGGGTCCTCATGCTGTCCAACGCCATCTCCATCATGAACCCGTACTTCATCAAATGGCACATCACCCCGACCCCCGGTAAGGAGTTCATCACCTACGGGGACGGGTTCGTGGCAGCCCAATTCGTGGACTCACAGAGGTTCGCCTCACAGGTGGCGATTACGCGCTTCGGTAAGTTCGTGACAGATTTCGACGAGGAATACGCCGACTATTCGATAGACAACACGTTCGCCGACAATACCGGCCAGTTCGTGAAGCGCAAGACGGGAACAGCCGAATACCTGTTCACCGTCAAGACGGACCTAGGAGCCTTCTCTCTGTGGATGGACGGGGGGACACTGTTCTGTCAGCAGAAGAGACCCCGGGTCGAGAAGGTGTATAATACCAATAAGATGGCTCTCCGGGAGGGTGAGGTGCTTATGAGTTACAGTGACAAGATCGCTGAGATGCTCAGAGGCTCCTACCGGAAGGGACGTGTCTTCTTCGACAGCCCCCAGTCGCGCAACGCTTTCGCTGAAATCTTCGTGAGGTGATCAATGGAACATGGGATGGGCTTCTTCATAGACCTCCAGAGTCTCATCACGGCACTCACGTCGTTCGTCACCATCGGAGGATTCGCGGCATGGGTCAATTCGAGGATGAAGAGACTCAATAATCTTCTTGACGACTGGAACGGGGTGCCCGCCAGACCGGGCGTCCCCAGACGGCCGGGCGTCATGGAGCGGCTCGAGAAGATCGAGTCGAAGATCGACAAACAACGTGAGGAGAACTGCTATGAGCGCACTCAAAGGCCTGGTTGACCCCAAGGTTCGCCAGTACCTGTACCGCGTCGCTATCGCCGGCTGCGGTGTTCTCGCCGTCAAGGGCGTCCTGACCAAGGACGTCATCGACGTCATCACCCCGTTCCTGGCGGCCCTGTTCGCCGTCGCGGACGCCAACGTGGAGACCCCGCAGGAGGGCTGAGATGAGCCTTCAGTCGGACGCCTCTCAGATCGCATGGGATATCACTCAGAACCCGTGCGTAGGCTACTCGCAGCCGGAGCGCCTGACGATCTGGAACCTCCCGTCCCCCACCTCTCAGGCGGTCAACGTCAACGTCGACTGCAGCGAGCTGGTGGTGTACTGCTTCAACAATGCCGGCCTGCCCGACCCGTTGCCCAAGTCCATGTGGACCGGCAACGAGGTGGCGTGCATGACCGAGCGCGGCTTCACCGCCGAGGAGTGGTATCCGGGTATGCCCGTCGAGGACGGGGACGTTCTGAGATCCGACGGGCACACGGCCATCGTGTGCAACGGATGGATCTGCGAGGCTTGGATCAGTGAGTTCGGCGACATCGACGGATACGCCGGAGACCAAACGGGCGGTGAGGTCCGGTGCGCATGCTCCTATCTCAACCATCCGCTCACAATAGGTGCCCAGTGGACGCACCGGATCAGATACGACGGTTCCTACTATGCAGAGGATGATCTCGATATGTCGGAGAACACCGATCTCCTGAGGGAGATCCGCGACAGGCTCGTTGAGGTCTCGGACCAGACAGGTGCCGGTATTGCCGGCCGCCGCTGGGACGGCCCCATCGTCAGCCAGCTCAAGGACGCCAACGCCACCCTGAGCAGCCTTGTTGACACGTTCAGCCCCGGTAAGGAGGGGGTCCGTAACCCAGGCTCCGCCTTCTACCTGCTGTTCCAGATCAGCGATGGTATTCAGAAGGTTGCTAAGAAGCTCGCCGGAGGTGAGGGCTAACCATGAGTGCGATCCTGACCGGCCGCCTCACCGACGCGGCCGGTCGGGACGCCGCCGGCACTCTGACGGTGGCGCCCGACCCACGAGTGGTGACGACCGCGGCAGGCGTCATCGTCAAACCCTTCACGGTGGACGTGGAGGGACAGTTCAGTGTTCCCGTTGAGATCGCGGGCCCGTACACGAACCCGCCGGAGCCATGGACGCACCACATCATCCTGAAGCGGGGGAGGGTGAAGGTGCTCGACCTGCACGCCCCGTTGCACGACGGCACCAACCTGCTGTCGCAGCTCGTCGCCCACGAGCCCGTGTCCCCGCTGCACACGACGCAGATCGAGATCGACGTCGCCAAGGCGCGCGATCAGATGATGAAGATCAGGGACGACATCGCCAAGGGCATGATCCGCGGGCCCGTCGGTCCGCAGGGACCCAAAGGCCCCGTCGGCGACCCGGGCCCCGAAGGACCGAAGGGTGAACGCGGCAACCGCGGACCTTCCGGGCCTCGCGGCGACGTCGGGCTCCGCGGACCCGAGGGGAACCCGGGCCCTCCCGGTAAGGATGGGCAGCGGGGTCTGCCCGGCCCCAAGGGCGAACCCGGCCCCATCGGACCCAAGGGGGAGAAGGGTGAACGGGGAGTATCGGGAAACACTGGGCCTGCAGGACCCATGGGCCCGCAGGGGGCGACCGGCGCTAAAGGCGAGCCTGGTGCGAAAGGTCCCCAGGGCCCCGTCGGTCCAACTGGTCCCGCAGGACCGGCCGGTCCCAAGGGCGATCCTGGCCCTGCCGGCCCCGCCGGGAGCGGAGTCGACCCCTTGGACGACTACTGGAAGATGTCGTCGAACTGGGTGGTCGGCTCGGCTCTGAAAGTCGTCGGGTCCTCGCTGGTCGCCTCCAAGTCGGAGGACAGGAACTACGACGCCAACATGGCCAAGGGCCCTAGGTTCACCGGGCCCCAGGGCTGTTCGTACAGGATCACGGGACTCGCCGTCGCCCAGGGAGCCAGCCGTGCCAGGTTCTGCGTGTCGTACTACACGATCGCCGATAACAAGTGGAAGGAGAACGTGTACGCGGACACGATCGAGATTCCGGGCGACTCCCAACCGTACCCGATCGACGTCCGCGTGTCGGTGCCGTACAAGCCCGGCACGAACCTGCAGTTCATTGTTAATATTCGTACTGTGGAGGGGTGCACCCTATCCAACTGTGTGGCCTACGCGGACACCCAGTTCGACGCAGTAGCGGCCAACATGAAACGTAGCGCCGACGCCGTCACCAACCTCACCGGGCGCATGAACGCCGTCGAAGGCACGACGCGCACCAACACCAAAGCCGCAGCCGACGCCAAAGCCGCCGCAGAAGCGGTCCAAGCCATCGCACAAGCCGCACAACGAGACGCCGCCGCGCTCCAACCCAAGATCACCGCCCTCGAAGAAGCCGACCGCAGCATTCAAGGGATGATCCAACGAGACCGCGAAGCTCTCGCCGAAGTACGCGTCATCGGCACCAACGCGCGCAGCGCCGCCGACCAGGCGGCGACAAAAGCCTCCGACGCCGCGAACAACCTCCTCGCACTCCAGAAGCAGATCGAGAACGTCAAAAAGGACCAGGCCGCCATCCAAACCAAGGCGGACCTGGCTGTCGCCACGGTCAAAAAGATCGAAGGCATCAAAGCCTACACCGACGTCAATAACTGGGCGCCTTCCAGCACATTCCTCGACGAGCAGAACTACGCCGGATACGGGTCCAAGAACCTCGACCACTCCGTGACAGACGGATACACCCAGGTCTTAGACACCCGTGACGGCGCCGAATGGTGGTGGACGTGGAACATCTGCGGATGGACGCCCCTATGGCAATTCTCATGGATGGTGTGGCCCGGAGCCGACTCGTGGATCCAACCCTACTTCCAGCTCCACAACTCCACCGAGGGAACATGGGGTGACAAGATATGGTTCCCCAGGCAGGAATGCACGCAGGGCAAATACCAATTCCTCCTCTGGAACAAGGACGTGCCCCAGTACGACGACAGCAAATGGGACGGTGTCTGCGTCGGAGCGCAGATGAAAGGCGGCATACGCCACTGGACCCGCTTCCCCAGAGCCAGATGGTTCATGCCCTACGACGCCATCCGCTCAGGTGTGTGAGGCCGTAGGAGGCCCGTAGACGGCACAGAAAAGCTCCCCTGGTACATCGTACCGGGGGAGCTCTTCTAGGCTCTCAGGGAGGCTCACACGAGGCTGTAGGAGTAGATGGCGGACAACACCCCCTCCACCTCAGGGGAACGACGGAACGACTCGTACCCGCCAGGCGTGTCCACCGTCCACAAACACTCATCGAACCTCGAAGCACACAATTGGATGGCGATCACACTATCCCGGTAGATGACGCAATTATTCACCACATCGATCACCGGCGCGCCACCGAAACGACTCTGAAGCTTCTGAGCCAGCTCCTTCAACATCTTGAACTCAGTCATCATAATCTCCTTCATAAGGGTGCATGTACTGCGGAACCGTATTCGGAAGCATACCGTACTCGGACTCAACCCAACGATACGCCCCATCCTGATTCGTCGTCTTATCCCCGTTGTGGGATTGAATATCCCAACCCTCAGGACCGTTCACTCGGACCCGATTCCCATCGAAGAACACGGCGCATGAGTCGAAATCAACCTGGAACCCATCAAGCTCCTTCAACGGCTGAAACGACTCGATGAAAATATTCAACTCCTCCCACGGATCGTAATCCACTATGACATCGCCTCCCAATCAAGAACGCTCTGGAAGTAGGAATCCAAATCATCCTCCAAATGTGAGAAGCCGTCAGGTTCAATCACAAGATAACCAGACAACCGCCCATCCCGCCTCACGATACTGATCTCACGAGCTCCCAACAAGACCCTGAAATTCTCCGGATCCACCTCGAAAGTCTCACCCGTGTCGGCGTAGAACTCACAAATCTTAACAGTATCCTCGAAATCCGAATCGACACTCATGATCAATGCTCACCCCCAGGAGCCGCCTTATTAATGAAATCAACGAACGACTGATCGTACTGCACACCCGTCTGCTTCTGTACATTCTCAAGCTGAGACACCATATGGTTGTAACGCTCGACCTCCATGCGGTTCTCATAACGCATACCACACCAAAAGCAGGCCAGCATGCAAAGAATGATGAGCAGAACCTCGATGAACTTATCCATGATCAAATCTCCTTTCACACTAATACGATCAATCAACCCTGAGGATGAATAGCATCCTCATACGGAGTAATATCCGCCATCTTCAAGTAGACGAACACCGGCTGAACCTCATCATCAGCAACAATCCACAGATAATCCTTCACCAGTTGAATGCACTCATGGAGGTCGCAATTCAGCTGGCCCCTGTTCAAGGGCAACGTCGAAGCAGCCGAGATATTCGCAGTAATCTCATGGAACTGAATCAACGTCTCACGATTCTGCACAATCGTCTCAGCCAACAGCACACGATGAGCCGCATAATCGGGCAGCTCCTCGGTGAAGATAAGAGCCACGCCCTGGGTGACTTTCGAACCCGCCATGATCAATGCCTTTCAGTAGTGTCAATCCAAACGGTAACCGGAAACGCCCCACGAGGAGACACCTTACAAGGACGATCCTCGTTAAGACTAAGTATACCCCTATTGGACTCGATATTGAGATGTCTGTCGTGAACCGCCCAATTCTCAAACCACTGCCCGCAATGCTCACACCTTATCAGCGCCTTATTCATCCTGAAACGCTCTGAGTGCAATGCCTTGGTCATGATAGCTCCTTCCTCGTTTGCTTGCGGCCCCA
>ERZ772957.1088-NODE-1088-length-18711-cov-16.673456_pt1 | contig 18711 bp, 11 predicted proteins | sample MGYA00580682_ERZ772957 | MGnify/ENA primary metagenome ERZ772957 (study PRJEB29015, sample SAMEA2737921) | human oral metagenome | biome: human oral; feature: human-associated habitat; material: dental | place: China | collected 2025 ...
AGCCTTCTCCTCGACACGCTTTTGGACCGGAGCGACAGCCGCAGCCATGGCCCGTGGCACTGCTCGCGCGGGTGCCGCTTGTTTTTCTACATATTCTGTGCCACCAATGACCAGGGATTCGGTAGTCTTCTTGCGGCTAAAGTCATTAGTGGCGGCATTCGTTTCGAACTCAAGTTTGAGACCTTGTCCGGGGATGAGGTTCTTGGGAAGGTCATAGTCCCCTTCAAAAGTACCGTCTTCCTTGGCCTCGATCTTCCAATAAATTTCCGGGTCGGCAGCCTTGCCATCGGCGGGCGATTGTTGGCTTGCGGGGTTTTCCTGTTTGAAGATGGTTTCAGCACCGGTCTGGGCGTTATACCCCTTGAGCCTGACCAAAATGGTTGAGCCTTTATTATCCTTATTCTTCCAGTTTTCGCCCTTCAAATGCACTTTACCGTTGGCGGGGTCAGCAATCTTCTTGGTGATGGTCACCTTAGCCTTGTCGGTGGTGCCTTCGCCATCCACCTCAACTTCGAAAGTTTCTTCGGGAGCCTTGACTGCATTATCGAGCGCCTGCATCCCCTGTGCAACCTTATCAACAACATCTTGGGGGGCTTTGGTTACGTCGGTGGGCACCAAATTTGCCATGTTAGGCGATGCCGGCGTCGTCACAGAGGGCGCGGCAGCCGTATCGGAGGGCTTCGTTTCAGTACCCCCGTTTGCCGGTGGTGAGGCAGCGGGGAGTCCCGGCATCGCAGGTGCCTGCGGCAGGTTCCCGGCCAGTCCTTGAACAAAATTGTTAGCATCTTTGACAGGGTCCTGTGCAAATGCGGTGACCGGGGAGACACTCGAAGTCAGCAGTGAAGTAGCAATAACTGCAGCAGTCCGACGTGACCGACGCGATGGGTAATGAGACTTTGATGAGGAGACCATGATGCAATCCTAAATATTGTGGGGATATTATTATACTAGAAGTCCGACGATTTGGTCGACAATTGTATTCATCAGAAGCACACCACCGGCCGATGTCCATAACGAACCGTCCACCGGAATGATGTGATCCTCTTGGTAGGCACGCAGCCCGGTAAAACCCGGCACTTTGGCGGCTTCTCCGACCACTTTCTTAGCTCTTTCAACGTCAACTGTACCAGCGCCTCCCCCACTTCCCACCTCGTCATCTCCCCCCAAGGTGCCCAGAAAAATATAGTCAGCGTCGATATTGGCAAGGTTTTCTCTAGGTACGGGTTCGGAGTGGCCTTCACCATCCCGATCCTGGTTTGGGGGTCGATCCAGCCCTAAATCGGTGAGGGCGCGACCTGCGGGAAGTTCCTTCAGTATTAAGGAGGCATTATCGCCTTGCCATCGAACAATGCTGAAGGTTTTATTGCGATATTTTTCCAGTTTCCGCTGGGCGGATTTGACCTTTCCGTTGTAGTCGGACACGAGATCATCGGCTTCGCCCGTCATATTGAGGGCATCCGCGGTGATCCGAAGGTTATCCCGCCAATCACCTCCGGCGTAACCGGTGTATGCGAGGGGTGCGATGGCCGTCAGCGATTCGATTACTTGTTGGTCGGTGCCAATGCTGGTGCCATCGATAAGAATGAGATCCGGTTTGGCTTCTTTTAAAGCCCCATAGCTGGGCTGCGCCACATTGCCAAGTATGGGAACACCATGTCCTTTATCTTCTAGATAGCTAGGAATGGTGGATTGCCCACGACCCGCCGTACCACCGATCAGTGTCGCCCCCAGCGCGAGGGCGTTATCTAAGGTGGGTTCGGACATGGCGGCGACCCGTTCCGGCCCGGCGGGCACCACAATATTGTCGCCAAAAGCGTTTTTTATGATTCGGGTACCGCTTTGGCGTTTTTTGCACGACGATAGCACCAGCCCCGCCGCGGTGAGGCCGGCGAGGCTGAGAAAGGCACGGCGGCCGAGCTGTTTGTTATACATGTTTTTCCCTACACTATGACTAGTGCTTTTCGACGCCTAACGCAGCGTCGAAAAGCGCACTCTTGTACATGTTTTTTATACAACAACTCGGCCGCAGCCTGCTACGCTTTGGGCACCACAATGGGACGACCGGTTTCGGGATCATCGACCAGCCGACAGTCAAGCTCGTATACCTCTTTCAGTAGCGATTCTGTCACTACCTCCGTCACCTGGCCTTCCGCCACGATCGTGCCCTGTTTCATCACCACGAGATTCGTGGCGTAGCGGAACGCCAACGTGAGCTCATGCAGCACCGCAACCACCGTCACCCCTTGTTGCTGCAGGTCGCGGGCAAGGTTGAGCACCTCCACCTGATGGGTGATGTCCAGGTATGTGGTGGGTTCATCCAGCAGCACCACCGGCGTGTCCTGCGCCAACACCATGGCCAGCCACACCCGCTGCCGCTGCCCACCGGACAGCTCATCAATGCGTTTGTCACGCAGTCCAGACACTCGGGCCTTTGCCATGGCACGTTCTACCGCCACCTCATCCTCGTGCGTCCACCGGCCCAGAATCCCCTGGTGGGGGTAGCGACCCCGGGAGATCAGGTCGTAGACCACGATGCCGTCCGGGGCGGTGGGACTTTGGGGAAGCAACCCCATGATGCGGGCTATTTCCTTCGTGCCCATAGAGTGAATGTCTTCCCCCTGGAGCAGCACCGTCCCCTGGGCTGGCAGCACCCGGGCCAGCGACCGGAGCAGCGTGGATTTGCCGCACGCATTGGGCCCCACAATGACCGTGAATTCACCGGTGGGAATGGAAACGTTGAGGTCGATAATAATGTTGGCGCCACCATAGCCAACAGAGAGATTACGTGCCTGAAGGGCCGGAGTTGTTGTCGCAGTGGTCATAGTATCCTTATTTCTCATTTCCGCCATTGTCGGCCCAACAACCACACGAGGTAAACGCCACCAAGCAGGCCGGTGACCACCCCGACAGGTAATTGTGTGGGCGCGAAAATCCGTTGGGCGATAATATCGCTCACGGCCACCAGGGCTGCGCCCATGAGCGCCGCATTTCCCATCCCAATCCCGGAGGCCCGACTGATGCGCCGCGCAAGCTGCGGTGCCGCCAGCGCCACGAACGCAATTGGGCCGGCCACCGCCACGCTGATCGCGGTCAGGGCCACGCCGACGATCATGAGCTCCCGGCGCCGCCGCTCTACATCCACGCCCAAACCGATCGCCAGGTCATCGCCGGTAATCATGACCGATAGCGGTCGGGCCAGCAGTAGAGCCGCCGGTACTAGCACCAGGATTGCGGACAGGGCAAACCCTACTTCGCCCCAGGTGGTGGCGTTGAACGAGCCTGCCAACCATTGGGCAGCGGTTTGGGCGGCGTTGATTGATGCTTTCACCATGAGTAGCGCGTTTACTGCTGACAGGATTGATGCCATGCCGATGCCCACCAGCACCAGGCGGGCCGCCGACAGTTTCCCGTTGCTCAAGGTGAGCGCGTACACGGCCAGGGCGGACCCGGCACCACCTAGTAATGCGCCCATGGCCGTGGCGATGGGGGAACCGTCGAGGACGATGATTGTCACCACCGCACCTGTGGCGGAGCCGGTGGTGAACCCGATGATGTCCGGGCTGCCCAGCGTATTCCCGGATAATTGCTGGAAGATACAGCCGGACACCCCCAGGGCAGCGCCGACTGCGATGGTGGCCATGACTCGTGGGAGCCGCTGGCTTTGGACGAAGAATTGGCCCAAATAATCATCGCTGAAACCGAACAGGTTTGCGATGGTTTCCCAGGTGGTCATGGGATAGTCGCCCAGCGATAACGCGCCAATCATTGCCGCGAAAACAATTGCGACCAATATGGCCCCGAGGAGGACGGCGTTGCGTTCCAGACGGATGCCGGCAATGGTGCGGAATCGGGATGTGTTCGTGGTGGCCTGCGGCACGGTATCCGATGTGGCGGCCACTGCGAAGTTGGTCATGAGAAGGTCTCCAAATTTTTGCGGCGCACAATAGCTATGAAGATTGGGCCGCCCACCAGGGCGGACATGATGCCGGTCTGTACCTCCGCGGGCATGACGATGACGCGGGCGGCAACGTCGGCAAGCAGCAGAAACGCGGGCGCGGCGATCATGCAGGTCGGTATGACTAGCCGCTGATCGGTGCCGCAGATTGCGCGCGCCAGGTAGGGGACGGCAAGTCCGACGAACATGATGGGGCCCACCGCGGCGGTTGCGGCGCCGGCGAGTAGTGTCACCCCAATGATGACCAGGGTGCGGGTGCGGGTTACTCGCACACCCAGGGCTTTGCCGGTGTCGTCGCCGAGGGCGAGCGCGTTTAATGCTGGTGCCGTGATGAGCGCCAGGATCAGGCCGATCACGATGAATGGGGCGACTGTGGCGAACACGTCCCAACCGCGTCCTTCGACCGAGCCGGAAGCCCAATAGCGGAATTCGTTAAAGGCTTCCTGGTTGCTCAACAGCACGGTTTGCACCATGGCGGAAATTGCCATGGAGATCGCCACACCGGCCAGCGTGAGTTTCGCGGGGGTCACGTTCGCCCGGCCCGCGCCGCCTAGCAGGTATACGCCGATGGCCGCTAGTGTGGCCCCCACCAGGGCAAACCACACGTAGGCGGTGATGCCGTGTATGCCGAGGAACGCGACTGCGGTAACCACGGCAAGTGATGCCCCCGCGTTGATACCCAGGATTCCGGGGTCGGCAAGCGGGTTGCGGGTGAGCGCCTGCATGAGGGCCCCGGCAACGCCGAGGGCTGCGCCAACAATGATGACCACCCAGGTTCGGGGTACTCGCTGCTCGGCAACCACCACATAGGTTTCGTGGTCGCCCAGCCCCTGCATGGCCAGGAATACGTCACTGGCGGAGATCGCTTTCGATCCATACAGCATTGATGCCAGGCATGCTGCGCCTAATATTACGAGGATCCCTATGAATCCTACTATCCGATTGCTTCGACTCATGAACGGTAGTTTCCGGTCCCGAAGACATCAAAGGGGTTATCGTCCTGGCGCGATTGCTCCTGCTGGTTGCGCTGGTTGGCTGCATTGACTGCGGCCGCGGCTGTGGCTGCTGCGGTAGCGGCGGCGTTGCGTTGGAGGTAGAGCCACGCGTTGATGGCAGTCATGCCAACAAGCAGGATTGCACCCCCAACGAAGAACCCAATGTATGGTACCGAGTTCGCGGTTGGGGTGATTTCTTCATCTTGTGCAGCCTTGTCGAAGAGGCCGCCGTTGGATGGCCCGTCGCTGTTGGTGGATTTTTTCTTCGACTTTTTATTGGAGAAACCGCTGGCCTTGGCCTTATTACCGGTTGCGTTCTTGGCGGATCCTGCGGCTTTGGCGCCGGATGCTTTCGTGGAGCCGCCGCTGCTACCGTTTTTGCTTGACGACGAGTTTTTGCCACCAGAGCCGGATCCACCGGATCCACCGCTGCCTCCGCCACCTGAGGAGCCACGGCTGGAACCATTACTGGTGCTGCCGGAACTGGCACCACCAGAACCGCCGCCGGAGGACGCGCTGCCACCGCCACCGGCGCGGGCAGCCCCACCCGAAGCACCGCCACCTCCACCACCGGAGGAGGTGGATTCGTCCTCGTCATCATCGTCGTCATCATCACTGCTGGCAGAATTACCTCGACTACCGCTAGCAGTGTTGCCTCGGCTTGTGGTACCGCCACCCGAGGCGGAATTATTGCTATGAGCCCCACCAGCCGAAGTGGTACCAGAGGTACTATCCCCACTATTAGAGTCAGAGGCGCCACTGTCCGAGTTATTCGAATCCCCTGATTCTCCTCCCCCACCAGATTTTGCGGTAACCTCAAATTCGGGGCTGCGGTTAGAGTATCCCCTGTTCTGTGGTCCGCCGGTGGCTAGAAAGCGTAATGTATGCATGCCGGTAGGAAAATCGCAAGAGATTTCGACGCTGCCAGAGGCTCGACCATCATTCCCAATTGCTTGTTCATCAACCACACCCTGGCCTTGAACACTTTTATCACCGCCAGAAACATTACCGTCATCAATCTTCACGTTCACGGTTTCACCTGCGGGAAAGCCGCTCACCTCGTAGCTCACAGAACCGCACTGTTCTACGGAATCGGGTGAGACACTGGAAGATGTACCAGGAGTGTTGACTGTAGCCGCACCTCCGGGGGGTAATGCAGATGCAGGAGGCATATAGGAAAGACCCCAAAACAGAGTCAAAACACCAATGGTAGCCGCAAACCGAGCGATATTATGTATTCGAAAAGTCATTCTAATCCTCTAAAACTAGTTGCTGCGGCGTGATCGGTGAAACACATAAATAACACCAGCAGTTGCGAAGGGGATGAGCACAGAGATGCCAATCAACCACCAGTCGGCGGCACCCATCATTCCTACTTGGGCTGCCACAATCTCATCGTCTGATTCCTCGTCGCCGTCGGAAACTGCGGCATTCTTAATGTCGCCCAGCTTCACATCAACCCAGCCAACCAGGTCGCCTTTCTCGTCGACTGCGGCAACAGTGTATTCACCATCCGGTAAATCCTTGGTGTCCAGTTTGACCGCACCGGTGGAATCAACCTGGATCCAGGAAACCCCCACGGGTTTTTGTGACGTGTCGGCCGAGTACACGTACAGGTATGCCCAGTCACCTGCCTTCAGTTTGGGAATCTTCATGGTGAGGACTTCCTTCTTCAGTTTTCCTGTGACCCCGAAGACGTTTTTCTTGGTGAGCTGGTCGCGGCTCTTCACCGGTGGTTTTGGTGTGTTTTTCGGCTGCGGTTTCGAACTAGCCGACGACCCATTGTTGGTGTTAGTGGAACCACCAGAATTATTAGAGCCTGTAGAGTTAGAAGAACCTGCGGAATTGCCAGATGTGGTACGTGTAGCACTGCTAGAGCTAGCGGTAACAGGTTTGGCGCCGCCCGCTACAGTTCCGCCACTACGTGTAGTGGCTGCCGTCCGGACCCCACCAGTAGTTGTAGCTCGCCCCACGGTCGCATTACCACCAGATGCACTGGTAGTTGTGGTAGTTTTCTTTTTTGATTTTTTCTTCTTGGACGATTCCCCCGCTGTCGCATTATTCGTATTATTACCGGCATCGGGGTTATTGCTGGGCGGGGTGGTGGTAGGAGTTGTGGATTTCTTGGCATTATTTGATCCACCGGAACCTGCAGCACCAAGCCCCATGGATTTCAGCATCCCATCAAACGCGGTATCAACCTTTTTTATCTGCGAGTTGACGTCCTTGAGGGATTTATCAATATCTTGCGGTGAATTACCGGAAGATTGATTACCTGCTTTATCACTCGAAGAACCTTTGAGGTTAAAAGGTGTCCACCCAATAAATTCCCCGTATTTATTCTCGTTACCGTTCACAACCGCTAACCGAAAAGTACCGGCTTCCACCTTACTGGTGTCCTGAATGGTGAATTGCTTATTGGCATCAAGCTGATGCCAACCGTCCTTCCCAGTCGGCCACCATTCTCGTTTCTTCCACCCGGTCTTATTCTCAACATAGGGGATGGCATAAACCCAGTCACCGGGTTGACCAGTGGAAACAGTGACTTTTATCTTGTTACCGTCTTGGGCTGCGACCACAGTCTGGTTTTCAGGAGTGAATTTACTGTTCGCAATGGCTTTGCCAGGAGCCCATAGCGGATGGTATTTGCCCTTTACAAAGGTCAGTTCTACCCCAGATACCGGGTCATCATCTTGCAAGGAACCGCTAAGAACTTGGATAACATGCCTGCCGTCTTCAAAAACCCCTTCTTTTGTCCCGTTCTCACCGGTTGTTGTTCCATTAGGAAGCGGCATATTGATATCAAGGTCACCATTATTTTCGGCTGCAGCCAGGAACCAAATAGTGTCGTCCCCCTTTTTGTCGCTGTTGGGATCCCATGGTATGGGAAGCGGCTGGAGGCGATGGGTATTCTTCCCGTCTACTTTGATGGCGATCTTGGCGCCACCGCCCTTCGCGTTGCAATAATCCTTGCCCTTGATGTGAATCGTGTTATCAGCGGTAATACCACCAACAATTTCGGGGACTGGGATGCGCCCGGAGTCAGGAAGACATTCTGGTGATGAATTCGTCTTTGTCTCACCTGCCGTTTCAGATGCAGCTGGTTCTTTTGCCCCCTCGGTACCTGCTTGTGCTTGTCCTGCATCAGGTTTCTGCCCACTAGCAGGTGATTCGGAAGTAGGCTCAGAGGTCGAAGTCATGCCGGCATGATTATCTGGTGGTTCAGTAGCCGCATCAGTAGTGGCCTGCTTTGATTCGCTTATATTATCCGCTGTTTCATGCGGCACGTTACCAGCTTGTTTCGTTACTTCTGTAGCATCATTACCGGGTTGAGGGGTTTCAGCAATAGCATTTGCCATTGAGAATCCGGACGTCAGCAACGATGCTGTGATGACAGCGGCGGTACGCCGAGCTCGGCGGGGTATTCGACGAGCTGGTTTAGGAGAAGTAACCATAGTGCGATCCTTAACGTGAGGGCGAGTTTTATACCAGGAATTCGACAACCTGATCGACGATTGTGTTCATGAGCAACACACCACCGGTAGAGGTCCACAGGGACCCGTCGACCGGAATGATGTGATCCTCTTGGTAGGCGTAAAGGTCTTCAAAACCAGGGACCTTGGTGGCTTCGGCAATAGCTTCTTTGGCGCCTTCGGTATCTACGGAACCGCCTGCCTGGGTGTTCCCCACCGAGGAACCGCCTAGGGTGCCGAAGAAAATATAGTCGGCATCGATATCGCTGAGGTTTTCTTGCGACACTGGTTCCGAGTGTCCTTTGCCTTCCCTGTCTTGCGCCGGGGGGCGTTTGAGGCCCAGGTCGGTGAGGGCCCGACCGGCCGGTAGTTCCTTGAGGATCAGGGCAGCATTATTGCCTTGCCAGCGAATAATGCTGAAAGTTTTATCCTGGTATTTTTCTAGTTTTTTGGTAGCGTCTTTGACTTTTTTGTCGTAGTCCTTCATGAGGTCTTCGGCCTCGTCGACCATGTTGAGGGCATCGGCGGTGAGCCGCAGGTTTTCCCGCCAATCACCACCCGGGTAGCCGGTATACACGGTTGGGGCGATTTTTGCTAACGCGTCGAGCACTGGCTGGTTATTATTCACGCTGGTGCCGTCGACCAGGATGAGGTCCGGTTTAGCAGCACCAATGGCCTCAAAATTGGGTTGCGCAACGTTACCGAGGATGGGAATATCTTTGCCCTTATCACTCAAGTAGTTGGGGATGGTTGATTGGCCACGACCTGCGGTAGCACCCACTAGTGGCACACCTAAGGCCAACGCATTATCAAGCGTGGGTTCGGACATGGCAACTACTTTTTGCGGACTTGCCGGCACTTCAATCTCATTGCCGTCGAGATCTTTTACCGTCCTGCTGCCACCCTGTACTTTGGCTTTTTTACCACCATTACACCCGGATAATGCGAGCCCGGCAGCGCTAAGTCCTGCGAGGCCCAGGAAGTGACGACGGCTAAATTTTTTATTCATCACAGTATGTTTCTTTCTATTTTTGTTCCTGTGCTTTTCGACGAGATCTATAGCGCCTTACCTCGTCGAAAAGCGTAGTCCACAGCTATTGCCTATAAATTAATGATGCAAGAACCCCCGTCATGACCAGTAAGGCCTATGAGCGGGGATTATTGCCATTTTTAATGATTAGAACCGGAATTGTGGCGGGAACCAATCACGGGGAATCAAATTGAGTTTGACCAGTGACCCCAAGACTGCGGTAGCCAAACCGGCGATGCCCAAAACGGAGGCAACGGCAATGACGACCTTGCGTACGTTGGTGCCGTCCTTGAAGTAGTTCAGAAGGTTCTCGACGCCTTTGTTAAGATTGTTTTGCGGTTCTTGTGAAGGCTTCGGTTTTTCCGAGGTTTTTGCAGGTTCGGAGGTTTTTTCCGGCTCCGAGGTCTTGTTCGGCTTCGGTGCCGGAGCCTCTGAAGTCGTTTCCGGTTGCGAAGGCTTTGGTTGTGGCTGCGGATCTGGCTTTGGCGCTGGGGCTTCTGAAGTCTTTTCCGGTTGCGAGGGCTCTGGTTGTGGCTGCGGATCTGGTTGCGGTTTCACACTTGGGGTAGCACCACAGGCGTCAGAATCATCACCGGTTTCATTGACCCAAATAACGGCGCTACGGGATGCGACCGGACCGCCATCGTTACCACCCAGAAGGGTAATCACCTGCTTACCAGCCTGGAATTTGGCATCAAATGCCGGCAATACTACCCGCACGGTGAAATTGCCATTCCCAACTGTTGCCGCCGGGATTTCCAATGTCGTGGCGTTACCCTCATTGTATTCCAAATTATCACCGGCGCTTTGATCTGCTGGCCACTCCGACTTATTGGAATTCAACTTCATGCCAAGGAAACCGTCACTAGGACGAGCAGCAAAACCAGTACCGGTCATAGTTACGACATCACCCGGTTTGTAGGTCTGCTTGTCAAACGATAGTTCACCCACCCCATTGCCTTTACGCGGTTCATTGACAACACATTGTGCATCCTGCGCGGTTGCAACAGCAGGAACGACAGCAAGGCCGCCACCAAGGAGCGCAACCGACAAGGCACCAGCCATAAACCTGCGAGTTGCGGTAGCAGAGATCTTATTTTTTTGCATATTCACGCACTTTCCCCCGCACGCACATGGAGGAGATTTTGGATTGCGCACGGGCGTGATCGACTTTTCAAGAGCGAGAGCAAAGGGAAAGCATTATACTCTCAATATTTGAATTAAGGCTAATCTAATTTCTCTTTGGCTCACCATCAAGATAGTAGGTGAACCTTTGTAAAATAACAAGAGACCCATTGGCGCAGATCACACTGAGGGGTGGTAAAAAAGCCGATTTTTACGCCCAAATCCACTCTTTGATTTAGTTGCCCATTCGCTATTTATAGTGCTAGATGGCATATTATCTATCGATCTCTCGCGGTCATAAAGTTAGGTAGCTATCTAAATGTTGGATACCACACAATCGGTCATAAATACGGGACTTTACCCCTGTTTTTACCCCCGTTAAATGAGACCAATGTAACTAAATTCCTAGGCTCTCTTGGGGGTGAAACCGGCATAGAATCCAGCCACTTTTCAAATAACGGATTAAATCTGACTATAAATAATTCCTACCCAACAGTCAGTATTTATCCAAATTAACCATTAGCCACATGTCTAAATATTGAGGTTGCAAATATTAAATTCATACGATACCGCTCCCCCGTTTTTCATCGGCGACAACGGAATCGCCCCAAAATATGGCCGTTTTTATAATCATCATCACTATATCGTCACCGCAAATACTCCAGGCAACCAAGTAAAATCGTGGGCTTTACGACGCGCCCCCCGGGCACCATTGCTAGAAAAACCACCAGTGACCTTCGTGAAAGCCCCGTCGAAGAGGAGATTCCCCCCACCTACCCTGACACAATTGGCCTCTAAACCATGGCATTTGCCGTACATCGTCGGCTTTTCTTTAGCATCACTTTATCGTAATAAGGCATAACTATGTTTTTATTCATCAAAATTGAAATGCGAATTGACCTCCACCAACTTCTTCTCGTAAACCTGTTTAGTAAACACAAAAATGTAGCAACGTGAAAAATCACGTTGCTACATTGTGCGCCACAATGAATTATTTAGAACTTAAAGCCCTGAAGCCATTCCTTCGGGATCATGCCTTGCTGCGCCAGGAGACCAACCACACCTGCAATAATGGCCGGGATGCCGATGGCTGCGGCGACCGCGAACAGGATGCCCTTGGTGTTGTCCTTCAGGCTGCCGAAGAACTTGTTGAAGTCGGACTTGCCATTGCCGTCACCAGGCTTACCCGGCTCAGTGGTCGGCTTAGTGGACTCGGAGGGTTTGCCGGGTTCAGTGGGCTTGGTGGACTCGGAAGGCTTAGTGGTGGGCTTGCCAGGTTCGGAAGGCTTAGTGGTAGGTTTACCTGGCTCGGTAGGCTTAGTCGTAGGCTCACTCGGCTTAGCGGTTGGTTCACTCGGCTTAACCGAAGGTTCGGTGGAGGGATTGGCGGGATCCTCCGGCTCTTCCGGAGTCGGCGTTTCTTCCTGCTGGAGGGTGTAGCTACACGGATCACCTTCATGACCAGACTCATTCACCCAGAAGTCAACGCTACGGCTGAGGGTTACGTGTTCGTCATTATTGTCATCAGTGCCAGAAAGAGTCAGGACGTTCTTGCCCGTGAAAAGACCATCTTCCAGTGATGGAAGCACAGCCTTGACCCGAATGATGCCTTCCTTGGCGTGGCCCTGGTCATCCACATCCTTGATAATCAGCTTGTTGCCATCGACGGTTAGGCCTTCACCATAATCCTGATCTTCAGGCCAGGCAACACCAGTCATGGCATTCCCATTCAAGGTCAGGTAGGGATTCTTGAGGAGTTCCAGATTCTCGGCAGAGATCTCCAAAACGTCACCGGGCCAGTAGGTATTCTTCTTCAAGGCCAGGTTGGAGTCTTCGAGACCCAGGTTCTTTGGGCCGACGAAGCTGCCGTTGCATTCTTTGATTTCCTGAGCACCGGCAACCGAAGGTACCACGGTCAAGCCGCCAGCAACCAGGGCCAATGATGTGAGACCGGCAAGTGCCCGTTGGGTGGCCTTTCCGGCAAATACGCTCTTGCTCATGAGCAGTCCTCTCGTAGAGAGGTAAATAGTGGGGGTAAACACCATTTACCTTTACAAAATAGATAAAACTGAAGAAAAGCACAGAAGAACTGATAGCATATTACAAATAATCATATGCAGTCAGCGCTACATCCGCTTATGGTCATGAGCATAAGCAGACCGACCAATGATGCGCAAGGGGTAAGCCTAGTTCAAATCTAATAAAATCCCATATAGCAAATATGCGCACAACGTGGGGAAATAATCTTTTAGGCATGAACCCCTCAGGCATTTAGCGCGCTAGAACATAAGAATCAGCTATACATACGACCACTCACAGAAGGTAAAAATCTCCTTAAAAGTCTCCTGTCAATTCACGTAAAAATATTTTGAAAATTACCCCTATGGTCCTGTCAATCAGAAACTACAAAACCATAGATTTTTTGCTATTAGCCCCAAATGGCCCCTATTTTTAGGGGCTCTGTCCCATAACAAAAACAGCGATGCGGATTCGCATCGCTGTCAGAAATAACGGTTTTGGTCCAGTATTAGTGGTTGTCAGCACCGCAGAAGGCGGTGCTTTCACCAGATTCATTCACCCAGAACTCAACATTTTTCATAATGGTGGGTCGACCGCTATAGTCGATGCCTACAAGAGTGATGGTGTGCTTACCGGCGGTGAAGTCGTCGTCAAGCTTGGGCAGCACCACCTTGGCGGTAAAAGAACCACCAAGATCGGAATCACGCAGGTACAGGGCCTGATCGTAGTCGTCATAGATCTTCAGAGAGCTGCCGGCGCTCTGGTCTTTAGGCCAGTTGGCGGTGTTGGAATCCAACGACAGGTAAGCGTCGATAAGCGGCCGGAACCCGGTGCCGGTAAGGGTCACAACGTCACCCGGCTTATAGGTGCTCTTGTCGGCGGTCATCGTACCTGCGCCTCTTTGCGCGGGTGCACCGGCATCGACATTGCAGGTACCGGCGCGCTCGGCTGCGAAAGCGGTGGGAGCAGCCAAGATACCCCCGGTCATGAGAGCCAACGACATCAATCCAGCAATAGCACGTTTCATAGCCATACCTTTCTGATTGCACGACAAATTGTCGCGGAGGATTTACGGATTTGAACAAAGGAAAGAAGAAGGAGATAAGCACAACGAGGAAAAATAGCAACAAACAAATAATAGCTTGTTATCGCTACCCATTTTGCTTATGGGTCTTGAGTTTAACGAAGCTGCCCCCGGTTCGCAAGGGAAAAACCCTTCGAAAACCCGGTAAAAAATTAGATACTCGAAGAACACTGTCCAGTATTGTGACCCATAGTTATCGCATCAGGCGATGTAAACGCCATATGCCGGTAGATGTTTTCAATATATAAAACATACCCCAACAGCCCAAAATAATAATCCCAAAATTACCCCCACATGGCGAAAAATACCAACAAAACAGTACAGACATGACCGAGGAAATCCGTCATTCAGGGGTGAATCATGGGGTGATTGAGGCGTACGGGCGTCGACAAGCAAAAACGGCAACGATGCCATACATCGCTGCCGCTATTGGGTGGAAATTTTAGAACCGGAGCTGCTGCGGAACCCAGCTGCTTGGGATCACGTTAAACCGTGCCATGGCACTCAGGGCGCCGGCAAAGATAGTGGTCAAACCAAGCACCGCAAACACGGTGGCAAGGAGATTCCGCAGAGACGGCAGGTTAGCGGGGTCACGCAGTTTGCTGCTGAAATCTTCGAGCGAATTTCGGTCACCCGGCTTACCTGGTTTGCCCGGATCCGGCGTCACCGCACCGTTGTACTTATAGGTATATACTTCGTCGAAGCGCTCACCATTCTTCTCTGCGGCGGCCTTGTTCACCGCAATGATCGTACCGTCACCGGCAACGCTCACATGGTTCGGATTCGTGCCTGCCGGCAGGTTAGCAACCACCTTATTGGTAGCAGGGTCAATAACCGTGATCGTGCCACCACCACGGTTGGCCACATACACCCGCTTATCGGCCTTGTTGTAGTGCGCATTCAGCGAACCGGCACCGGTCGGAATGCTTGCCACCACCTTCTTGGATTCGGTGTTCACCACAACCACATTGCCGGAGCCCTGCGACGCAACGAAGATGTTCTTGCTTACCGGATCGTAGGCAATACCTGAAGCGGATTCCACCTGGTCCTTAGGCAGATCGTAAATGGTCACCTGATCGTTGTTGCGAACATCAATCTTGGCCGCCTTAGGAGCATTCAACGAAGTGGCGAATAATTCCCCGGTCTCCTGATTGAACTCAAGGCTCATCACCCGTTCAAAGCCAGGTAGCTTGATCCGCCGCACCGGCTCGTTCTTATTGGCATCAAAAACCACTACTTCATCACCGGAGGCAGCGGAAACATAGGCCAAGCTGGTCTGCTCGTCGACTACCACGTCACGCGAGTGTGCCACGGAACCCTTCGGGAAGGTCTTCACATGGCTCAAATCATCCTGCTTGTACACAGAGACGGTATTTTGCTGAGTGTTCGTCACCCATACCAAACCCTTATTATTATCCAGGCCGACGCCGAAAGCAGCATAGAACTTCTCGCCGTCCTTTTCTAGCGCATCATTCTTTGCGACGACATCCAAGGTCTTAGCATCCAGCTTGTAGATCGTGGACTTATTCGTGCCTTGTGCACTCGTCACAAACACGTGACCGGTCTTGTCATTCACTTCCGACTGGTACAGGCCCGACGGCAATTCCTTCTTCACGCCCGAATACTGGTCAACATTCAGGGACTCGGTGCTGGCATTTACTTTGGTGTTGGTCTCAAGGGTCTTGGTTTCACCACCAGCGGTGTAGGTGAAGGAAATCACCTTGCCGAAGGGGGCGTCCACCGGAACCTGGATGTCCTTAATGGTGACTTGCCCTTTGTCATCGGCGGTGCCTTCCTGGTTCTTCAACCAGTTCACGCCCTCGGTGCCGACCGCGGTCACCTTGGCGTCTTTGGGCAGGCCGGCAGCGTGGAATTCCACTTTCGAACCGGTAGCAGCATTATTGCTGACGGCACCGGCTGGGGTGACTTCGAACGGGATCTCCACGCTGGTGTCCTTGGCGGTAGCCTTCACCGCATATTTACCGGCGGCAAGCCCCTCGGAAATAGTGACGGAACCTTGGGCTTTGCCGTCGTCACCAACGGTGATGGCGCCACCCCGACCGGCTTTTGTTTCCTGACCATTGAAGGTAACGGTGACTTTTTCGCCCTTGGGGAAGTTTGTTAGGGAAAGGTTGAGTGCTACATCGCCCTTCTTGCCCCGGCGGTTATCAATCGCGGTAACCGTGGCTTTAGCTTCGCCGGTGGCCTTGGACTGCTGCTCTGCTGGCTTGTTGTCGTTATTGGGTTTATTATTGTCGGGTTTGTTGTTCCCTTGGTTGTTTTGATTGGCTTGGTTGGCCTGATTGTTGCCGTTATTGGCCTGGTCCGCTGGCTTGTTGTCAGGTTTATTGCCGTTGTCGGGTTTGTTACCATCCTGGTTGTTATTGCCGTTATTGGCGTTGTTATCCTGGTTGCCCTGGTTATTGCCATTGTTGGCATTGTCAGCCTTGTTGTCATCTTGCTTGGGCTGGGTGGGCTTTTCCGTTGGACCTTCTGCACCACATGGTTGGGTTGCATCACCGGACTCATTGACCCAAATGTCAACGCTGGTAGAAACCTGCGGGCCGTTATCGTCGCCTCCCAAAACCGTGATGACATGCTTGCCTTCCTGGAATTTATCGGTGAATTCCGCAGGAAGCACCACCTTAATGGTGAAGTTACCATCCTCATCAAGAACCGAGCCGGGAGCAATCAACGTAGTCGGAGTGTCGCCACCTTGGTATGCGAAATCATCGCCGGCACTTTGATCCTTCGGCCAATCAGCCTTATTGCTGTCCAGCTTCACTGCCAGGAAAGTGTCCTCTAGCTGTTCGCCGGTATCACGGTGAACACGCTTGGCAAACCCGGTACCACTGATTTCGACAACATCACCGGGCTTATAGGTGCTCTGGTTTGCCGAAATAGCACCTTGACCTCGTTCTTTCCGCTGTTCATGAGCAATGCACTGGGTTGCGGTATTATCTTCCGCGGCAGCATGCGGTATGACTGTCAAACCACCGGCAACTAACGCCAGCGAGGTCAACCCAGCGATAGCACGCTGGGTAGCAGTTCTTGCATTTGCGGTCTTGTTCATATCATGTACTTCCTCTGCCACCATATCCAGCAGAAATAATGCCGGAGATACTGACAGCTTGGTTGAATCGGTAAGAAAAGCACGGAGGAAACTCATGTGATCTCCGAAAGAACTACCACATGTTTATTACCTCATCGGCTTGCCGTTCTGAGCGTAAACAAGTTAGGCGCAATTATCAATAGTAAGGCATGCCTTAAACCTAATAAAATACCTGGTAACAAACTTGCTAATTATAGTAAGACATATCTTTGGCACTATTTTTATGGATAGCATTCACCATGGTTAATCACAAAAAAGCATCACACGTTTCGATGACGATAAAAGGTTAGCTTTCCCTTAATGGGACCCGTCATGGGGGTGAAAAATTTTTCCAAATTACCCCCATAATTCCATTCATCCCCCATTGGCAATCTTATATCGCGGAAGCTGCCTCCCCACTACCCCCAGACGACAGAGGCAGACAAAACCCACAAATGATACAACTATTGGTTACCCTACATCGAATCAGGCAATGATCTTAAATCTGCAAAATACCAATTATTACCAAAGTGTTGAACTAAAAATCTATCTTCTACCGGAAGAATGATACCAAAATTCATCGTAACGATCGGCGATCTTCTACCCCCAACTATTGTATTATTTTCACATTCCCGAACGATGCCTGACTGCCTCCGCTGCACACCGTCATCATTTCGTCACAGACAAAAATACAGCGGCGTTTTAATGTGCGCCGCTGTACGTTATTGAGTGATGTGATTATCGGCTCAGGTGTCGAAGTTGTTGTGGAATCCAGTTAGCTGGGATGACGTTGTATTTTGCCATGACGCCGAGGGCACCGGCGAATAGCGCAGTTAACCCAAGCACTGCAAAAATGCTGCCGATAATGCCTCGAACGCTACTCAGCTGGGAGAACTGGGTAGATGGAGTAATCTTGGGGTCTTTGGGATCCTGGGGACCTTGGTTCTTGCCTGGTTGGTCTTTGCCGGCCTGGTCGGCAGGTTTGCCGCTTTGGTCCTTACCAGCTTGGTCCTTGCCGGCTTGGTCCTTGTTCGCCTGGTCGGCGGGTTTGTTCTGACCGGAAGGTTTGGTACCTTGATCTTTCCCACCCTGGTCAGCGGGCTTGGTGCCCTGGTCCTTGCTGGTTTGGTCTTTGCCAGCCTGATCGGCGGGTTTGGTGCCCTGATCTTTGCCGGACTGGTCCTTGCCAGCCTGGTCGGCAGGCTTACCGCCTTGATCCTTGCCTTTACCGTCCTGATCTTTTCCGCCTTGATCGGCGGGTTTGGTGCCCTGGTCCTTATTATCCTGGTCAGCGGGTTTGCCATCCTGACCAGCAGGCTTTTCTACACCAGCTTGCTCATTGTTACCGGGCTGATCCTTACCATCCTGGTCTTTATCGCCTTGATCGGCAGACTTATCATCCTGGTTTTCATTACCAGGTTGTTCCGCATTTCCCTGATTACTATCGTCAGAAGCAGGGGCGTCTTCCGGCTCAGGTTTATCTCCATTTGGATTTTCTGGACCACAGGCGCCAGCTGCTTTGCCTGACTCATTTGCCCGGAAAACAACGCCTTTTACTTCAACAGGACGTTCATCATCATTAAGCTGAACAGCAATGGCATTCTCACCTAGCCTAAATCCTTCTTCAAATACTGAAGGCAAAACTACTCTGACAATAACCTCACCATTTTCAATTTTTGATGTTGGAATTTTAAGAGCTACAGCGTCGTCAAGAAGCTCTAAACCATCACCCTTACTTTGATCCTCGGGCCATAATGCCCCATCCAGCGTCAAACGCAAGTTCTGCTTAGCCGTAAGATCGCCAAGACCAGTAATTTTAACTTCTACAACATCGCCAGCCTTGTAAATGTCCCGATCCAGCGTTACTTCCTTTGAAGATTTCTTTCCAAAACTTGGCGCAACCATCCCGGAACGACAAACAGCCTTCCCTGTTTCCTCC
>ERZ772957.1089-NODE-1089-length-18703-cov-3.789468_pt1 | contig 18703 bp, 19 predicted proteins | sample MGYA00580682_ERZ772957 | MGnify/ENA primary metagenome ERZ772957 (study PRJEB29015, sample SAMEA2737921) | human oral metagenome | biome: human oral; feature: human-associated habitat; material: dental | place: China | collected 2025 ...
TGCGGCCTTCGTGCTGCCGCCCTTTCTGGAGGACCTGATCCGCGAGGACTGATGCAGGCGATTTAGAAAACGCTGATTTAATCCATGAAGCACCCCGGTGGTACCCTAGCTTGCCTGTTTTGAGGAGGGAACTTGCCGGGGCTGTTGTTATCCCCATAGGGGAGCCTTTCGGCCATCCGCTCGCTTCGCTTGCGGGCCGATCGGTCTCAGGATAGCGGCGTGGGGGCTTTAAGCAGACAACCGGCAAACGCAGTGCGCCGAGTTGGTCGCTTAGTAGCTTCACCAGGGGCTTCATCAGAGTGGCTAAGGGGACTAAGCATTTCTTTCAGCGCGAATTGGTATCAAATCCCGGATTATGGCTATTTCAGCAGACGGACCTACGTCTATCTGTACTATAACGTTGCGCGGGCAGACACGGAGTTTGGCATGTTCACATCCCGACTCCTCCAGGTCAGGAAGGACCTCGAGTCACTGTCTAAATCCGACATGGAGCAGTATTCACGATACTTCATCGTCAAGGAGACGCCGAAATAAGGCCGAAGATTGGTGTTCAACGAGAGGGTGCCAAGTCTTGCAGGGGTATTGTACTACATAAACAATGCCTGAACCTGCGGACATCCAGCAGCCTTTGGATGAATATCAATCAATATCAGTCATGTTTTTTGATTGATATTGATTTTTTCTCGGCGCTGTTCTAAACTTACTATATCGTCAAAGAATGTCCTATGGAGGGGAAGGCGATGCAAAGACGCGCGCATCCTTCGATCCTTCCGGCGGGGCGTCAGCGCAGGATCATGGACACCCTTCGCAGCGAGGGAGCCGTCACTGTGGAGAGCCTGGTCCCTCTTCTCGGGGTGTCCGAGTCCACAGTACGCCGCGACCTGGAGCAACTGAGCGAGCAGGGCCTTCTAAGCCGTACCCACGGCGGTGCGGTTCCTCCCTCGGTCAGCACGGCTTTCGAAAATGCTTATGCCGACAAGAAAAAAACGTTTGTGGAGGAAAAAATCCGCATTGGAGGTTGGGCAGCCGCCTACGTCGCCGACGGGGACACTTTGATCTTGGACGCGGGGTCGACAACCCTGGAGATTGCCCATCAGCTCTCCGAACACAGGCGCCTCACGGTGCTGACCTACGACTTCGCGATAGCCGGGATCTCGGAGTACCACCCCAGCACTTCCATTTTCCTGGCGGGTGGGAGCGTCCGGCGCGACTTCAACGAAACGTTAGGCTCCGACACCGAGAGCTTTTTCAGAGATGTACGCGTCAACAAGGCATTTTTGGGAGCGGACGCCATAGATCTTGAACAGGGCATCTTCAACGCAAATATCGCAGAGCGTGCCGTGAAACAGTTGATCATCCGGGCTGCACAGGAGGTCATTCTGGTCGCGGACCACTCCAAATTCGGTAAGAGCGCGCTGGTCAAGATCTGCGGACTGACGGAGATCGACAAGGTTGTGACCGACCGGGCGCTCGCCCCCGAGTTCGCCCGGGAGATGGAGCGCCTGGGCATTCCTTTCGAGGCCGTTTGAACTTCGGGCAGAGGCGCACGCTTTCGCTCTTCGAGGGAGTTCAGAGGCTGTCTGCAACCTAAATTTATTTATGGGAGGTAAGACACATGAGGAGCGTCTTCAGGATCGTCCTAGCTTTGTCCCTGTATATCGCACTTGGGGGCTTGGCCGTAGCCCAGGAGCACACGATCGCCACAGTAGTCAAGCTGAGCGGGGTAAACTGGTTTCAGCGTATGGAGGAAGGCGTCAAGCACTACGCCGCCGATAGCGGCAACAACGCCTTCCAACAAGGTCCGTCCAAGGCCGACGCCGCCCTGCAGGTCCAGATCGTCGAGGACCTGATCGCTCAGGGGGTGGATGCCCTCTGTGTCGTGCCCTTCTCCGCTGAGGCCCTAGAGCCTGTTCTCAAGAAGGCCAGGGACCAGAAGATCGTCGTCGTCACTCACGAGGCATCGGCACAACAGAATGTGGACTACGACATCGAGGCATTCGACAACGCCGCTTACGGGGTTCACTTCATGGATGCTCTGGCCAGGCTGATGGACGAGAGGGGCGAGTATGTGGTGATGGTCGGTAGCCTCACATCGAAGACGCACAACGAATGGGTCGACGCCGCCATTGAGCATCAGAAAGCCCATTATCCCGAGATGAAGTGGGTGGGGCAGAAGATCGAGACCAACGACGACCAACAGACCGCCTACGCACGGACTCGCGAGCTCTTCAAGGCTTTCCCCAACCTCAAGGGCTTCATCGGTAGCTCGGCCGTGGACGTGGCGGGAGCCGGCCTGGCGATCGAGGAGATGGGCCTTGCCGATAAGACCGCCGTCGTGGGGACCAGCCTGGTCTCGGTCTCCGGCCAGTACCTCAAGACAGGGGCCGTCGACATGATCAGCTTTTGGGATCCCGCCGAGGCCGGCTACGTCATGAATAGGATCGCGGAGATGGTCCTTGAAGGCAAATCGGTGGAAGATGGGGCGGACCTGAATGTCAAGGGCTACGAGAAAATCCAGCTCGACGGCAAGGTGATCTACGGCCAGGCCTGGATCGACGTCACCAAGAACAATATGGAAGAATACAGTTTTTAATCCGGCCTGGGAGGGGGCCGTTCCAGACTCCTTCCCGGCCTTCGCTGTTCGGAAGAATCCTGGAGAGGAGGCAAGGGCGTTGCCCCCCTATCTTGAGCTCAAGGACATCAGCAAATCCTTCTCGGGGGTGAGGGCGCTTCGTGGCGTCAATCTGCGGCTCGAACAGGGAGAGATCCGGTGCCTTGTCGGCGAGAACGGATCCGGCAAGTCGACCCTGATCAAGCTGGTCGCCGGGGTTATCCGGCCTGACTCGGGCAGCGTGCTCATCGACGGGGAAGGGCACTCCTTTTTGAGGCCCCGTCTCTCCATCGCCAAAGGTATTCAGGTCATCTACCAGGATTTTTCACTTTTCCCCAACTTGACGGTGGCGGAGAACGTCGCGCTCAACACCCTGGTGGCCTCCAGCAGGCGTACCATTATCCGTGGAGAGATGAACGAAATCGCGCGGAAGGCCATGGAGCGCCTGCAGGTGCGTCTCGACCCCGATGCTTTGGTAGAGGAGCTCCCGGTTGCTTCCAAACAGCTGGTGGCCATTGCCCGGGCCGTCGTGCAGGGTGCGCGCCTGATCGTCATGGACGAGCCGACGACGGCCCTGACCCATCAGGAGATCGAACGGCTGCTGGCGATCGTGGAGGAGCAGAAACGCCGCGGGGTTTCCGCCCTTTTTGTCACGCACAAACTGGATGAGGTCCTGAAGGTCTCCGACACGATCACGGTGCTGCGGAACGGCAGGGTCGTGGCGGACGAGGAGGCGCGCCGGTTCGACACGAACCGCCTGACCTTCTTCATGACCGGACGCGAGATCGCGGCGGCGCGCTTTCACTACGAAAAAGCCTCTGGAGAGAGGCCGTTTCTTCGCGTTCGCGGTCTGAGCCTTCCTGGTGCCTTTTGGGACGTCTCCTTCGACCTGCATAGGGGGGAGATCCTGGGGATAACGGGCGTCCTGGGCTGCGGGGGCACCGAGCTTGCCCTCTCCCTTTTCGGGCTTCGGCCCGCGAAGTACGGAACGATCGAGATCTCGGGTGGCGTCGTTCGCGTGAACAGTGTACAGGACGCCATGAGGCTGGGAATTGCCTATGTCCCCGAGGATCGCCTTTCGGAGGGGCTCCTTCTGCCTGTGTCAATAGCCAAGAATATGGCTCTGAGCGTGATCGACCGCCTGTCCTGCGGCGGCCTCCTGCGGAAGAGCCGCATCCGTAACTGCGCGCGGAGCTGGTCGAAGAAACTCAGGATAGCCGCTCCCTCCGTCGATATCCCCGTCAGGAACCTCTCGGGCGGGAACCAGCAGCGCGTGTTGCTGGCCCGGTGGCTGGCCACCGAGCCACGGCTTCTGATCTTGAACGGTCCCACGGCCGGTGTCGACGTCGGTTCGAAGGCGGAAATACACGCGCTCCTGCGTGAGCTGGCCTACGAAGGAATGACCGTCCTGCTCATATCAAACGATATTCCGGAGCTGCTGTCCACGTGCAGCCGCATCCTTTTGATGCGGGAGGGACGTGTCGTCAGGGAGACGTCAGCGGACGCTCCGGAGTGGGAACTGATGGAGGCTTTGGCGGAATGAGCACGATCCTGAAACGATGGGTGGGGCACAACGAGTTCTGGGTGGCTGCGACGACGATTGTGCTCTCCATCGTCATCGGCAGCGTCAATCCCGCCTTCTGGTCTCTGATGAACCTGTGCGATCTTCTGAGAAGCGCGACAGTGACGGGGCTGTTCGCGTTAGGGGCCCATATGGTCCTCATCTCGGGCGGAATCGACATCTCCTTCACCGCGATAGCGGCGGTCTCCTTCTATGCGACGACCAAGCTCCTCGTCGGGGTGGGATATCAAGGGCCCATGGTCTGGATTTTTCTCCTGGCTGCCTCCGCCGGGGCGCTCCTGGGATTCGTCAACGCCCTCTTCATCGCGGCGGCAGAGCTGCCCCCGTTCATCGTCACGCTAGGGACGCAGAACCTTTATCGCGGCTTTCTCCTAGCCTTCATCGGGAGCAACCACATCTCGAACCTCCCGCAGGCCATGGTCGCCTTCTCACGCTGGGACCTCTTTCGGGGAACGAGCGGGTCTGGAATCGTGTATGGACTCCCTGGGGCCGTGCTTTTTCTTCTGGCTGCCGCACTTCTGGTGAGCTGGCTCCTGAACCGGACGCTCATCGGCCGGGGCATCTACGCCTTGGGAGGCGATGCCGCGTCGGCCGAGCGTGTCGGCTTCAACCTCGCCGCCATACGCTGCTTCACCTATGTCCTCGCGGGGGCGCTCGCCGGACTCACCGGAATCGTCCATTGCTCGCTGTCTCGGATAGCGAATCCCTTCGACCTCGTGGGCAGCGAGCTGAACATCCTGGCGGCCGTCGTCCTCGGAGGGGCGCGCATATCGGGGGGATATGGAACAGTCACGGGGACCCTGATGGGCGTAGGGCTCCTTTCAATCATGACCAACAGCCTGATCCTGATGGGCGTCCCCAGCTACTGGCAGCGGGTCGTCGCAGGCCTCATGATCCTGACCGGCATAGGCCTGCCGGCCCTGAAGCGCCTCCTTCGGGCCGGGCGTGCAAGGGGAGTGGCCTCGAATGTTTAGAATCGCTCGCAATCTGCTGCTGAGGACCTCGCAGCTCCAGAGGCTGTTCGGGATTGCGTGCCTGAGCTTCCTTGGAATGGGGATCCTCGTCCCGGGGCGCTTTCTCTCCCTGCGGAACTTCACCTCCATGTCCTTCCAGTTCGCGGAGGTCGGACTTCTGTCCATAGCCATGACTCTCTCCATGATATCGGGCGGAATAGACCTGGCCGTGGTCGGGACAGCGACGCTCTCCGGAATTCTGGGCAGCATGCTGATGCTGCACTTCATTCCTCTTTATCCGGATTCGGTCGTTCTCGTCGTCGTCCTGGCCGTTGTCGTCTCCTTGGCGGCCGGGACCCTCTGTGGTCTAGCGAATGGCCTGCTCGTCGCGGGGATGTCCCTACCGCCGATACTGGTCACGCTCGGCACTATGCAGATCTTCACGGGAACGGCGATCATCCTGACCCGGGGATCGGCTCTCCACGGTTTTCCCGAGCCCTTTCTCTGGCTGGGCAACGGCTACCTCCTGGGCATACCGGTCCCGCTGATCGTCTTCGCCCTCGCGATGCTGCTCTGCAGCGCGATGCTCGCACGGACGACCTGGGGTTTCAAGCTCTATGCGCTGGGGACGAATGCGTCGGCCACCCGTTTCGCGGGGGTGAACAACACGCTCGTCCTGATAGAGACCTACATGATGTCCGGCCTCCTGGCCGCCGCCGCAGGGCTCGTCATGTATGCCCGAACCAACTCTGCGAAGGCGGATTATGGGGTCTCCTACATCCTCCAGGCCATCCTCGTGGCGGTTCTGGGCGGAGTCGACCCCAATGGGGGTTCCGGACAGCTGTCGGGGGTCCTGCTAGCCATCCTGTCGCTGCAGTTCCTCTCCAGCGGCTTCTCCATGCTGCGTTTCAGCAATTTCTTCAAGGAGTTCGTCTGGGGGGGCCTGCTGCTCCTCGTCATGCTGCTGGGCCAACTGGAGGGGAGTGGTGCCCGTCCCGGGACGTTCGAAGACGAAAACCACAAAAACGAAGGGAAGCGGGAACGATGAACACGACGAGCCGCCTGTTCGAAGACCTCGAGATCATGATGCGCGTGAGCGCCCTGTCTGGACACGAGGAACCCATGATCCGACTTTTGAGGGATTCGCTCGGGCAGGTTGCCGATGCCGTCTCCACGGACTGTCTGGGAAACGTCCGCGCCCGAATCGGGGGGACGGACGGGGATGCGCCCCGAGTGATGCTCTTCGCCCACATGGATCAGCTGGGCATGATCGTGCGCAGGATCGACCCGGACGGCTACGTCCGCATGGAGCGTCTGGGAGGGATCCCCGAAAAGGTACTGCCCGGGTGTCGTATGTCCGTCGGAACCCTCTCCGGGGAGTCGGTCCCCGCCATCATCGGGATCAAAGCACACCACGCGACCCCGCAGGAGGAGAAGTCCCGGGTCGTGCCCTATGCCGAACTTCACCTCGACCTCGGATACGACAGCGCCGATGCGGTACGGGCGCTGGGGGTGGAGGTCGGGTGCCCCGTCGCTTACGAGCCGTATTGCGCACGCTGGGGGAATCGGATTGTCGGGACCTCGGTGGACAACCGTGGAGGGTGCGCCGTCCTGCTCGAGGCGGCGCGGCGTCTAAGGGCACGACCACCCCGATGCGAGGTGCACGTCGTGGCGACCGTACAGGAGGAGTTCAACCTCCGCGGCGCGCTCGTGGCTGCCCAGGACATCGAACCCGATATCGCCATAGCGCTCGACGTCATGGTGGCCGGGGACACCCCGGACCTGAGGGGAAAGAACGACATCGTTCTGGGGGGCGGTCCCGTCCTGGGGATGTACAGCTTCCATGGGCGGGGGACCCTCAACGGGGTGCTGCCCCATCCCCTGTTGCTCTCCTCCTTCCGGGAGGGCGCGGGGCGCCTCGGGATGCCCCTGCAGTACAACGCCGCCACAGGCCTTCTGACGGACCTCTCCTACGTCCAGCTCGTCGGCCGACATGGCGTCGCGGCGCTGGATTTGGGCTTCCCCGCACGGTACACCCACTCTCCCGTAGAGATGTGCGACCTTCGGGACCTCGAGGCCCTGGCTTGCCTCCTGGAGGAGACGATCTCCAGCTGGGGTCCCATGGATCTGAGGCGGTGAACATCATGGCGACGGCCGAACGTGGATTTCTTCTGGGTATAGACATAGGGACTTACGAGTCCAAAGGTATGATCGTTTCAACGGACGGATGCCCGGTGGCCTCTCACGCCGTCCCACATGATTTGCTCCTGCCCCGGCAGGGCTGGGCGGAGCACGACGCCGAGTCCGTCTGGTGGGGGGACCTCTGTACCCTGACGAAGTCGCTGCTGGCTCAGTCGCGTATGGACCCGAAGGACATCCTGGCCATCGGTTGCAGCAGCATCGCCCCCGACATGCTCCCGGTGGACGATGCGGGGCTCCCGATCCGAAACGCCGTTCTGTACGGTATCGACACACGGGCACAGGCGGAGATCCGGGAGCTGGAGGATCGCATCGGCGAACGGACGATCTTCGACCGGACGGGCAACGCACTATCCGCCCAATCGGTCGGCCCCAAGATCCTCTGGCTCGCCCGAAACGAGCCGGAGGTCTACAGGAGGGCCCGCCGTTTCGTCACGGGGACGACGTTCCTCGTCGGCCGCCTGACGGGACGCTGGGTCGTCGATCACTACACGGCCTCTTGCATGGGGCCGCTCTACGATCCTTCGAAAGGGGCCTGGGCCGAGGACCTGTGCAGCGGGATCGTGGAGACGAACCGCCTACCGGAGATCGCATGGACGGCGCAGATCGTGGGCGGGGTCACACGCGAGGCTGCCCGAACCACCGGATTAGCAGAGGGAACCCCCGTCATCGCCGGCACTGCGGACGCCGCAGCCGAGGCCCTAAGCGTCGGTGTCGTGGCACCGGGCCGGGCCATGCTGATGTACGGCTCCACCATGTTCTACATCCAAGTGACGGATATGCCTCTGCGGGACCCCCGCCTCTGGTCTGCCCCCTACCTCTTTCCTAAAACTCACGCCGTCATGGGGGGCATGGCCACTACCGGAGCGCTGACCCGCTGGTTCCGAGATCAGCTGGCGCGCGAGGAGGGAACCGAATTGGAGGCCTATGCCCGATTGGCCAAGAGAGCCGCTTCCATCCCCCCCGGAGCTGAGGGACTTCTGGTCCTGCCCTACTTCAGCGGCGAACGGACGCCGCTGAACGATCCCCAGGCCCGCGGCGTGTTCTTCGGCCTGACGCTGTCGCATACGCAGGAGCATCTGTACCGTGCCGTTCTGGAGGGTGTGGGGCATGGGATACGGCAGCATCTGGACCTCCTCGAAAGCTTGGGGAAACCGCCCCACAGGCTGATGGCCGTCGGAGGTGGGACGAAGAACCGGCCCTGGCTGCAGATGGTCAGCGACATCTCGGGCCACGCTCAGACGGTCCCGTCGGTGACGTGGGGGGCCGCCTACGGCGACGCCTTTCTTGCCGGCATGGGGGCGGGGCTGTTCCGTGACCCCATGGAGGTGGACCAATGGGTAGAGGACAGGGAGACGGTATGCCCCTGTCCGGGTCTCAAGGCGCATTACGATCGCTACCACGAGCTCTATCTGGAGCTTTACCAGCGTAACAAGGGCCTGATGCATGCCCTGTCGTCCCTGGCACGGAGCTAACGGCGAAAAGTGGGCGGCCAGGGAGAGGAATGCCGCACCGGTCCAGCGGCCGGGACATGGCACCGAAAGATCGAAAGGATGAGGAACATGAGTTGGCTGAAGGAGACGTTGGGAACCGAGAAGGCTATCATCGCTATGTGCCATATGCAGGCGATGCCGGGGGACCCCGGGTATGACAAAAAGAAGGGGATGTCCTGGGTCCTGGATATGTGCGCCAGGGACCTCGAGGCCCTGCAGGACGGGGGCGTGGACGCGGTGATGTTCTCCAACGAATTCAGCCTCCCCTACTTGACTCAGGTCCGTACTGAGACGGTCGCGGCCATGGCCTCCATCATCGGCCAACTGATGCACGACATCCGGGTTCCATTCGGGGTGAACGTCCTGTGGGATGCTGAGCGCTCGCTGGACCTCGCCGTGGCCACCGGGGCGAAATTCGTCCGGGAGATATTCACCGGCGTCTACGCGAGCGACTTCGGGCTCTGGAATACGAACGTCGGCGAGACCGTCCGGCACAGGATGGCCATCGGTGCCGAGGACGTCCGCCTGCTCTTCAACATCGTGCCCGAGGCGGCGCGCTACGTCGCGGATCGGGACATCGAGAGCATCGCCCAATCAACGGTCTTCAACAACCGTCCGGACGCCCTCTGCGTCTCTGGGCTCGTCGCCGGAACGGAGACGGACGCCCAGATCCTGAAACGCGTCAAGGATGCGGTTCCCGGCAGCGTGGTCCTGGCCAACACTGGTTTGAGGCCGGAGAACGTCGAACAGCAGCTCTCCATTGCCGACGGGGCCGTCGTGGGCACTACCTTCAAGGTCGACGGCCGTTTCGAGAACCCCGTGGACAGCTCACGTGTCCGAGCCTTCATGGACAAAGTGAAGGCGTTCCGTTCGAGGAACTCCGCCTAAGGCTTTCAAGTGCCCCAGGTTCCGCGGGGCTCCATTAGAGAACAGAGGATTCGGAAGGGAGGAGTCAATCGTGGCTTTTCGTTTCGACCCTGCATCCAACGCTACGGCCAAACTGTCCCCTCTGGACGTGGAGACCTATTTCGCCTTCAACGCCTCGCACCCCCGCCCCACGAACGAGGAGGTGCACCTAAGGCATATCTTTCGGCTCTACGTCGCGCGCGCACTCTCCAAGACGGGCTGGAAGGATATTTATGTGCTCCCGGAGGCCCTCGTCGGCGATCGGCCCCTGGCCCCGGACATCTTGGGCTTCAAGGGGGGAAAGTACCTGGCAGCGTTCTGCGACAAGGACTCCGTCACCCCAGAGACCGAGGAGAAACTCGACATGCTGTGCGGCGAGGAAGACGTCAAAGCGTTGGTGCTGCACTCCCAGTTCGGGACACCCGGGGAGATCCCGACCCGCTTCGCCAAAGAGATCGCCACGGGCAGGCTCCGCCTCATGGCAGTAGTGCCTCCCCCCTTCGACGACGCCTACGAATACGACGTCTGGATCTTCGAGACGACATTCAGGGACGTCTTCGCCGGAGAATTGGGCTGAGGATGCAGCAGAAAGGCAGAAAAACGAACCATGACGAGCGCGCACCCAACACTCAAGATCGTTGTAGCCTGCGGAACCGGCATCGCGACCTCGACGCATGTCGCGGTGAAACTCAGAGAACTGCTGGCCCGGCGCGGCAAGGAAAACCTGGAGATCGTCCAGTGCCGCGTACCGGAGATAACGAACTACGTCCATGACGCCGACCTGGTCATCTCGACGGCCCAGGTCCCCTTCGACGTTCCCGTCCCCGTCTTCACCAACGCTATAGCATTTTTGACCGGAATTGGCATCGACGAGCTTGTGGAGGAGATCAACGGCACACTGGACGGGATCCTAGCCGAGAACGGCGGGCAACAGACAAACGCGAGGAGGTAACGTAAGATGGAATGGATCAAGACGATCAGCGATTTTATGACGGGGCTGGGCCCAACCATCATGCTTCCCATCGTGGTGTTCTGCCTCGGAATGATTCTAGGACAGAAGTTGGGGCGCGCCCTGGTCTCGGCGATTACTGTCGGCGTGGGCTTCGTGGGGCTGAATCTCGTCATCGGCCTTCTCCTTGGAGCCCTGGACCCAGCGACAAAAGCCCTGATCGAGGCAACGGGCGTTCGCCTTGAGGCGGTCGATGTGGGCTGGGGTGTTGGGGCTGCCATCGCGTTCAGCACCACGATCGGTGCCCTGATCATCCCCTTGGCCTTCGGAATCAACATCCTGATGCTGCTGACCCGGTCCACCAAGACCCTGAATGTCGACATGTGGAATTTCTGGCACTTCGCCTTCACTGGATCCGTCGTCTACCTCGCACTTGGTGGTGGTACCCGGGGCCTGAGTTACGGCCTTCTAGGCGGCGGCCTGCACTGCGTGATCTCCCTGCTCATCGGAGACCTGACCGCGAAGAAGGTGCAGGAGTTTTTCCGCCTGCCCAACATCTCCATCCCCCAGGGGTGGTGCGTCAGCAGCGTCCCAATCATCTACGCCGCCAACCTGGTGGTGGATCGGCTCCCCGTGCTGAAGGACATCAACTGGGACGAGAGGATGATCCGCGAGAAGTTGGGCATCATGGGGCAGCCCGTCATGATGGGCTCCGTATTGGGGCTCGCCTTCGGGCTGATGGCCTACGGCCTGGATCGGCGCGCCCTTCTGCTCGCCGTACAGATGGCCGCCGTGATGCTCCTGGTCCCGCGCATCATCGCCATTTTCATGGAGGGGCTGACCCCACTCTCCGAGGCGGGACGGCAGTTCATGCAGAAGCACTTCAAGGGCCGAGACTTCTACATCGGGCTGGATTCCGCGATCCTGATAGGGCATCCGATCACGATCGCAGCGGCGATCGTCCTCATCCCCATCACGCTTTTCCTGGCCTTCATGCTTCCGGGAAACCGAGTACTGCCCTTTGCTGATCTCGCGGCGACGGCATTTTTCGTCTGTATGGTACCCCCCCTCACCAAGGGCAACCTGTTTCGAACCATCCTTTACGGAACGCTGATCATGGCGGCTGTGCTCATGCTCTCCAGCGCCTTCGCCCCCATGATCACGGACATCGCCCGCGAGAGCGGGGTGTACGCCATCCCCGCGGACGCCACCATGATCTCCGGCCTCTCGAACGGGAACTGGATTGCCTGGGCCATCATGGAGCTCGGCAAGAAGCTCGGCGGTCTATAAGTCCCTGCCATGCATCTGCTGGACCTGCTGAGTAAGTCACTGATCGTCCCGTCCCTGGCGGTATCGGACGCCGACGGATGCATCCGGGCCCTGGTACGGGCGATGGCCGACGAGGGGCATGCCCTTCCCGAATACGCCGAGGACGTCATCCGCAGGGAGAGGACCTTCCCTACGGGGCTTCCGACGAAGCCTGTGGCTGTGGCGATGCCCCACGCGGACCCTGACTATCTGCAACGCTCCTGTGTGGCCATTGGAATATCCGAGGTGGGTGTACCCTTCGGACAGATGGGGACCGACGGCGACGTTCAGGTTAACGCCCGCTTGATCTTCCTTCTGGGGATCAAGGAGCGCGAGAAACAGGTGGACATGATCAGGGAGCTCATGGATCTGATCCAGAACGAGTCCCTGCTGGCCTCCCTGGCGGAGGCCAGCGATGCCGCGACAGCGTGGGATCTTCTGAGGCCGCGGGGAGCGGCAACGGCGGAGTCGTAGTATGGACCGCGTCCCTTCCCTTGATTTCGTTCTCTCCGCGCCAGCTCTCCCCGAGGAAAAAGGGGAAGCGCTTCCATGACTCGCATCTCACCCTCCGTCGCCTCCGCCGACCCCCTGAACCTGAGAAGGGCGGTGGAGTATGCGGAACGTTGCGGTTACGAGGACCTTCACATCGACATCGAGGACGGAAATTTCATACCGAATATCACCTTCGGGATGAGGACCGTTCGTGCCCTACGGGGTGCGACACACCTCCCCTTCTCCTTTCACCTCATGGTCCTCCACCCGGAGTCCTATCTGGAGGAGGTGATGGCCTTGGGACCCTCCATCGTATTTGCACACGTCGAGGCCCTGGCCTACCCCTCCAACTTCACGGGGCACATGCGGGAGGCCGGAGTCCGGTCTGGCCTCGCCCTGAACCCCAAGACCCCCGTGGAGCCCCTGGCCTACATCCTGCAGGACCTCGACGGGATCCTGGTTATGACCTCGGAACCCGACGGGCGGGGGCAGCTCTTTCTGCCCCAGGTTCTCGAAAAGATCCGGACGGTGAGGCGTCTGGCTCCATCCGTCGAAATCTGGGCGGACGGCGGGATCCGGCGCTCGCAGCTGGTGGAACTGGAACGTCTCGGTGTGCGCGTCGCGGTGATGGGGCGCGCGGTCTTCGAGGGATCTGAACTGGAGGAGGGAGCACCGTGAAGTACGTTCTGTGTTACGGGGATTCCAACACATGGGGCTGCGCACCGGAGACTATGGCGCGCTACGAGTTCGACCAGCGATGGCCCGGAGTGATGCAAAAGGAGCTTGGAGCGGACTTTCACGTCTACGAAAACGCCCTAAATGGCCGAACGACTGTCTTCGACGACCCTATAGAAGAGGGGCGCTGCGGCAAGGCGACCCTTGAGACGGCGCTACTGATGAACGCCCCCCTGGATCTGGTCATCTTGATGCTGGGGACCAACGACACGAAGCTCCGCTTCAATGTTTCGGCATGGGACATCGGCTGGGGAATGGACCTGCTGATCCAATACGTTCGGCGCACCCTCTCCCCGGCACCCAGGATCCTGGTCACCTCCCCGGTCGCCCTGGGCACGGAATGGGACAACACGATCCTCGGGACGTGCTTCGACACAGCGTCCTCAGAGAAGAGCCGGGCACTCCCGGAGATCTACGCGTACATCGCGTCGCGCAACGGCTGCGATTTCTTTGACGCGGCCCTTCATGCCAAGGCCGGCCGAGACTGCGTCCATCTGGCTCCGGAGGAACACCGTAATCTAGGGGCGGCTCTAGCGCTTGAGGTGAAGAGGATTCTTTGCGGTTCTTGAAAATGAGAGAAACGGAGCGGAGGACGATGGCATTTCAAGCGATGCGGCTTCGAGCCGAGGGGATACGCAAGAGCTTCGGAAGAGGCCCCCAGAGCCAGTGCGTCCTGGATGGGGTCTCCTTGGAGGTACGGCCCGGCGAGTTTGTCTGTCTTTTGGGCCCCAGCGGGTCGGGAAAATCCACGCTCATGAAGATCTTGGGCGGTATTCAGGCCGCTGACGGGGGAGAGCTGACGGTCGACGGACACCCCTGCGGACCGAGGATACCCCGCTCGTACCTGGCGCACTTCGGCTTCATCTTTCAGAGCGACAACCTTCTGCCCTGGCTGAGTGTCGAGGAAAACGTCCTTTTTCCGCTCGACACGATGTCCCTGCCGGACAGCCGGGATCGTAAGGAGAGGAGGGTGTATGCCGTGGAGATGCTGAGCATGGTCGGGCTCTCCGACTACGGCAGGGCCTATCCCCACGAGCTATCGGGTGGAATGAGGCAGAGGGTCGGCATCGCCCGGGCTCTGGTCCACGATCCCTCTATCCTGCTGATGGACCAGCCTCTAGGGGCCCTCGACGCCATCACGCGGCGCAAGCTCTCCTTCGAACTTCTGCGCATTTGGAGTGAGACACACAAGAGCGTCGTGATGGTCACCAACAACGTGGAGGAGGCACTGCTGCTGGCGAACCGAATCTGCGTCCTCTCCTCTCAGCCCGCCACCGTGCTCCACGAGGTCTCCGTCCCCATTCCGACGGAGGAGCGGAACACGGCTATCGTCCGAAATCCGGAATACAACCGTCTGAGGATCCTGATAGAGGGATGGCTTCGGGAGCGCACGGAACGCTTGGGGAGGGCGCAATGAAGGACCGTACGGCTTGGGTACAGCAATCCATCCCACTGATTGTTCTCGTCCTGATCTTTGCGGGACTGGAGTTTCTGGTCCGCATCGCGGAGCTTCCCCGCACCATCCTGCCCCCTCCATCCTCCATCGTCGCTGAGACGGCTCGCCGGCTCTGGAGCGGCGAGCTGCTTCCCCACGTCCTCTTCACTTTGAAGGTCGTGACCGTGGGCTTCGTCTCCTCCATCCTCCTCGGCATGTCCCTGGCCGCTATCCTGTCCCAGTTTCCCCTGTGGGTCGCCGCCGTCACTCCAACGGTCATCCTCCTCATCGTGACGCCCATGATCACACTGATCCCTCTGCTCATCCTCTGGCTGGGGAACGATCCCAACGTCCGCATTGTGGTTGTGGTGATTCAGGCGACACCCATCATCCTACTGAACACGCTGACCGGCTTCACCCATGTGGACGCTAGCCATCTGGAGTTGGCCCGCAGCACGGGCGCCGGCCGTTTCAGGACCTTCCGCAAGATCGTGTTTCCCAACGCTATGCCCCATGTCTTCACCGGCATCAAGTTGGGCTGTATCTTCTCGCTGATCGGGGCCGTCAGCGCGGATTTCGTCGCGGGATCGATAGGGCTCGGATTCAGGATCATTCAATACACCAAGTACATCCAGATAGAGATGGTCTACGGGACAATTCTGATTATAGGGTTGATCGGTATCGCCCTCTACCACCTCGTCGTCCTCGCGGAACGGCGTATCGTCGTCTGGAAACGTTGACGAAAGGAAACCCCATGAACACAACGGCCATTCGCCTCGAAAAGATAAACAAGATATTTCGGACACGTCATAGGGACATTCACGCCCTCTCAGACGTGGATCTCACCGTGGGGCAAGGGGAGTTCGTCTCGCTCGTAGGTCCCTCCGGCTGCGGCAAATCGACGATCCTTCGCATGCTTGCCAACATCGTCCGCCCCACCTCCGGGCACATCTCCATCAATGGAGTGGAGGTCTCCTCTCGAAGTCGCTGGCCGGAATCCCTGGTCCGGTCTATTGGCCTTGTCTTTCAAGCCCCGAACCTCCTTCCGTGGTTGACGGTGAGGGAGAACATCGCCCTACCCCTGCGCATCTTCCGGACACGGGATCCCGGACTGGAGGCTCGCCTCGACGATCTGCTCGGCCGCTTCGGGCTGGGAAACCGTGCCGGAGCCTACCCGTCCGAACTCTCCGGGGGCATGGCCCAGAAGGCCGGGGTCCTCCGCGCCTTGGCACACGACCCCGACATCCTTCTGATGGATGAACCCTTCGGTGCTCTCGACCCTATGACCCGAGAGGATCTGGACCTCGAGCTCCTCGAGCTTTGGCGCTCCTCGGGCAAGACGATCGTGTTCATCACCCACGATGTCGAGGAAGCGGTCCTGCTCTCGATGCGTGTGGTGGTCATGGGGACCGCGCCGGGACGGATTCTCGAGGAAATTCCCATAGACCTGCCCCGGCCAAGGGTACTTTCCCAGAGGACGGAAGAGCGTTTTCTCGCACTCTGCGCCCATATCTTCGAAACCATCGGGAACGTCGAGCTCTGCCAAGTGAAGTGATGATTATGACGAAAAGACACCATCCGACCGTTCGTCTCGCGGTACCCGTCCTGTTCCTTTCTATCCTCCTGCTCTTGTGGCAGTGGGCCGTGGCCGAGTGGGCGATCCCACGTTGGATACTTCCCACTCCCCTGGCGATATTCCGGGTCATGTGGGAACAGTTGCACGTCTTCTGGCCCCACATCAGAGTGAGCCTTCTCACCATCCTTCTGGGCTTCGGCATCGCCGTCCCGCTAGGGATCGCGCTGGCAGCGCTGCTCACCAGCTTCAAATGGCTGGACAGAGCTCTGTCCCCCTACCTCATCCTGCTCGTCACGACCCCTCTAATCACGCTGGTCCCCCTTCTGATGTATTGGCTGGGCTATGGGATGGGCGTTCGAGTCATTGCGGTCGTCGTGCAATCGTTCCCCATCGTCAACATGAACGCCTGCACAGGTTTCGACAACGTGGCGCGGCTGCGCCTGGAGCTGATGGAGTCCATGCAGGCGGGAAGGCTTGAGACATTTCGGAGGGTCATCCTCCCATCTTCCGTCGTGGAGGTCTTCACGGGCATCCGGCTGGCGGCCATCTTCGCCACTACGGCGTGCATCAGCGCTGAATACGTGGGGGGCAACAATGGTCTCGGCAGCCAGATCATCAAGTACTCCCAGTTTATCAAGACGGAACACGCCTTCGCCTGCATTTTCTTCGTCGCCTCCATTGGCGTATTCCTCTACGGATCCGTGGTCCTGCTCGAACGCTGCCTGATGCGTCACAGGACATAGAGGGGCCAGAGACGGAAAGGAGGAGGATAATCATGGCGGCAGCTTGTGAGGCTGGTGGAAACGAGACGGGCAATCTCCATACAACCTAATCGCAACTCAAACAAGGAGGGTATTTGCAATGAAAAAAAGAAGGTTAGCACTAAGTTTCGGCAGGGTGTTCCTTCAGTTCTTTCTCGTCCTCGGCGTTATTCTGACCTTGGCCGGCGTCGGGACGGGGGGTGAGCTCCGCAAGGTGAAGTACGTTTTTCCAAGGACGATCGAGGTCCTGGAGGATACTCCATTCTGGGCCGCCATCACGCTGGGATACTGGAAGGAGGAGGGCTTGGACGTCACCCTTGACCAGGCCTTCGGGACGACCGACGTCAAGATGGTCGCTACGGGTGGAGCCCAGTTTGCGGGGCCCTCGGCCAGCATCCTTCTGGCTGCTATCGAAAACGAGATTCCCGTCAAGGCCGTCTGCCAGTATGACGCGGTGAACATCTTCGGCATGGCGGTGCGTAAGGACGGGGACATCAAAACTTGGGCGGACATGAAGGGTAAGACGATTGCCCTCGGGGATGCGGCGTGGGAGATGATCGTTACCCCCACGTTGGTGGCTGCGGGCTTGGATCCCAAGAAGGACGTTGAGTTCGTCGTCGCGGGGGAGAATCGGGCCCAGATGGTGCAGGAGGGCAAGCTGGACATCCTGTTTACCTGGATCGGTGAGGTCTATCAGCTCATCGCCCAGGGCTTCGATTTCCGCTATATCGACGGTAATGAGGTTCTACCCAACTGTGCCAACGCCATCATCACCAGCACCGAGACGATCCAAAAGGACCCCGAGCTCGTCCGGGGCTTTATCCGCGGCCTTCAGAAGGGTATGTATTTCGTCTACTGCAACCCAGAAGCTGGGGCCGACATCTCCGTAAGCCGCTTCCCCAACATCGACATCAGCTGGGAGGGTGCCGTAGCTGTCCAGAGGGGACGCATCGCACAGATGTTCGGGATGAAGCCAGAGGAGAACGTTAAATTGCTGGAGAAGATCGGCTTTGCGTTCGACGACAAGTGGCAGTCCAACGTGGACTGGGCGGTCAGGACCGATGTCGTACAGAAGCCGATTTCGCTCTCCGACATCTTCACCAACGAGTTCCTCTCCGACATCGACAGGGCAAAGGTGGAGGCGGACGCTAAAAATTACGTCTTCAAGATCCGGGATCAGCGTCTGGCCGAGGACGCCAAGAAGAGCGACAAAAAGTAAAGATCAGCCTCAAAACACTTGCCTCGAGTCAGATCCTATGCCAGGCTCGAGGCCTTTATCTCCGTAGCTTTTGCGTTTTGCTCTCATATGGCCTCATCGCTTAGAGGGGTAGTATACCCGGATTCCCCTCGCCGCCGCACTCGCCGGCCCCGTGCCGGCGAGTGCGGCATAGTGAATGCGATGCCAGTCCGACGCACTCCCCTCCACGGCGGAGTATTGGTCCATCGGCGGCACGACGATGCGATTGCGCAGGGTCAGCGGCCCCAGCCAAAAGGGCGAGAACAGATAGAACCTGTGCATGTACTGGGGGGCCGTCCCCACCTATCCCACGGGGATGTGGACCTATGGGGCCGCATCCCTCTCCCCCGACCCGGCCACGCCGATTCGGGAGGTCCGGGGGACGCGCTACTACACCAACGCCGTGCACCGTGCGGCCTTCGTGCTGCCGCCCTTTCTGGAGGACCTGATCCGCGAGGACTGATGC
>ERZ772957.1090-NODE-1090-length-18700-cov-5.347171_pt1 | contig 18700 bp, 13 predicted proteins | sample MGYA00580682_ERZ772957 | MGnify/ENA primary metagenome ERZ772957 (study PRJEB29015, sample SAMEA2737921) | human oral metagenome | biome: human oral; feature: human-associated habitat; material: dental | place: China | collected 2025 ...
TTTATTATGAAACAACAAGGTTCCCGACTACCCACCCGATGCGAAGCATCGTGGAAGGGTGGGATTCTTATTGTGAAATAATTTACCACCCTTTATATAATGAGATTATTTAAACAAAATGTCCAAGATTAAATTTTAGGAGGTTTTTATGAAAAACAATTTATCAAGAGAACAATTTTTTAGTGTGGCAATAATGCTATTCGGTTTATTTTTTGGAGCAGGAAATTTAATATTCCCTCCTCTATTAGGAAAACAAGCAGGTTCTGCAAGTTTTCAAAGTTTATTAGCCTTTGGAGTAACAGCAGTTGTATTTCCAATATTAGGTGTTGTTTGTGTTGCAAAGACTAAAGGTCTTTCAAATCTGGCAAGTAAAGTGGATAAATATTTTGCAATTATATTTACTACTATGATATATATGGCAATAGGACCTGGACTTGGAATCCCAAGAGCAGGAAGCCTTCCTTTTGAAATGGCAGTTGCTCCATTTTTACCAGAAAATGTATCAGTAAATGTGTCAAGACTTGTTTACACTTTTGTATTCTTTTTAGTAGCTTATTTAGTTTGTTTAAAGCCAAATAAATTAGTTTCAAGAATGGGAAAATTTTTGACTCCTGCTCTTTTACTTCTTATAACAGTAATGTTTGTTGGAGTTTTATTTAAAAATCCTAATGCTGTAACAAGTCCTGTTGGAGATTACGCGACTTCTTCAACTGTTAAAGGATTCTTAGAAGGATATAATACAATGGATACAATAGCAGCTTTAAACTTCGGTCTTGTAATTTCACTTGCAATAAAATCTTTCCAAGTTGAAAATGAAGAAAAAGTTATAGGTTATACTGTAAAAGTTGGTTTAGTTGCAGGTTCTTTCCTTTTTGTAATATATGCAATGCTTGCTTATATAGGAATGACAACATCAGGTTTAACTGAAAATGTAAAAAATGGTGCTGAAATATTAACAACAGTTTCACAATATGTATTCGGAAAATTCGGAATAGTTTTACTTGCGAGTATATTTACTCTTGCTTGTCTAACAACTTGTATAGGACTTATAACAAGTATAAGTAAATTCTTTGAAAATTTGACAAAAGAAAAAGTATCTTATAATAAATGGATAGTATTTTGGACATTTTTATCATTTTTAGTTGCGAACTTCGGACTTAACACAATATTAAAAGTTTCAGTTCCTGTTTTAGTTGCAATCTATCCTGTTTCAATAGTTTTAATACTACTTGGACTTACAGAAAAATATTTTGGATATAATAAATTTACTTATAGATTAGTTTGTTATACCGTAACTTTTATAGCTGTTGTAGAATCATTACAAAGTGTAAATTTAACTTTACCTTTTGTTACTAAATTAGTTTCAAGTCTTCCTTTTTATAGTTTAAGTCTTGGTTGGGTAATTCCAATGGTACTAACTTGGTTTATAGGAATGAGTTCAAAACTTTTAGAAAATAGTAGAAGTACAGCATTTAATAAATAAGAACCCCACCCTTCCACGATGCTTCGCATCGGGTGGGTTCCCGGGAACCTTGTTGTTTCACAATAAAATCTCGCCCTTCCTAAGTGCTCTAGACCACATGAACAAGATTAACCTTATTGCTTCACAATAATATTGATATAGATACTGTTTTGTGTTAAAATATAGTTCAAGAACTTTATAAGGAGGTTTTTATGGATGATATTTTAAAAATAAGAGGTCTTATTAAAATTTTCGGTCAAACAATAGCCGTAGATAACGTTGATATGAATATCAAACGTGGAGATATTTACGGATTTATTGGAAGAAACGGTGCCGGTAAGACTACTTTAATAAGAATTTTACTCGGTCTTTGTGAAAAAAGAAGTGGAGAAATTGAACTTTTCGGTTCAAGTAATTTATTTGAAGGAAGAGATAAAATTGGATGTATTGTAGAAAATCCTGCAATATTTCCAAAGATGACTGCAAAGGATAATATAATTGCTCAATCCAAAGTTGTTGGAATTAAACTTAGTGAAGGAGAAATTAATAATTTACTTGAAACTGTAGGATTGGATTTTTCAATGAAAAAGAAAGCGAAAGATTTTTCACTTGGTATGAAACAAAGACTTTCGATAGCCCTTGCACTTGTAGGAAATCCTGAATTTTTAGTACTTGATGAACCTACAAACGGACTAGATCCGGAAGGAATTAGAGATATTAGAAACTTAATTTTAAAATTAAATAGAGAAAAAGATATTACTGTTTTAATTTCAAGTCATATTTTAGGAGAACTTCATAAATTGGCGACAAGATATGGAGTTATAGATAAAGGTAGACTCATTAAAGAATTTACTGCTAAAGAGCTTGATGAAAAAACTGAGGACGGTTTTGAGATAAAAGTTAAAGAGGCAGATGTTCAAAATACAGAAGAATTTTTTAAAGAAAATAATGTAGATTTTACATTTGATGGCGAAAAACTTAAGTTTATAATCTCTAAAGAAGAAAATTCCGACGAAATTCTTAAACAAATAACTTCAAAAGGAGTAATTCCAACTGCTTATGGCTTTAAGAATGTTGATTTGGAAGACTATTTTATGGAACTTATAGGAGGCAAACATGAATAGAGTTTTTAAATATGATGGTTTTAAACTGCAAAAATCAAAATTTTGGTGGATTTGTACATTAATCACAATGGCTTTGACTTGCTTTAGTATATTTTCAGCGTCAGCTCTTTCGTCAAAACTAGGGCAAAAAGCTTTCTCTTTTTCTCAATATAGAATAATAACAAATCCTACAACTTTTATATTTTTGATAATTGTATGTATATTTATCGGAAGTGATTTTAAAACAGGAACGATTAAAAATGTTGCATCCAAAGGAATTAAGAGACCTGAAATAGTACTTTCAAAATTAATTTGGAATTTTATTTTAGCAATAGCCTTTATGATTCTTTCAGTACTTTCAGGTCTGATTGCCGTGATTTTATTTACAAAAACTTCAATAAAATCAGATGATTTAGTAGAAATTATAAAATTGACAGCTATTGCAATTCTTGCACTTTGTGCATTTGCTTCAATCTTCACTCTAATCAGCTTTATGGTAAAGAGTTCAGGAGCTGCTATTGCGATTTCAATAATTGTAAGTTTAGTTTTAAATGTAATTGTTAGCCTACTTGAAACGATATTTTTTAAATCAGGCAACTTATCAAGACTTTTTCCTTTTTTCATCTCAAATATAACAGGTGGAGGCGCAACACAAAAAAGTAGTACGATTTTTATTATTGCAATGTTTGTTTGGATTATAGTTTGTTCAGTTTTAAGTATCTTGTTTTTCCAAAAACAAGATATAAAATAGTAAATAATTATTAAAAAATGCAGATAATATTTATCTGCATTTTTTGTTGTTTGCTTAATTTTCCTATTTATATAACAATACTCCAGCCGTTTCCTAAAATTAAATTTGATATTAGAAAAGCTAGTAAATTAGACAATATTACCATTGGAAATAGTATAAGTATTATCTCAACAAATCCAAAAATAAGGTAATGATCTCCTTTTTCTCCAAAAAAGAGACTGTAAAGATGATATTTAAAGTAGTATGATAGATTTTTTCCTTTACTATAATCTCCATATTTTTTAAAAAACCATATCCAAGCTATCTCTCTAATATAAACCATAAGTCGATATGCCATAGTTACTGATATGATTATTCCAATAACAAATGTATATGAAAGAAAACTGTATTCAAAATACAGACGCATTATTGTTATGTAAATAATCAAAACAATTTCTATTGTAAAAATCCATTTTATATATTTTCTAATTGTAAATTTATTTTCAACTGTAGGTTTTTTTGCCAAAAGAATAAAAATAACTACTAAAACAACTAAAGCTATGGCTTTTACAATTCCCTCTAAAATATACATTAACTTTCAACTCCCTTTAAAATTGACCTATTGTTACTTATAGGATAAATCCGCTTCTATTAATTTCCCATTTTTTGCTTCTTCAGGTATTATTATTTCTTTAACTTCATTAATTTCAGAAAACTTTGCTGTAAATTCTTCATCTAAAGATACGGAAATAACTCTCTGTCCATCTTTAAAATATGCAAATTTAGCTTTTATTTCACATTCTATCGGCAAAAAGGTCTTTTTATCAATTATATATTTTACTTCAACTTTTTCTACCAATAATTTCTTTCTTAATTCTTCAGTTCCTGTTTGAACCGAGTCCAGAATTTTCGAAAAAACTTTATTAACAGAATTCTCGCTTCCGGAGTAAGTAACTTCATAATTTAGGTCATTTTCTGATACCTTCATCTTATTTTGAATAGCATGTAAAAATTCCGTTACAATTTCAAAATTTGCAAGTTTTCTTTTACCATTATATCCTTCTCTAAACTTTTCGTTAGTAGCCCTCTTCCAAGTTTTATTCTTAACGTCTTCTACATAAACAGTGTCATCTGTGATATACAACATACTCTCAATTTTTTGTCCGTTTCTTTCTTCATTACGATTAATTTTTACAATGAATGGATTTGTTGTCATTGACATGTCTAATTGTATAATTGAGTGGACATTTTGATCCGGATTTGTAAAATTTTGTATAGTTTCAATTTTTACATTTGTACTTTTTACCGATTTTGTGGCTTCAATAACTTTCTTCACTAATTTTTCATTTTCAGCATTATCAATCTTAGATGAACAACCTGCCAGAGAAAAAAGCAAAAAAATAACTAAAACCATTAAAATTTTTTGTGTCTTTTTCATATAAAACCTCCGACAACTAAATTGTAATATATTTGCAATAAAATGTAAATATAAAGAAAATTCAAAAAATAATCCATTTATTGATTGAACTATTTTATATTTTTTTAATTAAGTTATCATTAAAATTGTTTCACAAAAAATGCAGACAACTTCTAATGTCTGCATTAAATAAAATATTTGTAATTCATCCTCTATTTTGCTTTTGTTTCTTTTGCATTTTTAACTTCATCGGGAATTACTATTTCTTTAACTTTGTTTATATCAGAATATTTTACTTTCATTTCCATATCAAATGATACAGATTGATTACCTTCTGAAATCTTCATTACTGACTTCATCTCAAATTCTGTTGGATAAAATGTGTTTTTATCAACTACATATTTGATATCAAGCTTTTCTATTTCCATATTCTTAAGGACTTTTTCTGCATCCGGCTGATTTGAAATTATCATTTTCTTCAAGGCTTCTTTAGCCGAATCGTCAACTCCTGAATAAGTAGCTTCATAATTCGAACCCTTTTCTTCTACTTTTACATTTTTTTGCATTATATTTAAAAGCTCTACTACATCATTGAAATTAGCTGAATTTTTACGTTTTTCCAATGTTTTTTTAATATTTTCATCCTTAACATTCATCCACTCTTTAGTATTAATATTTTGAAGATATATATTTCCTTCAGTTATATACATATTCATATCAAAACTTTTTCCAAAAGTTTGTGTTTTTCCGGTAATTTTTACAGTCAACGGTTCTGAAATTGACTCTGCTTCCATTGTTACAGATGTAGCAATATCTTTACCGCCAAGATTAAAAGCTACTTTACTTTCAATATTTGCTTTTGAACTCTTTACTGATTTTGAAGACTCGCTAATTTTCTTAACAATATCTTCATTACTCATCTTTCCATTTGATGAGCAGCCTACTGCTGTAATAGAAAGTGAGCAAATAGCAAGAGCCATTAAAATTCTTTTAATTCTTTTCATTTCAAACCTCCTAAATAAACGCCTACTTATATTTTAATCCCTTTTCAATAAAAAGTAAATACATACAACAAATCACAACAAAATTTGTGTGTAAAATTTATTGTTCATTTATTTCATACACTTTCTTATTAGCCAATGCTTCGTCAATAAGTTTATCAACTTCTAAAAGAGCTAAACTGTTATTTATATCTTCAATCTTTGGCTTTGTTACCGGATGTTTTGGTAAAAACACAGTACAACAGTCCTCAAAAGGTAAGATACTAGTTTCATAAGTGTCTATCGTTCTTGCAATGTCAATGATTTCAGTTTTATCCATTGCAATTAAAGGTCTTAAAATTGAAATTTCAGTAGATTTATCCACAACTGTAATTCCTTGAATAGTTTGACTTGCAACCTGTCCAAGACTTTCTCCTGTAATTAAAGCGTGATAATTTTGTTTAATCGCAAGTTTTTCTGCAATTTTCATCATAAAAATTCTGCCTAGAATAGTAATTTCTTTTTCAGGGCATTTACTTGCAATTTCCTTTTGAATCGGTAAAAGATTTATGCTTGTCATTGTAAATTTTCCAACATATTTTGAAAGTATTTTTGCAAGGTCTTTAACTTTTTCCTCTCCTCTTTCACTTGTAAAAGGATAGGAATGAAAATGTATTGCTCCGATTTCCATACCTCTTTTGCCCATAACAAAACCTGCAACAGGGCTGTCAATTCCACCTGAAAGAAGTAAAAGTCCTCTTCCACTTGAGCCTATTGGAAGTCCCCCAAAGCCCTTATATCTCTTTACATATACATAAACATATTCTTTAACATCTACGAAAATTGGCATTTGTGGATTATGAACATCAACCTTTAAAAGATTTCCGAAATTTTTAAGTACAACTCCTCCAAGATCTCTTGAAAGTTCAGGAGATTTTGGAGTAAATTTCTTGTCAACTCTATTTACAAAAACTTTAAAAGTCTTTTCTTCATTTATTCCTAAATCACTTACTAAAACTCTTGTCGCTTCTTTTATATTTTCAAGCTTTTTTTCAGTCCTTAAAACTTCACAGATATAAAAAATTCCAAAAACTTTTTTAATTTGTTCAATCATTTCATCAAAAAGCTCTCTATCTGCCTTTATATAGACTTTTCCCTGCTCCTTGTAAAATTCTTCAACTTCAAAATCTGCTATCGCCTTTTTTATCTTTCTTATTATTCTATTTTCAAAATCTTTTCTATTATCTCCTTTTAAAGTCAACTCTCCAAAGCTGACGCTAATTAAATAATCCATTATCTTCCTCTTTTCATAATCATTCTAATTTCATTTACATACTTTTCTAATTTTTCAATAAAAATTGTAATTTCTTCTTCTGTATTAAACTCGGAAAGAGAAATCCTTACAACTCCGTCATTGTATTTGTTATCAAGACCTATTCCGTCAAAAGTTCTGCTTTTTTTACCCTTACTACAAGCAGAGCCTGTTGAAATATAAATCTTTTCACTCTCCAAGAAATGTAAAAGCACCTCACTTCTAATATTTTCAAAAGCGACTGTTACAATATTCGGAACTCCGTCTTTATTAGTTAAAAATTTATGATTTTCGATTTTTGAAATACCTGAAATCAGTATATCTCTTAAATTTTCCAAATGTTTTTTTCTATTTTCCAGATTTTCATACATAAATTCGGTAGCGACTTTTAACCCCATTATTCCTGCGACATTTTCAGTTCCTGATCTAAAGTCTTTTTCCTGACCTCCACCTAAAACAAAAGGTCTTAAATTTATATTTTTATTTACATAGATTGCTCCAATTCCCTTTTGAGCATGAATTTTATGTCCGCTTAAAGTTAAAATATCAATCTTGGATTTTTTTACATCAATATTGACTTTCCCGAAAGCCTGAGCAGAGTCAACATGAAAAATACATTTCTTATTCTTTTCCTTAATCGCTTTTCCAATGCTTTCAACATCTTGAATAATGCCAAGCTCATTATGAACATAGGCTATTGAAACTATTTCAGTATTTTCATCAACGAGATTTTTTACACTTTCAATGTCGATATATCCTAATTCATCCAATTTTAAAAATCTAATCTCTTTTTTCTCTTTTAAAAATTTATAGACATTAAAAACAGAGGAGTGTTCAATCTCCGTTGAAACTATATTTTTCCCCTTTGCAGTTGAAATCGCTCCAAAAATTGCAGTATTATTACCCTCTGTTGCGCAGGAATTAAAAAACACCTCTTCAGCCTTGCAATTTATGTATTTTGCAATAACTTCCCTGCAAGAATTTATATCTTTAGAAACGGAATATCCAAAATCATAAAGGGATGACGGATTTCCGTAATTTTCTTTTAAATATTTGACCATAATATCTATAACTTCATCGCGAACTCTTGTAGTCGCAGCATTATCTAAATAAATCATAATAACTCCTTAAAAACTCTTTTCACTATCAATATTTTAATATAAATTCAAGAAATAAGCAATAAAATAATTATAAAGTTATAATATTGAAGAAAAACTGTTTGAATTTAATAAATTAAACTATTGCTTTTTGAGAGATTTGTGTTATGATATAAATATAGGATAATAGTTTGATGATTATTTACTTTTAACGTCTAGCTGTAGAACAAAGATTATTCCTTTATGCGTCATTTCGACCGAAACGGAACGTAGTGAAGTGAAGTGGAGAAATCTCATACTTTTGATTGTAAACAATCAAAAGTAAATGTATCGTAGATACATTTAATATGCAAATTTCGTACTAAATTAGCCTTTAGGTGATTTACAAATTTTATCTAATTGTTTTATTTCTAAGTCCTTTACAGGACTTACTATTATTTGTAAACAAATAATAGTGTGAGATCTCTCCACTCCGTTACACTACGGTCGAGATGACGTGTTAGGAAATATCTCTTTGCTAACTGCTATAACGTGAATTAGTTTTATTTAAACTCACAAAAACTTTAGATAAATACTTAAAGGAAAATAAAAACGAATAAATTTATTAATTGAAAATTAGAGGAATAAAAAATGAAAAGAATGAGTACAGGAGATTTATACAAATTATTTTTAGTTGTATTGTTTTCCGGTTTTATAATTACATTTTTACGTTTGCTAAATGTGAATAATATTTATATTACTATTGTTGATACAGCTTATATTTGTATAAGCTCTTATTTGGTGTTTTTTACCAAAGTAGGAAAATTTAAAATATTTAGAAATAAATCTTTTGAAAAATACTATGAAAATTATATTATATCCGGAGAGCCCTTGATTTTAGGGATTATATTTTTCTTTGTGTATATCAAAAATACAAATGGAGTTTCTCTATTAGGAGTAATTTTTATACTGATTGGTTTAATCTTTCCTTATTTTTCAAGAAAAAATTGGGATAATTAATCGGAAGTAAATAATTTAATAAGTGCTCGAAAGGTCACTTTTTTATAAAAGACTATATAAAAAGCGACTACTTTTTGTAATCGCTTAAATACTATTTATTAAAAAGGATGATAAAATACAGCGCTATCCTCCAAATGAATAGCTCCTTGAGATTTATAAAAATCATATGCCGAAGAATTTGTTAAAGTTGTAAAAAATGCTCCGGAAACTCCCAATTTTTTCAATTCTCTTATAGCATCACCATATAACGCTTTTGCTATTCCCTGTTTTTGAAAAATCGGATCAACGAACAGTTCATCAATATAATATGTTTTCCCATCATTAAAAGTTTGTACATGTCCTAATATGGCTCCAACCGGAACACCTTCTTTTATGGCAATAAGCCCATAGAAATGTGGAAAATCAAAAATATTGGTTAAAGAAATTCTAACACTTTCATCTGTCCATCTTTGATTCCACTCACTCTCATTAAATGCTTTTTTAAAACTCGGAATAAGTTTCTCTAAATCTTCTTTTAGAACTTTTTTTATTTCCATATGCTACCTCTTTTTATTGATATTCTATATCGTTTTTATAATTATAACATTTCTTTTTAAGTTTTTCAATAAAATTTTAAGTATAAAATAAAACCGTCTTCTCAATAAAAGCTACTATTTACCTGCTTTAATAAATCATAAAATTCTAAAAAACTCATTACATAAAAAAGTGGCTACATCGTAACCACTTTTTAAATTACCTTTTCTTATCTGTCTCTTCTCTTTTTATCTACAGCCACTACCATTCCTAAAGAACCAATTGCTACTACAACAAATCCTAAAACATTTGAATCAAGATTTGTCTTTACAAGTCCTTTTTTATTTTTAGGAGTTTTTTGACCCGGTTTACCCGGTTGTCCAGGTTGTCCAGGTTCGCCCGGTTTTTGTGGATCCGGTTTTGGTTTTTCCGGTTCTTCATTGACTTTACCATAATCAACTGCATAACCTGAGAAGTGAGTTGTTGTAAATGTTACATTTTTATCGTCTTGTTTAAATTCGATATTTTCAAGTTCACCCTTGTCATTTACAAAGTAAATAGCTTTTGCTGTCTTTCCTTCAGCTTTTACTATTGAAACATTGTATTCTCCCTTAGGAACGTCAACTCTCTTACCATTTTTATCAAGGAAGTAAATGTCGTATAAATCCGCTTCAGAATCTTTTAACTTATCAACTGAATTTTTATCTTTAACATCAGCAACTAAAGTCCAATCTTCTTTTAAATCATAACTTGAAACTGTAACTTTTTTATCTTTATCTGTTAATGTTACTAACTTCTTGATATTTACAATCTCTTTAACTTTATCATTCTTAACTGTAATGTCAAATGAATCCCTGTCAACTTTGTAACCTTCAGGAACTTCTATAGTAACTTTGTATTTTCCGTTTGGAATATCTCCGTGAAATACTTTTTTGTTAAACTTACTTTGTGTAAGATCAAATTTTTCTTTTGACTCAACATTTTCAAGAGTTACTTTTATTCCGTCAGGAAGTTTATCCAAACCTTCAAAAGCGATATTTACAACGTCATTTATAGTTTCTTGTGCCTTAAAGATTACTCTCTTCGGTTTATTTTCTTCAACTGTAAATTTAATTGTTTTTGTTTCAAATTTTAAAGAATCATCACTTGTTTTTATTTCAACAGTATATTCTCCAACAGGTAGAACAGTCATTAAATCTCTGTGGAAATTAACTCCTGTAAGTTTTCCGTTATCATCCTTTATTGGAGATTCATATACTTTAGTGTAAGTTTTCAAATTATCTCTGTTAATTTCTTTTCCGTCTTTATCTTTGATTACATAAGTTGCACCTGCTCCCATATAGTTTTCAGGATAATCATTTATTTGTAATCTGATATTAACTTCTCCATGTCCTGCTTCAATCTTTTCTTCCTTTTGCTTTGTTTCAAAGACAAGATCTGTTGTTTTATCTTTTTCAGCAGTAACACCTTTTTGTTGTTCTTTTAACGGTTCATAGATTTCCGGAATTTGATCGATATAGAACTGATAATTTCCTGGAGTCATATTTACTAACTCGTTAGAATATCTATAATTTCTCATCGGATTCCAACCTGTTCCATTATAAACATAAACATCTTCTCTCCAATTGATTTCAATCGGGAACATATTTAAGTTTTCAGAGCCTTCTATATGTTTTCCTTCAAAGTCTTTATAATTTGTTACTTTGAATATCGGTTTAACATTTGCTCCCAAATCTTTCGGTTTTATTTGAGGTGCAGAATATTCAGAGCCGTCTAAATTAAGTGATGCGATATTTCCTGCGTGGTCAAAAGTGTGAATATAGATATTTTTATGTTCTACATCTGCCGGAATTTCAAAAGTTCCATCCTCTTTAGCAGTTATCCACTTTGTTTCACCGTTTTTATCAATATATCTTAAAACAGTTTCTTCAACACCGCTTAAATTATCTGTGATTTCAGGTTTATAAATATTTCCTTCAACCTTAGGCTTAGCAATTTTTGGAGCGGTATTGTCGATTTTTACATCGAATTCCATTTTTTGTTCATTTTCAACAGCAGCTCCCGCCACTTCAGAGTTTGCAGTTACTACATATTTGTACGTACCCTCAGGAAGAGATTTTCCGTTTGATGTTCCATCCCAGTAAGTTTGTTCTATAAGATTGGATCTTGAAGCGCCATCACTGTAATTATTACTATTTTTATAAGCATAACCTGAACCGCTTTGGTAAACAAGATTCCCGTCTTTATCATAAACCTTAGCTGTAATATATTGTGAATTCCTAAAGAACATACCTTTGAATGCAACAAAGTCTTTGTTATCATCTCCATTTGGAGAAATTGCCAAATTATTTTTTGAAAATTCAAACTTACCTGCATCAAAGCCTAGAGGAATTTCACCTTTATTTCCAACAAAATTATATTGCACTCCTTTGTCAGTCCATTGTTTTCCTCTTGCATAAGGATTATTTTCGACAGTTACAAGAGATGTGAAGTTTGGTGTAAAGGAACCGTTTTGTTTCATATACATTGGAAGTTCTTTACTAAGATCAAAGTCATAAACAGATTTTTCCCAAAGTGGTACATTTGCCCATTTTCCTTTAAATCCACTAAACGCCATACTAACTTCTTTTGTATTATCTTTCGCATCTTCAAAGAATACAAAACCTTCTAAGAAATAACCGTTAGGCATTTGTTTGCTTAATTCAGCGTCAAATTTACTTGCATCAACAGTTATTTTAATATCTACTGAACCCTTAGCAGGTACAGTTATTTCTTTTCCTTGAATTGTTTCTAAAGTTTTTGTCTTTAAAGCAAATTTTCCCTTTTCAGTTTCATCAGTACCTAAAACTGTTTTATATTTTAAAGTTTTTGCTTCATTTCCAATATTTACAACTTTTAAGTTAATTTCAAATTTGCTGTCAATATCATTTAACCAAGTTTTTGGATTATTATTACTGTCAAGCACATAAATATCGCTACTTGTAGCTTTTTCAACATTTATAGCACCGGCACCCTGTTTTCTAGGAGAAACATAATTTTCTGTTCCCTTTTCCTTAACAGGATCTGCTGTACTCATAATCAACGCTTTTATAATGTCGTATTCTTGTTCTCCCTTAATTTCAGAATGTCTTTTATTTAAACTTTCTCTTATAAGAGCTACAGCACCTGCAATATGAGGAGTTGCCATTGAAGTACCGCTCATAGTTGTGTATTTATTATTATTTATTGAAGAATAAATAAGTCCGCCCGGAGCTGTTATATCAGGTTTGAAAGTTCCGTCAGATGCCCAACCGTAAGATGAAAAGTCAGTTAACTGTCCACCATTTGCATAAGGAATCGCACTTAATTGTTTTGTAAATTTTACTTTTTTATCTTTATTTTCAATAATTTTTTTACCTGCAGAGTTTCCTATAAATACAGACGGAATTTTAACATCTTTTGTTTGATCTCCAAATGCCATATTTATAATTTCTTCTCCACCTTGTTCGTGGTTGTAGATTATAACGCCTTTTGCACCTTTTTTACCGGCTAAAATAATCTTATCGGCAAAAGTCTTTCCGCCTCTTTTTACTAGAACCACTTTATCTTTAACTTCTTTTCCGTTATAGTCGGATTCTTCATTTCCAAGACCCGCTTCAACTACATCATAACTTTGTTCTTTTTTATCTGCGTCTATAAATTGTTTAGCCGGGTCGGGATCTCCCTCATTGTCATAACCTTGGAAATAATCTCCTGATTTTAATACACCACTAACTCCTTCAATGCTAATTGTTCTAACTCTTTCAACATCAGTATACATAGCTGCAACAGTCAAAGCATCTTTTGCAACACCCGGACTTCCAACTGTACCATAGTCCGGATTTGTTACAGGTGGTTTATCACTAAACGCACCGAAATGACCGTCATTACCGGCTGCGATAGCTACGATAACGCCCATTTTTCTCGCATAAGCTATAGCTTTTTCCATAGCTCTACCAACAGATGCGATAGATCCGTTAGGAGCACCCAAACTCAAGTTTATACTGTCTGCACCAAGTTTTACAGAGTCTTCAACAGCCTTTGCATAAATATGAGTATATGTTGATTGTCCTTGGAAAACTCCCATAAAAATAAGTTGTGCTTCAGGAGCGGTTCCTATGATTTTTTCTTTTTTAGTTGTTCCGTCTTCTTTGTTAAATTCAGCTTCCATTTTAGGATTACCTACTGAAATACCGGAAACATGCATTCCGTGAGATTCTTCTCTCATTTCTTCTTTTACATTCTTTCCGTTTGTGCTGTAATTATGAGCGTAAACAACTTTGTCAGTTCTCCAACTACCGTAGTTAATTCCGGCTTCCTTCATCTTTTTATTCATAGAATCTTCAGTTGGATATTTTCCTTTTGTTACATCAGAAACTCTTAAGATGTCGTGATTTACATCGACACCTGTATCCAATACGGAAACAACTCTACCTTGTCCATTATATTTCTTTCTAAGTTCGTCTGTAACTTTCATTAGATTGTTTGAATCTAAACTTCTTTTCTTTCTTTTAGGATTAAATTCCTTTTCGGATTCTTTAACTGTAGGTTTTGAAAATTCATTTGAAACTTCAACGGATTCAACAGAAGCCATTTTTGAAATTTTCTCAATGTTTTTAACCTTAGTTTTTAAAGCAATTCCGGCAAATAATAAGTCATATTCATAATATATTTCATAACTTATATCAGCTTTGTCAAGTTCAGCTTTAAAAGAATTGATTAAAGCCTTACTTTTAGCTTCTCTAGCCTTTTTTCCTTCTGCAGTTTTCAAACTGGAAAAGTCTGCTTTAGAATCCTCTTTCAAAACTACAATATAAGTTTTTTCCTCATTTTCGTCGGCTTTAATCTTATTTGCAGTTTTTGTAATTTTTGGAGCTGTATTAACTTTTTCATTAGCAAAAGCAACACTTGTGCTACCTAATAATAATGAAAACGTTAATAACAGAGTCAAAAACCTTTTTCTCATAGAAAAACCCTCCTTAAATATAAAAATAAATAAACCTATGCAGTATAAAGAATACTACTTTATCAGTATAACATATTTATTTTGTTTTGTATATACCGTTTAAAGTAATATTTTTTAAAAAATGATAATTTTGTGGTTAATTTTGTAAAAATTAAAAAATTTTTTAAAAAGCAATAAAAAATTAGGGAGTATTTTTTAAAATTTACTCCCCAATCTTAATTACTTAACCTAATATTTACATAAGAAATCTACAAATCCAAGTGTTTAATATGGTAAATGAAAATCTATTATAATTAAATCCTTGATTTTTAATTTTTCAATTTCCATAATGTCCTCCTAAATAAAATTTTACTGAATATTGACCTTTTCAAGCATCGCTTTATAAAATTCCGAGCTTTTACAAAGTTCGCTGTCTGTCCCTACTGCTTCTATTTTCCCGGCATTTAACAAAACAATTTTATCTGCATTTCTTATTGTTCTAAGTCTATGAGCAATTACTATAACTGTTTTTTCTTTTATAAGTTCAGACAGTGCTTCCTGAATAAGACTTTCATTTTCGACATCGAGAGATGCTGTAGCTTCATCAAGCAGTATAATCGGTGCATCTTTCAAAATAGCTCTTGCTATTGATATTCTCTGTCTTTCCCCACCGGAAAGTCTTTGTCCGTTTTCTCCTATTATAGTATCTATTCCATTCGGCATTTTATTTATAAAATCATCACATCTTGCTATTTTAGCTGCCCTTGTTATTTCCTCATCTGTAGCATTCTTTTTCCCGATTTTAATATTATCTTTTATGCTTGTATTAAAGAGGATAACATCTTGAAATACTATGGAAAAATTTTTAAGTAAAGTTTCCGGATCAACCTCACTTATGTCTTTTCCACCTATCAAAATTTTTCCTCTATCTATATCCCAAAATCTTGCAGCAAGTTTTGCAACTGTTGTTTTTCCACTTCCGCTTGAACCGATTAAGGCTGTGATTTCACCTTGCTTTGCGATAAAACTAACCCCATTTATTACAGAATAATTATCATATCCAAAATAAACATCTTTAAATTCAATGTCATAATTTGTAATTTCCATTTGCTTTTTGCCCTCTTGAATAGGCATAGTTTTTATTTCCTTTATTCTTCCAACCACAGCATCAAGCATAACTATCATGGACATAAAAGTAATTATTCCCTCTATTGGTAGATAAATACTTGTTGTCATCATTAAAAATGCAATATAAACCAATATATTTATCTCACCTGCAATAAGCATATTTACACCAACAACAGCAACACTTATAATACCAAGCTTTAATATTGCAGTCGCTATTCCTGTAAGTGTCCCTGCAACAATTTCACCTTTAGTTTTTTGTTTTGTAGACATATTTAATTTTTTAAAAAAATCTTTTAGCATTTGTTCTTCTAAATTATAAGATTTTATTTGCTCTATCTGCTCAATCTTTTCCTGCAAATCATCAAAAACCTTACGATTATCATCTATCCAGTTTTGCACTACTTTTTTCTGACTTTTCCTTGATAAAAATATTATTAGAAGTGAAATTGGAATCACCCACAATGCTGCAAAAGCCAATTTTGGATTATAGATAATAAGCATTAAAGCAATAATGCCTGTAGAAATAGCAGTTGAATATATATGAGGAACGGCATGTGAAAATATAGTTTCATATAAGTTCATATCATTCATCATTGTTTCTGCAAGATCTGCCAAATCTCTTTTTCCAAAATAAGAAAGAGGCAATTTTTTTAATCTTTCTGCTAAATCAATCCTTGAATTTGCACTCTCGTTATATACATTTGTGTAAAGTCTTACATAATCCCACCTTGCAACTAAAAACATTAATATCATCATTACTATAATTAATATAAGATAATGAAATAAAGTAAAATTATAACTTTCAATTCCCTTTAAAATGCCTATATACTGAAACAAAAACATAAAGGCAATCATTGGTGCAAATAATTTTGTCAAATTAACAAAGGTATGTGAGATGATTGCTTTTTTTAAATTAATCGCTCCTTTTTCAGACATAGCATATCGTTTCATAAAATAAGAAACCATATCTTAACCTCCTATCTTCCAATTTACAGATTTTTGATATTCATCCCAAAGCTTTTTATAATGCCCATTCATATTTATTAAATCTGAGTGCTTACCTTCTTCTACAATTCTACCTTTTTCTATAACAAGTATCTTGTCTGCATCTACTACAGTAGATAATCTGTGGGCAATCATTAGCGTTGTCTTGTTTTTTGATAATTTTTTAAAAGACTCCTGAATTAGATGTTCATTTTCAGGGTCCGCAAAAGCTGTAGCTTCATCTAAAATAATAATATCCGCATCTTTGAGAAAAGCTCTTGCTATAGAGAGTCTTTGAGCTTCACCACCTGAAAAATATGTGCCTCTCGTTCCGTAAACAGTATCAAGTCCATTTTTCAAACCTTTAATTATCTCTTTACAGCCTGAATTAATCAAAGCATTATCTATTTCTTCATCTGTTGCGTCGGGTTTTGCAATTAGAAGATTCTCTCTTAAACTCATCTTAAACAGTTTGGAATTTTGAAAAACAAAGGCTATTTTTTTCATCAAAGCCTCTTTTTCAAAATCTTTTATATTAATCCCGCCAATTAAAATTTCACCTGATTTAATATCATAAAATCTGGCAGCAAGCCTTGCTATAGTGGTTTTACCACTACCCGACATTCCAACTAAAGCAACTTGTTCTCCTCTTTCTACTTTAAAAGAAATATTATCCAAGACATTTTCTTCACCATAAGAAAAACTTACATTTTTAAACTCAATTCCCACTTCAGAGCTTGTCTTATCTCCATAAATAAAATCATCATATTCAAGTATATTTTCAATTTTGTCCAGAGCAAGCTCCGCAAAATAACTAAATTGTTTAATTGTCGCCGTTCTCATAATAAAAACGGCAAATATCGGTCCTATCAGAAAATAAATAACAGAATTTGCAACCACATTAGCTAAGTTACCATTAAATTTTATTAACAATAAAGCTACAGGCACTAAGAAAAATGCTGTCGATGTAGAAATAGTCCCAAACCATGACATTTTATTCGTGTAACTCATAGTAAGCTTAAGCACAAGATCTTTTATTTTGATAATTAATGAATATAACTTATCAAAACTTTCAATACTTTGTGCGAATGTTTTTACCACCGGAATTCCCCTGACATATTCTACGGTCTGAGAAGATAAATCGGAAAGATCTTCGTAATATTCTTCTTTCATTTTCTTTGTTTCGGATGTCATCATTGATGACATTAATATCATGCCAATAATTATCGGCACCATACTTACAAGCCCCAATTTCCAATCAAACATAAAGAAAAATACAAGCAGAACTATCGGTGATATAACTGTCATTGCCATATCAGGAAGTTGATGTGCTAAGAAAGAATGTGTTTCAGAAGCTCCGGATATGATTACTTTTCTTATTCTTCCACTTTCTTTATCATCAAAATATCCAAGCGGTTTATTAATTAGTTTTTTTACCGAGCTCTTAATAATATTATCTTCTACTTCAAACGCAAAAACATGGGATAAAATGAGACCTATAAGGTATATAAATAAACTTAATCCCGCAAATGTCGCCGCATAAATTGAATTTTCCCTCACATAGACAAAATCTACCATTTCATTTAAAATTAAACTATTTATAATCCTATGAATAAAAACCATAGGCATCAAGACCATAATACCTGAAATTGCAGACATAATCATAGCAATATAAAACAAAATACTTTTCTTACCGGCATAAGGCATTAGTCTTTTTAGTATTGATTTTTTCTTATTCTTCAATGAATAATTCCTCCTTTTCTTTAAATTAAACAAGCTTTATAAATATCCTGTTTAGACTGAATATAAAAATTGGTGTTTTAAAATTTTTAACAGTATATAACTCTTTGATTGTTTTTATCTTATATTTATTATATAATAAATGAGAAATTCAATCAATTAAGCATAGTTAACTATGTCTATTTGGAATAATGTCTATTAGGGATAAAAATTACAATGGAGGTATATATGAGCGATTTTTACAACTTTGTTAAAAACTTTTTTTCTACAAA
>ERZ772957.1096-NODE-1096-length-18669-cov-8.099388_pt1 | contig 18669 bp, 19 predicted proteins | sample MGYA00580682_ERZ772957 | MGnify/ENA primary metagenome ERZ772957 (study PRJEB29015, sample SAMEA2737921) | human oral metagenome | biome: human oral; feature: human-associated habitat; material: dental | place: China | collected 2025 ...
GTTCTACCCCAACAAAACTAAAGGCAATGATAAAATCACACGATGTCTATGTTCATGCCAATTTTGGTTGGAAAGGATATGCAAGTGGATACTATATGGTTGACAGAAATGAGACTTCACTCTCTTTCGATACAAGACCGGTAGAAGGACATTATAATCAAAGACTTCGCTTATTTCCGATGGTACAAAGGAAATAATTCCAAATTCATTTCACACTTTCTAATGATTGACAGTTATTATGGGTAGATATTTTAGATTCTCTTTGGCCTGCCTTTTGTTTGCATTTATAATAAGTTGCACCTCTTCTGATGAGGATAAGAAGTTGACTTTTCAATTGGATAAACCTTATAGGGAAATCATGCAAGGCTCCACGCTCCGTGTGTTCATCACGAGTGGCAGTGGAGACTTGCAGATAAGCAATTCCAATGCATTTAAGGACTATGCTAGAATTGCCTATGCGAGAACTCCCGAACAGGCAGGGCATGTAGGTGTTCTTTCAATCCAAGCCCTGCAAGTGGGAGAATTTCAGGTCTCACTGACCGACAACCTCACAAAGGAAAGACAGCAACTGACCGTTAAAGTCCTCCCGCCTTATCTGTTACTGGAAATTCACGAGGGCTCAGACCCAGTATGGTCAATAGGAAGCGGAGTTTCGGGACTTTTCCTTGTCCAGAACGCAGCGCATTCTTTTTATCTGTGCCGTTACACCCCTACTGTATATCGGCATGTCGGGCCTGCCGTTCTCTCGGGGGTATATGAGATTGTCATGAAAGACGGCATTCCGACGAACTTGCGCCTGAAAAGCAAGAAACAGGGGTTTGTCCGTGATTTCACCCTAACAGTGAAAAATAAGAAAGAGGCTTTGGAAAGGCTTGGGAAATTAGGAAAGCTCGGCCTACTTCCGGATGAAGAGAAATTCATCTATCCTGTCTTTCTTGACGAGCATGACATGGAAGAGCATATCATGGCGGAAATATCTTATAAGGAAGCAACCTTGCCTGAAAAGGTCATGGAATGAGATGCAGAAAACAAGGAGCATGCGGAGACATGGTTACAGCCTGACTCCCTTGCTCCTGTTTTCTTTTGAGGAAAGGATGGACGTCTGTCTGATTTTCTCCCACTGCCCCTTGAACCATGCGGCAATCGGCACTCTATCCACGAGCAGGTCGAGTATGGTCTTGCCTTCCTTCTCCGTCCTACCCACCTGCAAACGAACCTTCTCAGCGGCGAACGAACGCCTGTATTCCTCCGACCGCAGTTTTCCCGTAACAACGAGAACTTTGCCTTGCAAGAGTTCGTCCGTGTATTTCTCGGACAATCCAACCGAACGGCAAAGCCTTTCTATCTTGAGAAACTCGGCAAGCATGGGAAACCACTCCTTCGCCTTGTCGACGATGCGCCTGAGATTGCCGATTTCTCGCTGATGCTGCTCCGATGCTCGCAATCGCTCTGCGGTGTGGCTGTCCTTCATATTCTGCATATCCGTGCGCATCTGTCCAATGTTCTCTTTCAGTTCCGCCACCTCACCGTGCAACTGCCTGTTCTCGCTTTCGAGCCTGCTCATCTTGTTGCTTCCCAAAAGAGAACCAATTCCGTTGAGTGCTGCGGTGGCAGTCCTGGCAGCGGAGTTCTTCAGTTCCACCGTCTTTGTCTCCGCCTTGATGCGTGCGAGTTCCTGCTTAGCTTTCTCTGCCTCTGCTATGATGCGCCGTGCTTCTACCTCCCTTGCCAACAAGTTAGCGATGTTCGCCTGTATGTCCTCACCCTGTATGATAAGGTTGCGATAATATTCATGCGTGGAGAGGTGCTTGGCAACCGAGCCTCTGATGCCTCTTTTTTGCCCGTACTTTGCCATGTGATCGCCATAGCTATCCTGATAGCGTATAAGATTGGCACGGCTCATCACTTCATCTGCACTCAGGCGTGGGGCAGGTGCTTTTACCTTGTACTTGCGCTTCACATTTTCTTCCTTTTTCTGCTTCCTACATTCTCCCTGTACTATCGGCACGATAGTGGCATGGATATGCGGTGTTTCCTCGTCCATGTGCAAGACTGCTGAAACAAGATTATCTGCTCCATAGGTTTCCCTCAACCATTTTACATTGTCCGCACACCACTCATCGAGTTTGCCCTCACCCTCCACGCGTGCCATGTCCTCGTGTGTGCCGCTCAATACAATTCGTATTGCCTGCACTTGGTTCTTTCCAATCTTACGTTTCAGTCCCGCCGTGTCAAGGCGGTGGCGTATGGCAGCCGTGCGGTTGCGCACACCGTCGGGGAACTCTACCAATTCACGGTTGAGGTGCGTTCTCGTGGGGTCTATGTTCTTCGGCACGATGGTGCGCTCGATGTGTGCCGACATTCCGCTGTCGGCTCCCTTTGCCTTCTCTAAATGCAATACACAATATCCCATGATGTTATCGTTTTATAGTTGTCGTCCTTTGTCTTTTATATTCCTGATTTTATCGGTGAGAGGAAAACTGAAACCTGTTTCGGCGTGCCCGTTCCTTCATGTTGATAGGCTTGGCAGGGGTGTCCAGAGGGGTGCAACCCCGTTGGCTTATTGGGGGATTTTTAGCGGACACGGAGTGAAACGTGAGGAAAATCCCCTAATAAGCTACGGTATTTTCTGCCCTGCAAAAATATCCGTACCGTGCCTGCACCTGCCGTTCCCTTTTGTCCTTGCACCTGAAGCCCCCTCGTGGGCTTCTCCATCGGTGCTGCCGATTGGACCTGCCTCTCCGAAGGCATACTTGGACTGCACCCGAATGTCTGAACACCCTGCATGCTTGGAAATACAGAATGCACGGCTTGCCATGACTGCCGTTTTCTGCTGCTTATATCAGCATGTTCTGCCTGTTTCGTTTCTGCCTGTAATGCCACTGCCGTTTCCCACAGAAGTCGGAGTGATGAAATTTCTGATGAATTGATGAATCTTGTTTCAATAATCTGGAAATCAGTACAATATGTTTTCATCATGCCCTCATCGAGCCACTTGTCAAAGCTGAGTTTCATCATTTCCACTCCCCCTATCCCTGCATTTCCTCCAACTGCTTCCTGCCGATGGTGTAGAAACGCCCCGTGCGCCTTACCTCCGTGTATGGGCGCATGTTGTCATAGCTCGGCTGGCATGTCGTATAGGTGAGCGTGTTTTCGGCGGGGGTGAGCTTCCATATATCCTGCACAATACGCCTTACCTGCGTCCTGTCCGTCCTGCAGCCTGCGCAGTTCAGCAGAAGGAGCATGTCGTTGATGCAGAAAGAGAAAGCGGAGGCTTTCATGCAGTCCATGACTTCAAGGCAGGTTTCCGCCATCTCCACCTCCGTCCTGTTACGGTTGCTCCGTATAATCCTGCTCAGGGCTTGCGTGTGGATGAGTTCGGGACTGAACCACATGCGGCTCTCTTTCTTCGTGGAGAGCGTGCGGTGCTGGAGGAAAAAGAGGAAGGCGGGTATTTCCTCCTTTATTCTTTTCAGAAAGTCAGTGTCGTCCTTTTCTATCCTCCCCACTTTCCTCACCCAATAGCGTGTCTCCCCTGCGTCGATGATGACGGGCAGACGCTCGTTGTTGGAGCATAGAACGAACTTGGCGAAGAACGAAATCTCGTCTCTGTCCTTGCCCTTCGCCTCCACCTTGTAGGAAAGGGTGGTGCTGAGGTTCTTGAGCCGCTCGCTGTCCTCCCTGCGGTCGAGAAGCACCTCGTCCACGAGGATGAGCAGTTTCCCTGCCCAGTCCGAGTTGAACTGACTTTGGAAGTCCTCGTTTGTGTTGAAGGTTACATTGTTGCCGAATAGGGCTTTGAGGAAGTTGAGGAATGTGCTCTTGCCCGTGTTGCACTCCTCTGATACGAGCAGCAGAATGGGCAGTTTCTCTATGGGGTACAGGTAGAGCAGTTGCAGGTAGTCCATGCCAAGTTCGTACTGCTCCCCGAAGATGTGCCTTGCCAATGCCTCGATATGGGGAAACGCACCTTGCTTCGGATGATGCCCCGTCGGCTCGTAGAGGTTGAGGAAACTGCCTACTACGGGCTGATAGTTCACATGGTCGGGGACGGTGCAGAAACCGTCATACTTCGGGACGGTTGCCAAATAGTCCCTGCCGTAGTCCTGACTGAGCGTCTCGTTGTTCCACACGATGCGATTCCTTACAAAACCGCCTCCGACAAGAGGCATGTCTGCAAGTTTGTAGAGCGTTGTGCCCACACGGACGAAAGCCCCGTCCTTTTTTCTTTTTTCGGGCATATCTTCCAGCAGCCCGTCATTGTTTTTCTTATCCATTTCTTTCTTGCTTAAATGGTTGATATATAGCATCGTGCAAAGTTACGGACATCGTTCGGAAAACTACTTGTGAAGAATGGCGCGGAACGGTGAAAGAAAAACGGAATGGAATAAAAACAGGGGAAAGCAGGGAGGTGCGGGGCAATAATTGAGGGGAACAGGAGGATAATTTTGCAGGATTTGTCGAGGGTTGCTGAAAAAGGGAAAATGCCTTTTTCTTTCATCGTTCGCAAGCGTCTGATGATATGTTGATGAACTTGCAATCGCTTGATATTCAATCATATTATATCAATATTCATCAATTCATCAAAATAAAAGAAGTTGTGTTCGGTATGCTTTTCTTTTCTCGGCAGTCCTATACGACTCGTCCCTAACTGTTATCCCTGCCCTTCAACCACCCAAAAAGAAAAAGGTTTATCCCCTTGTGTCGATGGGGATAAACCTCTATAAACCTCTGTTAAGGGGGTTCAGCAGGGACTGCCTGTTCAGGAAGGAGCATGACAAACCTTTCGTGCCGTTCGGTCAGCATTGCGATGACATGCTCCCGAAACCTTTTTGCCCTTTGCGACCTGATACGGAACGCAAGGACTATGACCATTTTAAGGCTGTACGCATCAAGCCAGCGCCCCTCCGCTATCCTGATGTTCCTCTCTGCCGTGTGGGGATGCAGCAGCCCAGCCTTGTATATTTCCCTGACCTGTGTACGGACGGTATGCCCGAACACGCCAAGCAGGTTGGCAATCTCATACTCGCCCATCCATATCTCGCCGTTGGGTATAGTGACGTTCCCGTGTTCGTCCATCGTGATTATCTGACGGGCATTGTTGTTTGTATCTTTCCCTTTCATTGTTATCCTATCTTGATATTGCCGAATGATACGTTGAGCTTACTGCCGAGCATGGAGAGGTCGGTGTCGAGTTTCTCGGTGGTTATCTTCGCATAGAGTTGCGTGGTTACGATGTTCGTGTGTCCGAGTACACGGCTCACGCTCTCGATGGGCATGCCCTTGCTGAGTGCCAATGTCGCAAAGCCGTGCCTTGCGCAGTGGAAGGAGATGTCCTTTGTGATACCGCACTCGCAGATGACTTTCTTGAGCCTCTTACAGACCGTCCAATAGTTGATGTCCCCGAATATGGAGTTGTCTTTCTGAAACGGTCTGTATCGTTCGATGATTTGCAGGGGGACATCAAGCAACTTCACTTGGAACGGAACATGCGTCTTGTGTCTTCTCGCAAGTATCCACTTCTCGCCGTTCACCTCCACGATCTCATCGGTGGTGAGTTCTTTCAAGTCCACGAACGAAAGGGCAGTGAAGGAGGCGAAAACGAACAAGTCACGCACGAAGGCGGAGTGACTGTCGGCAAACTCGTGAGCCATAAGTTTTTTCAGTTCGTCCTCCGTGAGGAATTCGCGCTCCTTCGTGTTCGGGCTTACATGGAACTGCGCGAAAGGGTTTCTCGGTATCTTGCCGTTGAAGTGCGCACGCATCGCCACACCCTTGAGCCACATGCAGTTCAGCCAAATCGTGGCGTTCCTGTTTCCTTTCACCGTACTGAGGTACACGGCGAAGTCTCTGATGAAGTCGGGAGTGAGTTTCTGCATCGACATGTCGCTGCGGTTGTACTTGTAGCGGATAAACTTTTCCGTGTTGTTCCTTGCCCTGAGCATTACCTTGTATGTCCCCATGCTCCTGTCCTTGCCCACACGCTTGAGCAGGGAAGCGCAGTCCCTGTCGAAGGATTTGAGCAGGGTGTCATACTCGCTGCCCAGCCCCTGATAGGGGCGTTGCGCACCATCTCTGCCGTGATGAATGCCTCACGATCGGAAAGCCTTTGGTAGTGCTTGATGATTTGCGCCTTGATGTTGTCAAGTGAGAGATTGGTAGCGATGGCTTCCTTGCTCTTGCCTTTCGCCCTGTTGCCTCTCACATCCCACAACTCCCTAGGGATGGTGCGCTTGCAGCTGAACTGTGCCACCGTGCCGTTGATTGTGACACGCCCCATGATAGGAACAATACCGTTTTTCTCCTTGCTGCCGTTCACATAGAACAGCACCTTGAATGTACTTCTTGCCATTGCCTCTTCTTTTTGATTGCAAAATTAAACATGAAAGAGCCTAACCCTGCTATGCAAAATATAGAGCAGTGAAGCAAAAGCAACGGATGCACCAGAAAACGCTATTTTTCTTCTTGTTGATGAAGGTGATTACCCCGTTTGGAGGTAATGATTTGAAAACCATTCTTCTGCTGTAATCCGCATATTACTGCCTCGTGGCAGGTGGCGGATTTTCTGCGGTTTACACCGTATAGCCTTAATAATCAAGCCCAATTGCGTTAAACTGCCGATTTTATGCAAATATTACAGCAATTTTTCGTATCTTTGTATTGTATAAATGACTGGCATACTGATGAATACGTTCAACAACAAGACTGCGCTTGACTATCGTTTCTTAACTCGAGAAGACGTTGTAAGTCTTCTCGTGCAAAAGGACATGGAGCTTATGCGTAAGGATGTAGAGCTTAAGCAAAAGAATGCCGAGCTTGAGCAAAAGGATGCCGAGCTTGTGCAAAAGGATGCCGAGCTGGCAAGAAAGTCCCGCCGCATCCTTGAACTTGAACGTATGGTATTCGGTAGGCGCAGCGAGAAACGCCTGCCGGAAAGTCCCGACGGGTGGGTTGGCACGCTCTTCGACGAACAGTGGGCAAAGGAAGGTTCGCTGCTTCACGCAGAAACACTTCCCGTCATCGACGAGATAAAGCAGCAGGCCAAGCGCCGCCGAGAGGCAAGCCGCACCAACCGCCCCACAAGAAAAGGCAGGCCGTACGCCTCTTACGTTCCTGACGACATAGAGCGGAAGGTCGTGGTAATCTATCCCGAGGGTTATGATGCGGAACGTATGGTCGTCATCGGGCATGACAGGACTGAACACTTGTGCCTACGTCCCCCTTGCTTTTATGTCAAGGTTGAAGACCGCGCTGTCTGCCGTCAGAAGGATGCAAGGCCAACGGATGCGAAGGTCGGCATACTGGAAGCCCCCTTGCAGAGGCAGGCAGTGGATTGTTTTGCCGACGCCTCCCTGCTGGCCGAGATTGTCACGGGAAAGTTTGCCTATCACCTGCCGGAGTATAGGCAGAGCGCCAGATGGAAGGAGCACGGCATCAACATCCCCACCTCAACCATAAACCGTTGGGTTCACGGCGCCGCCGATGCACTGCATCCGCTGTATAAGCTTCAAGTGGGGCTGATTTTGCAGAGCCCCTACCTGCAAGTTGATGAGACCAGCGTACAGGTTGCCGACCGCAAGGGCAAGACCCGCAAGGGTTACCTCTGGGGAGTGAGGGATGCGCTGCATTCCCGGGGCGTATTCTTCCACTGGAAGGAAGGTTCACGGTCGGGCACCGTGCCCGACGAGCTCTTCAAGGGCTACCACGGTGCCATACAATCCGACGGGTATGAGGCATACGGCAGGTTTGAAAACGTTCAGGGCATAGAACTGTTGGGCTGCATGGCCCATGTCCGGCGAAAGTTCGAGCATTTAGCGGCAGACGACAAGAATGCCGCCCACATAGTCGACACCATCGCCGCACTTTACGAGTTGGAAGAAAACCTGAGGCACGGCAACGCCGGCCCTGAGCAAGTCCTGGCTGAACGGAAATCCAAAGCCTATCCCATACTGAAGTCACTTGAAGCATATTTTAAGGAAGTACACAAGCAGTACCTCCCCAACGAAGCCATGGAGAAAGCCCTGCGCTATGCCTTCTCCGTATGGATACGTATCAGCCGATACGTACAGGACGGGCGTTTCAACATAGACAACAACCTCATGGAACAAGCCATCAGGCCCATCACGCTGGGAAGAAAGAACTACCTGTTCTGCGGCAACAACGAGGGAGCGGAAAACAATGCCGTCTTCTATACATTCATGGCCTGTTGCAGGGAGGCAAGGATAGAACCTTACGGATGGTTAAGGCGCGTCTTAGCGAAACCTTTGCTGGACATGAAGGAGGATGAGTTGATTAAGCTACTGCCCATAAACTGCAAATAACATAAAGCCCTTATATGAAACCTGTCATATAAGGGCTTTTTTGTGAAGTATCAATACGGCGAATTTTGGATGCTTACCCTTAATATATACGCGCGCGAGGGCGAACACCTCAACAAAGCCTGTTCTGCAAACACGCGGGCATGCCATGTACGTATTTTATTAGGCTGTAATAATTATTTCTTCCTATCTTTTGGCCGTATCTTCCAATTGTCGTAACTTTGCTCAAACAAATTATGCACACCCAACAAAAGACGTTTGCAAGGGCGTGCATTGAGTCGGAATAGGGCCGAATACAAACGATAAACAATCAATTAAATAAACCAACATTATGTCTGAAAACAAAAATTATCTAGTGCCTATTGCATTCTTAGGCCTGATGTTCTTTTCTTGCGGCTTTGCGTTAGGCATCAATTCGCTATTGGTGCCAGTGTTGCAAGAGTCGCTCAACGTACCATCGGCTGGTGCCTACCTGCTTATTGGCGCAACATTCATTCCCTTTTTGATATTCGGTTATCCCGCTGGTCAATTAGTAAAGCTTATTGGCTATAAGCGCACAATGGCCGTTGCGTTTTTGTTTTTCGCCCTTTCGTTCGGTGTGTTCATCGTTTCGGCCAGTCAAGAAAGCTTTGTGTTGTTCCTCGTAGCATCGTTTTGTTGCGGAACGGCCAACGCATTTCTACAAACGGCCATTAACCCATACATCACCATTCTTGGTCCCGTAGAGAGTGCAGCCAAGCGTATCAGCGTTATGGGTATATGCAATAAACTGGCGTGGCCTATCTCGCCGTGGTTCATCACATTGGTTGCAGGCGAACATCTTACCGTTAGTCAACTAGATAAGCCCTTTTATATCATTATCGCCGTGTTCCTTGCACTTGGTGTTCTTTCGTTGATGGCTCCGCTGCCTGAGGTGAAGGCGGCAGGCGAAGACGAGAGTGAGGCATCAAACAACGCCGAAGATGCACAGGTTTCGCAGTATGCCAACAGCAAGAAATCAATTTTCCAGTTCCCTCACTTGGTGCTTGGTGCCTTTGCCATCTTCTTTTATGTGGGTGCCGAAACCATCGCCTTGGCCACGCTTATCGACTATGCCAAGGGTCTTGGCCTAGAAAATGCCGAAAATTATTCGTGGATTACGCCTCTTTGCATCAGCGTTGGTTATGTGTCGGGCGTTGTTCTCATTCCCAAATACATGTCGCAGACGCGCGCATTGCAAGTATGTACCATCATTGCCATCGTGGGTACGTTGCTTGTAGTGCTGTTGCCTGGTGCATTGAGCGTGTTTAGCATTGGCGTTATCGCTTTGGGTTGTTCGCTGATGTGGCCTGCATTCTGGCCCCTGTCGATGCAAGATTTGGGTAAGTTCACCAAGTCGGGCGCATCTGTTCTTACAATGGGTTTGATTGGTGGAGCGGTTGTAACGGTTCTTTTCGGACTTCTAAAAGACAACTACGGCCCACAAAACGCCTATTGGATTTGCCTTCCCTGTTTCCTCTACATTGCTTTCTTCGCGTTTAAAGGGCATAAGCTGAGATAAAGCCGTTAGAGTTGACGAGTTGACAAGTTAACAAGTTGTAAGTGGACGATGAATAATGGTCGAGAGCCAATGATTTAGGAATGTATCCATAGAAAGCCTGTCTTAACATCATGATATTAACTTATCCAAAGAGGCACTCGAAACCTTATTCGTAGGTTTCGGCACAGCAAGGAGTGTGAGTCATATTAGGCTCACATCACTTGTGTGCCGATGTTCACACGAGAATTAAACATCTATTCCTACGTTCATGTTCACCCTACCGCAACCTCATTGAATGACAATAGAAGGTGTTTAGAAAGAATGTGTTCAAAACAAGCGTTGTTGAGCGAAAGAAGAATTTTGACGATCATTGATGAGACTCTTCGAATACCGTGGAATAAAAGAAGGAGTTGGTGTCATTTATAAATCTCAATTTTCGATAGACTAGTTCTAAAGCTGTTTCTTTTTGCCTATAAATAGATTTAAAATGAAAAAGACAGCTGTATTTATATTTTCGTTTGTTGTTTTAGCTTGTTATGGTAGGGCAAAAATGGAAATAAGGAATGAAACTTGTTTTAAAATTAAAGCTGCAGATGATGCCATGCGATGAAAGGTTGAAGATCTCATATTGTGATGTTCGAATTTTAGATTGTCTTTCAGTGAAAAGATTATCCATGCGGAATTTGACGAAGGTAATGGCGTATATGTTATTCGTTTGTTTGAATATGGCACTGGAGCAGAAGCTACGAGGACACAAGTTTGGTTGATATTGAACGCCGATGATAAGTCGTTAAAAGACGTAGCGTTAGATCCAATTAAGCCAATCCACTTAAAAGATAATCCTCAACTTTTGTAATATAAGCCGTTGTTTGGACTTTAAAATAACACACTAATATGAGATAGTGTTAAGACAAACAGTACCATTAGTAGGTGGTGATGTAGTTGTTAAAGAAAAGGTCTTCCATATAAACAATGGCAAATTTGTACAAAGCTGAAAAAATGATAAATACTGATGGTTATAATGAGCTAGACTAGCCACTCGTGTACTCAATGCTCATCAAATAACAATTGCATAAATAATTGGGTATGAAGAAAATATGGATACTCTTTATAGATACAAATTCTCCAATGTCTTAACTTATCCTCCATATATATCTGCGATATGGGTAGGGGTATTCATCATGTTCGGTTATTTTATAATCAAATTCTTTTGCCCTACCGAATATTATAATTGGTGGATCATGTCTTGCTCCTTCTGTGCTATTGTGTATATGTGCATCTATTTGTTGCATAAAATCTGCAATAAGACCGTACTTGTGGGGTATACCAAGGAATATGTCGTTTTCCAAATAGGAAAGAAAGAAAAACGTTATAGAAAAACAGATTTATTAGGCTTTTATAGTCTTGATTATATAAATACAAGTCAATACAAAATAGCGATACAGTTTGTATTTAAAGATGGTTGTAGGTTAAACTTGTTTGAAGATAGTCCATTTGAAAAGTCAGAAGAGGTCAGACTTCAAAAGAATGAAAGTCTGAAAGAGTTTCTATTAACTTCAACCCATTATTTTGGTTTTAAATTAAATAAAAGAGTTAAATGGCGAAGTAGGCTCTCCTCATTGAATTATGCAGACACCTGGTATACAAAATTATGATGAGTGGGTGCAGCGGTCTTATGATTTAAAATTAAGAAACAATGGAATATAAATTAATATTCACAGGCATAACGGCGCTACGTCCATATATATATATATATGCTGTTGGTGGAGTCCTTTGGGGGTGTGTAGTTGCATGGCTACTTATAAATTATGTCTCCGATGATCTCCTTTTATTGACGAGCTTGTTTTTGTACTTAGGGGGCCACTTACGTGTTAATTCTGCTAGTGCGTATATTTTATAATCAGACTGTGGTTTTGAGTATACCGACAATGAAATTATTTTGCAAATAGGGTAGAAAAGAGAAACGCTACAAAAAGACAGATTTGTTAGGCTTTTATAGTTTTGATTATATACAGCAAAGTAGAGCTACCATTTCTTTCCAATTTATGTTCAAAGATGGATATAGGCTAGACATATCTGATTATACAATGGAACGTTCGGGCAAATTAATCATCAACGAAGAAAAGAGTTCAGAATTAAAGAGATTCCTAATGATAACCATCAGCCATTTTGGTTTCACGCCCATCAAAAAAGTAAAATGGCGCACACGTACTAATATCTGTAATGTATGGTACTCCAAATAATTCCATACACGAGTTTGGAATAACGAAGAACGTCATTCTTGCTAGGTTGCATGGGGGTAAACGCCATTTATATTTTAAAAAGGCGTCGTGCTTTCGACATTTTCTAACGAAAAGTATGCTTGCAAATTATACAATTAGCCGCAAATCTCAGCATAACGCAGCTCTTTATTTGTTCATTTTTTGAGCGTGTCGCCTGCATTTTGCATCGCTTAGGGTTTCTAGATGGTTGTCGGCTCGTTTGTTTATGTTCTTGGTCAAGCCCTCTTCCTACCCAAACGCGTGCCAAAGGTTGTCGTCGGGTAGGGGAGCCTCAACGCAGATCGTTTCTTTAGAGACGGGGTGAACAAACGAAATCTTTCGAGAAAGCAGGGAGATACTGCCATCGGGGTTACTTCGCCTTGCTCCATACTTTAAGTCGCCTTTGATGGGGCAGCCCATAGCGGCCAACTGGCAACGTATTTGGTGGTGTCGGCCAGTCATCAGTTGCACTTCTAGGAGCGTGTAGTTTTCGGAGCGGCCGATAACCTTATAGCTAAGTATGGCCTTCTTTGCACCTGCCACTTCGTGGTTGTGGGCATAGCTCTTGTTTTGTTTTTCGTTGCGCGTGAGCCAATGTACCAATTCGCCCGTTTCGTTTTCGGGTGGCGACTGTACGATGGCCCAATAAGTCTTTTCCACGTCGCCCGTTCTGAAAAGGGCATTCATGCGGCTTAACGCCTTGCTTGTTTTTGCGAATGCCACAAGCCCCCATACTGGCCTGTCGAGCCGATGAACCACTCCTAGGAACACGTTCCCTGGCTTGGCATACTTTTCTTTGAGGTAGCTCTTTACGATATCTACAAGTGGCACATCGCCGGTTTTGTCGCTTTGAACTATCTCTCCACTATGTTTAGAAACGATAATGATGTGGTTGTCTTCGTAAACAGGAATCATGATATCTAAGGATTGGGTGTGTATGGGGTGGGCAAGGTTCTCGGTTCACAAGTGCACTGGTAAATAAATTGACCGATTGTGTTGGCAAACTTGCCATTGCTTGTTTGGGTTAAAGCTTGTTCTGAAAAGTACAAAGCCAACATTTAGAACCGCCTTAACCGCAAACGTTGGTTCGGCGAAAGGGCACAACGGCCTTTTCGCCGAACACGAATGCTTGTGTGTAATTACGTATTCATACCGCCGTCTACCTGGATAACCTGTCCGCTTACATAGCTAGATAGGTCGGAGGCGAGGTAAAGTGCGCAGTTGGCCACGTCTTCAACGGTTCCACCACGGCGCAAAGGAATTTGGTTCATCCATTCTTTACGTACCTCATCAGACAGTTCTTGCGTCATGGCCGTATCGATAAAGCCGGGAGCAATGGCGTTGGCACGAATGCCTTTGGGACCCATTTCTTGGGCTACAGACTTGGCCAAGGCAATCATACCAGCCTTAGAGGCGGCATAGTTGGCTTGTCCGGCGTTGCCATGAACACCTACAACAGATGCCATATTGATGATGGAGCCACCACGTTGGCGCATCATTACGGGGATGACAGCATGAATGAAGTTGAATGCGCTTTTGAGGTTTACGCCAATAACGGCATCCCACTGTTGTTCGGTCATGCGTAGCATAAGGCCGTCTTTGGTGATACCGGCGTTATTCACGAGGATGTCTACCGAGCCAAAGTCTTCTTTCACCAGTTTAACAACCTCTTCGCTTTGTGCAAAGTCGGCGGCGTTGCTGGCATATCCTTTGGCTTTAACGCCGAGAGCGGCAATTTCGGCCTCGGTAGCCTTACCGTTTTCGTCGATAACCAAGTCGGTGAATGCGATGTTTGCGCCTTCTTGTGCAAACTTCAATGCGATGGCTTTGCCAATGCCGCGGGCAGCACCCGTAACAAGGGCAGTTTTGCCTGTTAATAATCCCATTTTGATTTTATTTATGTTAGAAAATACATTGATTTCGTTAGGCAAAGGTACAAACTTACTTTGACATGGCAAAACAATGTTTGCGCCTGTTGCCCGTTATCCGTTTAGGGGTTAGTCGGCACTGTGGATGATTTTGCGGTTTACACCTCCGCTTTGCTCACGTAGTATGAGCGTGGTTACACCGCCATTATAGTACATTTCAACCGTTGCTTGCCGGCGCCCGATTTTATAGGAAATGCCAATTAGCCCGTTCTTATCCACGTCCACTTCTTTGCTCTTCGAAGGAAGTTTGGGCAACAGCATCTCGGCATTGTCGATGTCTCCTCTTCGTATCGTTTCTTGATAAAGAACTTGCATCGACGACGTTTCTGTAAAGAACTTGCTTTCAATTTGTGTCATGCCACCATCCTCTTCCGTGTACTTCGTAGTCGTGTCGGGGGTGACGGAACGTTGTGGCGGCGTGCCATCTTGCACTATAGTCGCCGTTTTGGGGGCATGTGCAGTGGCGGGTGTGGTGGCGTGGCTTTGCTCTTTTGGGCTGGATGCCGTGCATGCAGCCATGATTATGGCCACGAACGAAAATAATACGGCGGCTTTCATTGCTTGTTGATACGTTTGCCCAATGCGCCATACACCACCTTTGCCACCAACGGCTTGCTGGCCTCTTCGGTTAGGCCATGCCCCAAGCGGCCGTAGATGAACGGCACTTCAAGTCCTTTGATACAATAGTGTGTGATGTCGGCCACTAGTTCCACGTTGTCGATGTCGAATTCGCCATCGGCTTTGCCCTCGGCATACACCTTTCTAAATAGTTCAATCTCGTCTTCGTCGAAGTTTTTTCGCATTTTCTCCACGGTCCAGATGTTCCTGAAGAACTCTGCACGTAGGTTTCCGTTGCGCACCACCGTTTCTTTTATCATGCTTAGGTGGGTGTATATCAGCTCGATAATCTTGTCTTGCGGACTGATTTTCTTCGCCGCCACCTCGTCTAGCTTGTCAGATAGGCGTTCCAGTTCGGCTTCAATCACGGCATAGTACACGTCTTCTTTCCTATTGAAATAGGTATAAAGCGTTCGCCTGCCCTTTCCCGATGCCACGGCGATGTCGTTCATCGTGGTGTTTGCCACGCCGTTGCGTGCGAATAGCTGGCGCGCCACGTCCACTAGCTTTTGTCTTGTTTTGGAAATGGACATCTTCGTTTCCTCCTTTCTCTAATAAATGCTTGCCGCAGGTTGTTGCACACGGCTTAGTTAATGTGCAAATTTATCGTTTTTTTGTCGAATGAACAAATTATTGGTTTGTTTTTTAGAGAGAGGCCGCCTTGGCTTTTGATATTTCTTTAACTTGAAAGAGTTTATAATCTTTGTGCCGTAAAACCAAGATAAACACTCCTCTCATATACAGAGTGCAGGACAAAGACGCGACAAAATCTGAGAGTCAGTTCCATCTGTCTGTGGCAAAACGTGGTTAGGCCTTAAAAAGTTTCCTGTCATAAGTCATTCAATACATTCTACACAAGTTGAAAACTAGCTGTCAATGGCGTATTACTTCTGCGTTTTTCATGATGTTGTCTCCGCTGGCTGTGGGCAGCATGCCCTGCAACTGCTCGCGCTGGTGGTAGTAAGCGTACGTGTTCTCTGTGCCGTTGCCCACTCGTGCGTGTATGAAGTATAATCGTTTTGTCTAACTTTTAGCAAGAATTTTAACATTATGAGTGCCCTTTTTGTCCACCAATCGTTCACCTTGCCGCAAAAAATCGATTCTCGCGGAGGTTTGTTTTGGTGCCAAAAGGGGGCAGTTGTGTATGCAGACAAAATGAATTTTTATTTAAAACGACCGCCACTAACACCCGTTTTGGGACGATTTGCAGCAAAATGCAGTGTGTTTTGGTACTAAACGCGGTGCGTTTTGGTGCAAAATGCAGTGTGTTTTGGTGCAAAACGCAAGGCGCTTTGGTGCAAAATGCAAGGTGAAATGGTGCTAATTGCGAGACGAAAAGCATAAATATCCACTGCAATTGTATAAATAAAACCTTTTAGAATCATGAAAAACATGGTTGAAAAGGGCGAAATAGTCGTTAAAAAGTGGGTTTTTAGGGGCTAAAAGCAGGTTGTCGGGCTTTAAAAAAGACGAGCCGGCAACCCAAATAGAAAGGCAAAATGGTGCAAAATGCAGGTTTTGCTCTTAAAAACGGCCAAAACAAACAACGAGAAAAGCCCAAAATAGGGGTGATTTACCTACTTTATGGCCTACATTTTCGCTAGAATGAAACGAAAATTAGAGCTGTGTTGTAAAATAAAAGATAATAATTTAAGATTTTGGTTTGATGAGTTTGTAAGTTGATGAGTTGATACCCTCGGGAGTTGTTGGTTTTATCTTGGTTTTACAGCACAAAGGCAATAAACTTCTCTCAATTTGCAGAAAGATTAAAAGTCAAGACGGCCTCGATGAGATAGTATGGACGAATGCAAATTGATATGCCATTTTAGGGCATCGCGCCTTATGCTGTTAACATACAAAGTGCGTGTGGTTATGTTTAGCACTTGTTCGTAAAATCTAACGTACTGCAACAGAGTTTTCCCTTGTCGTTTAAAAAGAAAATGCTAATTTTGCAGAATAACCATAACACTCAATCCTCATGGACATACGCACAACCCTTACACTTAATGGTCGCAGTTACGACGTCGACTTGTTTGACCAATGCTTTTTCAATTATGATATTTTCTTCTTCAACACCTTTTCTTTTTATTGCTTCTACTTGTCTTGTTTCATCCTGTTCTCTTGTGCTGACCCTCGCATATCCGTATCTCATAAAAATTTTTCTCCTTTTTATTTTTATTTTAATATATTAGTCCTAAAAAGTCAAGTGATATTTTGGGACTTTTTTGAGTTATTTTTTTATAAAATTTCGACCTAAATTTCCCCTTTTTTTGCCTAGTCTTTAAAGGTATACCTTTATGGACGTGTGTATAGTGTGTATTTTTATTCAATGTATTTAAAACTATTATAATTTGCAAGTAAAAACAAAGCAATTTGTTTTTCTTTTGCTTTTGCTTCTTTTATTCTCTTGCTTTGCAAATCGTTACGCTTTCTCAAAATTTCATTTTTTTTCATCAGTTCAATGTTTTCAATTTTCAGCAAGTTGTTCGCTTCTCTTAGTTCGTTGTTTTCTCTCTCAATTTCCTTGACCCTGTCAGTTTCTGCCACATACGGCAAAAGTTCCTGCACCATTTGAGAAGCCCACGCCTTGCCCTGCTCTCCGCTTCTGATAATGTTTTGCTTGATTGTTTCAATGTTTTTAAATACTTCAAAATTTTTAAATGTAACACCTGTTTTTTTAGTTGTTTCGCTTTGTTTTTTCGCAATTGGTTTTTTCTTAACTGTTCCATCCTTTCGGAACTGTTCATATTCTCCTAATTCAATTGTATCAGCCCAAATCCCTCTACCTTTTATAACATCAACAACACCTCCAAACCGTTTTTCAATTGTTTTTATTGTGTTGTTATTGCTCTTATATCTGACAAGCAAATCATTTCCACTTTTGTAGATGTCGCAATCATCATCATTCACTTGAAGCATTTTTGGATCATATCCAATTATTGAAAACATTCTTGATTTTTCCGCTTTTCTCTCTTTTTCAGCGTTAGTTTTGTTATATATTCCACTAACTGACAAGCATTGAAATGCTTCCAGTTGCCCATTTATTGCCTTTATCAACTGTTTTAAAACTTCAATATTTTTTATTTTCTCAAGCGTTCCGCACGTTTTATTTTCTTGTGTTTCTGCTTGTGTTTCTTCAAGTTCTTCATTGTCGCTATTGCTTTGTAGTGCTGTACTGATGTAGTGCTTTGCTAGATAATTACATATCTTTTTCACGCTTATGTTTCCATTTCGCTTTTTATTTCCGCATTTATAATACAATTTTGTTTCAGCGTTTTCTTCTTTATTGTCGCTTCCAATGTGTAAATTTCCCTTTTCTTGAGTTACTTTTTTCCAAATTTCTGACAATTGAAAAATATTTTTTTCTTCAATACATATCCAAATATGAGCGTGTAACTGGAATTTCTTAACATTATACAAAAAAGGAAATTCAACTTTTGTTATTGTTCCAATGCTTCCCAATTTTTCTGCTTTTTTCTTAAATTCATTTAATAATTTCTTGAAAAATTCAATTTGTTCGGCAAGGCTTAAATTCTCAAATTCTTTTGAATTGTAGTTATAATTTAAAGTCAAAAACGCTTCAGCATATCCGCTTTCAAGTTTTTCACGTGAAATATTAAACGCTTCATTGTATAGTTTCAAAAATCTTTTATTTTTCTCTTTTTCCTGACACACGCAACAGAATTTTTCTCTGCAATTATACACATAGTTGTTTCCGTTTGCTCTTGTCCTGACATCTCCGCATTTCTCAAAGTTGCTTAATTTTTTAGTCCAGTAAATTTTTTCTTCTGTTGTTCCTGCTTCTTCAATTATTTCTTTTATTGCTTTCGCTATTAATTCATTCTGCTTTCTTAATTCTTCAATTTTTTTCTTGTCCATCGTAATTACCTAAAACAAAAAAGCCAAAAAACTTAAAAAACTTTTTTATATTTCAAGCTCTTGACTTTTACAAAATTACGATGTATAATAATTATACAAAATAATAAAATATAAAAGTCAAGTAGGAAAAGTTATTTTATAAAGGC
>ERZ772957.1098-NODE-1098-length-18636-cov-7.018729_pt1 | contig 18636 bp, 14 predicted proteins | sample MGYA00580682_ERZ772957 | MGnify/ENA primary metagenome ERZ772957 (study PRJEB29015, sample SAMEA2737921) | human oral metagenome | biome: human oral; feature: human-associated habitat; material: dental | place: China | collected 2025 ...
AAAAGTAGGCTGGAATTACCAGCCTACCAAATGTCCATTACTAAAACACGAGAGGGTTTCAGCCTACCAAATGTCCATTACGCCTATATTTATTACTTATCATCCTTGTGAGCATAGCCACATGGAGCCTTTTTAGGCATCTTATCAAGCAATCTAAAAATCCAAAAGGATGGATAGGCAGGCAGATGATGCGACTTTGGAATAGAATTTATCTCCCGATGGTTGACTGGTCGCTTGCTCCTCTCATGGACAAAACTCCCCAAAATATTCTTGACGTAGGTGTGGGAAACGGAAAATCCACACAGCATCTGCACGAAGCTTTCCCGCAAAGCAATATCTATGGAATAGATATCTCGGCGACAGCTATTGCCGAAGCACAGAAACTCAACACTCTTTCAATCTCTTTTTCTGTCCGAAACATTGAGGAAACGGGCTTCTCCCCGCAGCAATTCGACCTTATTTGCGCTTATCAAACGCATTTTCATTGGCAGAATCCCACACAAGCCTTTTCTGAACTACACTGCATATTATCAGATTGTGGTACACTCATCATTGCTTGTGAAACTGCAAAACTCAATTACTACCTACCTTTATGGAAAAATCTACAAACCTTAAAGGCCTATCTACATCCACTTGGATGGACATTATCAGACTTTAGGAGAAACAGAACATTCACGGCATTCTACCTCACAAAGTCGGCAATAGGAGCGTAAAAATAAAATCAGCGTTTAGGATGTGTTCTCCTATCTGTTGTAACTTACAAGAGATGTTTGTAGCCCTCCAAACACCTCTTGCATATTTGTGACAGATGTTTTACGTCCATACAAAGTGACAAATGGCAAGATTACCAATCTTCCTACACAATATTTAAAGAGAAGAGAGTTTTCTCATCTCTTCTTGTTCTTGATACAAGAGAATTTGCTATATTTGCAAATATAATATAACATGGTGGAAGGTTTAACCAACAACATAAATAAGGTGCTTATTGAGAAAGGGATTAAGCAGACATGGCTTGCAGAGAAGCTCGGTAAGCGTTTCACTATTGTGAACTCCTACGCTTGCAATCGCCGCCAGCCAACCCTTGAATTGCTTTTCTATATAGCCCAGAGCTTGCAGGTGGACTCAAAGAATTTGATGAACTCTCCAAATGAATAACTTTTTTCATTATGACAGAATGTAAAGAGCAACATAAGAAATCAATCCGCTTCTTCAACGACCGTGAAGTAAGGGCGGTATGGGACGAGGAATACAATAAGTGGTGGTTCTCTGTACTGGACATCATTGCTGCGATTAATGAGCAAGATGATTATCAAAAGACGAGAAACTATTGGAAGTATCTTAAAACAAAGTTGAAGAAAGAAAACTGTGAACTGGTTAGTGCCACTAACCAGTTCAAAATGAACATAAAGTATCTAAATCAAATAAAATAAATATTCATAGTATGAAAAATATGGAAGCAAAAATTCCTCATTTTATAGTAGATAAACCTGTCGGAGAAGATTTCTCGGAAGGAAAATCTCAAACAAGATTGGCCGATAGCATTTCAGATTACATTCGAAAAACAGACAAAGATAATATAGATAGTCAGACAAGTATACCACGTATAATAGGGTTGGAAGGTTCTTGGGGAACGGGAAAGTCAAATGTAGTAGCAAAGATAGAAGAGAAACTAAAATCTGATTCTTATTATACATTTACTTATGATTCATGGGGACATCAAGAAGATTTACAACGTCGTTCCATATTAGAGACTCTTACTAATAAGCTTATACAAGATGGTGTACTTAGTGGGGAAGTTAAAATAAAAATGAGGAGTGGAAAAGACCACGTTGCAGAATGGGCTGATCAACTTCAAATGCTGCTATCTAACAAGACGACCAAGATAACTAAATCTATTCCTAAATTCTCTTGGGCTGCTATTGTTGGTTTTTTGACAGTAGGATATTTCGGTTTGTCAACGACAATATGTAGCCAATTAATTGATAATAAAATAGAACTAAGTTTGCTAGGTATATTATTAATAGAGCTATGCCCCATAATATTAGCTTTTATTCTTTCTATACTGTATGCAAGCTGTAACAAAAAATGGGGGGATCTCATTACTTTTTTTACACAAAAAAATGATAATACAATAGATGAACAGTTTATATCTAGTGAAGAGCCATCTGTAACTGAATTTAAAAATTGGTTACAAGCAATTTCTGAACAATTAAATAATAAAAATTCTAAAAAGAAGAAAATCATTATCGTATTTGATAATATGGACAGACTTCCCTCTTATAAAGTTGTTCAGTTATGGTCTCTTATTTATACATTCTTTGCAGGAAGTGACTTTCAAAGTATATGGGCGATAATACCTTTTGATTACAGGCATTTATGTGAGGCTGTATTTTCTAAAGATAAAGAAAATTCGGATAATTTTAAGCAGTTTATTAATAAGACTTTCCCAATTGTATTTACCATTCCTAAACCAGTTTTTACAGATTATAGGGAACTTTTTAAAAAATTCTTTGAAAAAGCTTTTGGAGAGAATGAGCATGATGAAGAACATATTTGCCAAGTATTTATGTGTTTAGAAGAAGAACCAAATCCTCGTACCGTTATCTGTTTTATAAATGAACTTGTAGCATTACGACATCAGTGGTCTGAAGAGCAGTTTCGCCTTCAGAACCTAGCCTTATATGTATTGAAGAAAGAGTACATATTGTATGATCAAGATGGGACTATGGAAAGTCGGCTTTTGTCAAATAAACTTTTCGACAAGGTAAATAATTTTTATCCACAAATAGAAAGCGTAAGAGTGCAACTATGTCAATTTGCCTATGGCCTTGAAGATAAGAAATTGGCTGGTGAACTTCCTCTTAAAAAGGTATTATTAAATTTGATTAATAATGGGAATCCTATTTCTGAATATGCAAGAACTCCACACTTTGTACCTGTTTTAGAATCTATTTTCACATCTGCGTCTATTACGGAAGATAGTCTTGCAAATGCTGTTAAAAGCTTCAACTCGCTTGATACTTCTAATTTTAATGAGGAAGAACAAGAACGGCTTAATAAGAAATGGGATGCACTTGCAAATATAAAATCAGAATTGAATTTCACAGAGATAAAGCATGATGAGACTTTACAAATTTTAATACAGAATGTTTCAGGAAACTGTGCTAAACGATTACTTGAATCTTATTGTAATAAAATATCCAAATGTGCTTTGACAAATGGAGCAGACTATTATATCGTATTGAACAATCTCCAAGAAGCGATTGGTAATACATATAAGGAAATTGATATAATAGGAATGTTGCAGGAAAGAAAAGTTACTCCAAAGATATTTGAGGAATATGTGATTGCTGCAGGAGAGAATTATCCTATATTCAAAGTCTCAACAGATAATCAACTACTCAATGAGTATGTATTAGATAATACACTAAAAGGCCTAGATTCTACCATATTTATGTTTCAATTAGTACTTAAAGACCCACAATATAATTTTAGCGTATTGAGAAATAAACTTTCAGAGCGAATTGAACATTGGCCAAATGATGACGACAATCTTCGTCTTCCAGCCCTTGTAAATCGCCTTTTGCATGATGGAGATGGTATGTTGGAAACACACTTTAATGCAAGTATAATAAACTCAAAGGCTTCTGCTATTTGTTCTGCTCCTTGGGATGAGTTTTCAAAGCAAGGTAATGAAGACATAGCTGCAATGTATATTGCAAACGGCTATGACATTACCAATTTTGAGGATAGAATGGTTCCAAGAGTAAGTCATACAATCGAAAAGTATATAAATTATACTAGCCTTATAAATAGATTGGGTAATTCTGGCAGTGCTCTATATAAAATAAATCGATATATGATAGAGAATTGTATTGGAGAGAAAATTAATCCAAAATATGTTGCTCAGAATGTACAAATAATTGTTAATACACTAACTATCACTTCTGAAGCTTTCTTTAAGCAATTTAATCAATGGGAATTTAAATGGGATGGAAATGATATAAGTTCTTATAGTAGCTATGTTCATGAACCATTGTTCGAAGATTATAAGCGTAATCCTGGAAATTTTACAGATGGCCTTATTACATTGGCTGTTAAAGCAATGGAAGAACAATCTGAAGGCTTCTTAACTAGTGATAATTACTGGATTAGTTTTGTGAAAGTCTTTCTAGGAACGCAATATCTCCCATCAACAAATAAACAGCTTACAGAAGAACTAAAACAACAACTGGATTATGTTATTAGCCATAATGATATTAGAGATGAAGAACTTCTAAATTGCTTATTAAGCAATTCACCCGATTCGTCTATATTTATTAGCTACCTTAACGATAAAATGTCGGCTTATTTTGCTCAGAATAATGTCACAAGTTCTAAATTCCAAGTATTTGGGAAATTATTGCCAAAACTAGAAAGAAGCATAACCTCGGATACATGTATAGGTTTGATAGACCATTTTATTAAACCCGTTTATCGTGAGACTAAATGCGCAGAGATTATCACAAGCAATCCTGATTTTTATCTATATGTATTTGAAGTTGGGGCAATAGTTGCTCAGGCTATCTTGAAAGAAATGTTAGCATCTGAAATGTATGAACCTATACACAGGGAAATTGAAACATTAATAAAAGCGGAGAAAAAAGATTCTAATAAAAATAATACATAAAAGCTGACTATATTGCTGACATTATACAATGAATTGTTGTTAGACAATCACAAGATGGATTCTTAACCTTTGCTTTTCTCTTTGCATATAGAGTCAAGTAAAGATTAGAGGATAACATTCAAGATAGTTTCTAATCAATACTACTCAAATTGAGGAAATATTTTTGTACCATATAAATCGTTGATTACCAATATAGGATACGTTCGAGGAAAAAGTAGAACTATTTCGATAGTAAAGAAGAGAGGGCTTGCTGTTTGCTGCAAATGCTTGTAGGGATAGCAAATGATTGGTTTGAAACATAATGGTTGAAACATAATGGTTGTTCTACGTGTAATTTGCAGGGGGAAAGGTGGAATATGTCGGGGAGAAAGACTATCTTTGCAGATACATTCCGTCATGTGGCTCATTGTGCCTTACAATAAAGGAAGATGCACTGCTCGCCAACCGAAATAAAATTTATTCAACACAAATCATGACTTGCCCAATACAAACAAAGCTTGGGCAATATAAACAAGGACTTGGACAACAGAAGCAAGAACTTGGTCTACACAAACAAGGACTTATTCAACAACAACTTTATGGGAAAAGCAAAATTAAGGAAGAAACTTGAGAGGCTGCCCAAAGAGAATATCATCAGGGTGGTGATGACACTTTATGATGCCAGCAAAGAGGCAAGACGCTATTTGGATTTTTATGCTGAGCCAAACAGCAAGGATGAGTGCGAACATTTCAAGCACATCATCCGGCAAGAGTTCTTTCCCACACGCGGTTTACCTAAAGACCCTTCGTTTGCAACTTGCCGAAAGGCTATATCCGATTTCAAGAAAATGAAACCGCTACCCTACGATTTGGCCAACCTCATGCTGTTCTACATCGAAACGGGCTGTGAACACACGATGACCTTCGGCGATATGTGGGAGCAATATTACACCGCACTCGAAAACAACTTCGACAAAGCCATGAAGTGTATCGTGGAGTTTGGTTTGCTTGAAACGTTTGAACCGCGTATCAAACGGATGCTGAATGCGACCGACTGCGGATGGGGATTCTCGGATACGTTGTGGGACATCTACCACAAACACTGTGATTGACCCCTGCAAGGCGTGGCGCATGGCAAGGCAACGCCGCCGGAAGGAAAGAAGAATGGGTTAGTTTCCACAAAAGAGGAAGCTAACCCTTAGCTTTATGATAGGTGCGTTACAAGCGGCGAAGCTGCGCAAAGTATAGAAATTCCTGCACTCTTGCGCGGAACACAAGCTGCGCAAAGCATAGGAATCCCGACACGCTATACGCCCGCCACGCGTTTACAATGGGTATTCGTCAAACGCATAGAGCACGGTGGAGAGATAGCGTTCGCCGGTGTCGGGCAGCAAGGTGACCACGCGCTTGCCTTTATTTTCAGGGCGGAGCGCCACACTTGCAGCCGCAAAAGCAGCCGCACCCGACGAGATGCCCACAAGCAAGCCTTCGGTTTTAGCTAATTGGCGGGCGGCAAGAATCGCCTCATCGTTGGCTACTTGCACCACCTCATCGATGAGCTTTGCATCATACGTCTCGGGCACAAAGCCTGCTCCGATGCCTTGAATCTTGTGAGGACCGCTGGCACCGCCGCTCAAGACGGGCGACTCTTTGGGTTCGACGGCCACAATCTTCACCTCGGGATTTTGCTCTTTCAGGTATTTCGCCACACCCGAAACGGTGCCACCTGTGCCGACACCCGCAACGAAAATATCCACTTCCCCATCGGTGTCGCGCCATATCTCGGGGCCTGTGGTGGCATAGTGGCGCTCGGGATTGGCCGGATTGGTGAACTGTCCCAAGATGATGCTGCCGGAAATCGTGGCTTTCAGCTCTTCGGCGGCACGGATGGCGCCCTTCATGCCCGCCTTGCCCTCGGTAAGTTTCACTTCGGCTCCATAGGCTTTCACTAAGTTTCGGCGCTCAACGCTCATCGTTTCAGGCATCGTCAGAATCAATCGATAGCCTTTTACTGCGGCGACTAATGCCAAGCCCACGCCCGTGTTGCCGCTGGTGGGTTCGATGATGGTGCCGCCAGGTTGCAGCTCACCCGAGGCTTCGGCCGCCTCAATCATGGCCAAAGCAATGCGGTCCTTCACACTGCCGCCGGGATTAAAATACTCTACCTTGGCCACGATGGGCGTTTCAACTCCACGCCAAGCCGAATATTTGCTTAGCGCAACCAAGGGCGTACGGCCCACCAACTGAAGTACATTCTCTGCTACTTTACTCATGTCTCGATCCTTTCTTGATTAAAATGAACTGATTATTGCTGCGGACGCCCGTTAATAGGGCTCCCGATATTTGTTTTCGTCCTTATCATTGCGCATGCTGAGATAGCTCTGGTAGCGGCTCTCGGCAATGTAATGGTCGGCTAAAGCCTGACGAACGGCGCATCCCGGTTCATGGGTGTGGGTGCAATTACTGAACTTACAATCGCGTGCGAAATGGAAGATGTCGCGGAAATAACTCGTGAGTTCTTCGGGTTCGATGTCGAATGTGCCGAAACCTTTGATGCCCGGCGTGTCGATGAGATAGCCCCCCTCGGGCAGAGCGAGCATTTCGCTGAAGGTGGTGGTGTGCATGCCCGTGTTATGCGCGTCGCTGATCTCGGCCGTCTTGAGATTGGCATGCGGTAGGATTTTGTTGATGAGTGTGCTCTTCCCCACCCCACTATTGCCGCTGAGCAACGTGATTTTATCTTTCAGCAGCGGCATGAGTCGGTCGACGCCTTGCCCGGTGGCTGCCGAAATCTCGTAGCATACATAGCCGATGGTGTCGTAGAGTTGGCAAACCGCCTGCTGATAGCGCCGCTCGTCGGGCGAGAGCCTGTCTGTCTTGTTGAACACCAACACCACCGGAACGCGATAGGCCTCGGCCGACGCTAAGAAGCGATCGATGAAGATGGTGCTCGTTTGCGGATAATTCACCGTGACGACGAGTACCGCCTGGTCGACGTTGGCGGCCAGAATGTGGCTCTGTTTGCTCAGGTTTTGCGACTTGCGAACGATATAGTTTCGGCGCTCATCAATGCTCGTGATGAACGCCGTTCCTTCTTGATTCACGGCAATCTCCACACGGTCGCCCACGGCAACCGGATTGGTGCTGCGAATGCCTTTCAGGCGGAAATTGCCCTTTACTTTGCTTTCCACCGTGCGGCCGTCATCGGTTTTCACCGTGTACCAGCTGCCCGTGTTTTTAATGACTAATCCTTTCAAGCGCTGCACTTACACCGTCATGATTTCTTTTTGCTTCTCGGCCAGCAAGTCGTCGATGCGCTTGATATATTTGTCGTGCACCTTCTGCAAGTCGTTCTCAGCATCTTTTTCCAAGTCCTCCGATAGCCCATCTTTAATGGCTTTCTTGAGTTTATCCTTCGCCTCGCCACGCACATTGCGCACCTCAACCTTCGTGCGTTCGCCAATCTTGTTGCATTGCTTCACCAGCTCCTTGCGGCGTTCCTCGGTGGGTTGCGGAATACCGAGGCGAATCACCTCACCGTTGTTCTCGGGCGTGATACCCACGTCGCTGTCCATGATGGCTTTCTCGATGTCCTTGATGGCCTTTTTGTCCCACGGCCGGATAGCGATGGTGCGCGCATCGGGCGTCGAGATGTTGGCCACCTGATTCAGCGGCACCTTCGAACCGTAGGACTCCACCTTCACGCCATCGAGAATAGCCGTGTTGGCCCGGCCTGCCCGGATGTGGGTTAACTCATCGGCCAAATACATGGCCGCCATTTCCATGCGCTCTTGCGCGTCGCTCAGTGTTGCTTTAACGTCTAACATATCGGTAGTTTTAAAATTCGTTTCCGCAAAATTAGAGATTAATTTTTAATCTTCCAATGCTTTCCACAAAATATTCCGCATCTTTTCGGCTACGGCCGGATATGGGGCGCCACAAGATTGGTGAGCGCCACAAACTGTGCCACGCTGAGCTGTTCGGGGCGCAGCGTCATCTCGTCGGTGGCAAAGAATTGGGGTGTCGGCATCGACGTTTTATCGAATAGCTGCCTGAGGCTCACGCGCAGCATCTTACGTCGCTGGTTGAACACCGTTTTCACCACGCGTCTGAACAGCCGTTCATCGCAGCCCAACTGCGCCACACCGTTGCGCCGCATGCAGATGACACCGCTCTTCACCCGGGGCGGCGGATTGAACACGCCCTCGTCGACGGTGAACAGATAGTCGACATCATACCACGCCTGAATGAGCACCGACAGAATGCCATAGGCCTTGCTGCCGGGCTGCGCGGCAATGCGTTGCGCCATTTCGCGCTGAATCATGCCCGTACAGCAGGGGATCAGCTCCTTGTAGTCGAGCATTTTAAAGAAAATCTGCGACGAAATGTCGTATGGATAATTGCCCGTGAGCACAAAAGGGCGCCCCCCGAAGACGTTCGACAAATCCATGCGCAAAAAATCCTCACCAATGATGTTGTCGCGCAACTGCGGATAGTTGGCATGCAGAAACGCCACCGACTCGCGGTCGATTTCCACCGCTTTCACCTCGCGCCCCTTCGTCACCAAAAACTGCGTGAGCACGCCCATGCCGGGGCCAATCTCCAGGATGGGCAGCGCGGGGCAAGCGTCCACCGTGTCGGCAATGCGCCGCGCAATCGTCAAATCCATCAGGAAATGCTGTCCCAAGTTCTTCTTGGGCTTTACTAATTTCATCTTCGTAAACTGTTGTTGATGCTGCAAAAGTAAACAATCTCGGCCAACGCCCCAAGCCATCACCCCAATTTTTATGCATCGCCGCATCGTTCCGCCCCGTTTCGTGCGCGGCGGAGCCTGTGCCGACGGATTAAACGAGGGAGGTTGCGTGGTGAGAGGGTTTGATGGAGGTTGGTAGGGGCGGTGCCTGTGTGCCCGCCCTTGTCGCACAGATGGGACGCGCCTTTACGGCCGAACGCTTCGATGCTTCGTCCTATCAATGGCTGGGTAAGCATGCGGTAGTGTGGGGAGATGCCGGCTACGACCGCCGTCGCACACGCGATATTCAGTGGAACGAGTCGGCCGATTTCATGCAGATTTACCCCTATGTCACAGCCGATACCCTCGGCGGCAAGATGGAACGTGAGGCCTATCGATTCCACATGGGCTATGCCCGCCAACTGAACCGCTGGTGTTATGGTGTTGAAGCAGCCTACGAGTCGGCATTGAGCTATCGCGACATCGACCCACGTCCTCGCAACAACAGTCTGTTTGTCGACCTCAAAGTGGGCGCATCCCATTCGCTCGGCACACGTTACAACCTTGGCGCTTATGCCCTTTGGCAACGCTATTCACAAGAGCAATCCATCGCCTTTATGAATCCCTTGGGCGCCATCACACTCTATCAGATGCAAGGCCTCGGCATGCACTATTATCGATTTGCAGGTGCATTGAAAGAAGCCTATTTCACAGGGCACACCTTAGGTGCCGGCTTCACGCTGCAACCCCGTGACAAGGGACTTTTGGCGCAGCTGGAAGTATCGCGACGTGTGTTGCAAAAGCAGATGTCCGACCTACAAGATGCACCCATCAACGATTTGACTGTTTGGACCATTTCGGGCGAGACGGCCTGGCGTGGACAGCAACATCACGTGTCACTCTCGGCCACCTATAGCAACCGTGAAGGTGCCGAACGCTTATATGACAACGGCCTCACGGGCTACAAACAGTTAGCCATCAACTATCCCTTTCTTGCCAAAACGCTGCACATGCAGTTGCAAGCCGCACAGCAATGGCTGTCAGCGGGGTGGGAAATCAATGCCGTGCCTGCGGTTTCGTTGCTGGCTTTTCAAGAAACCTACGCCAATCCGCAGCGCGAAATGCAGTTTGCCAACCTCTCGTTCGGCTTGCAAACACAGGCCATCAGGTCGTTTCGTGCAGGCATTTTCACTGCACATATCGCGGCGCAGCGCACACAAAACATGCAAAAGCGATTGGTTTTAAACGACCGACACGCCTTCACCGAACCGCTTTCCATGCTAAACGACAACTACAATCAGCTCACGGCGCACGCTTGGACCAGCGAAATCGGTGCGCGCTACGACCTCTTTCTTCGCACCCCCTCCATCAAAACACTGTTCCTACAAGCAACACTCCGCCATCAAAACCGCACTACCCACCGTCACACCACCCTTGTTCAACTATCATTAGGTGTAACACTTTGAGCTTTCCCTTTCCTTTTTCAAAACATTTTTGCAGGTAAATTTGTTGCCTTACGCAAAAGTTTGTACCTTTGCGCCCGATAGAATTACACAACATGACATATTGCATACAGACATTGCAAAGAAAATTCTCTTTGTATCTTTTTATACGATTTATTTGCCCAATCCGCATAATTGTGTACACACATTCGAACGACTGCTCATAAATTAAAGCGCGCGCGTAATATACAACTATAAACAAAGGACGTATAATCGAACAGATTAAAAGAGATAAGTAGTAGACAAACTCAATAAATTACAAATAGAATGAAAGAAAAAATGACGAAAACAGGAAAGCGGCGCTACGAAGCGCCAACAAGTTGGCTCATTCACGTAGATGCAGAGCATCAATTATTAGCAGGAAGTCCTCCAGCACGCCCCAGTGGCAACCGTGGTGGGAGAATAACCATTACGCCCGCAACACCCGATCAGAGTTCTGACCCGGATGACGATATACTTGATGAAGATTAATAACTCGTAAAACAGACTCAAATGCAAAAAGATAACCTCCTCACCCTAATGAAATCGCACGCCTATATAGTTTGCGGGATAGCTTTGGCGGGCTCGCTGTTTACCGTTGCTTGCACCGACGATGATATCGTTTCGCCCAACAAACAACAACGCAACGCAGCAGCCGTTCGTTTCAATATTATTGATGGGCAGCAAAAGGCTTTGGCACAACGCGCCAATGGACTTACGCGCGGCATTACACCACAGCCCCTGCCAGCTTCGACTTTTGAAACCCACCAGTTGGAAGTGCAAAGCAATATTCCACTTGCTGATGCTTGCTTAGAAGAAACCACCATTGAGGGCTTTATGCCCGTGAAGGCCGATGCCAAAACGCGCGGCGACCTTACCACCACATTGGCGCAAAACTTCTCGTCTTTGGGCTATCGTGGCAAGACTGCCGCCACCATCAGCACCACGCCCACTTGGTTTTATAACGAGGCAACCAAGTCCGATGGCAATTTAGTGAACGACATACGTTGGCAGTGGGACCTCAACCATGCACGCTTCTTTGCCGTCTACCCACAGGTGACCAGCACATATCCCAACATCACGCTTTCGCCCAACACCTATGCGGGCACACCTTTCGTCAACTTCGCCGTTGATGCTGACGTAGCAAAGCAAAAAGACCTGATGACCGCCTGCACGGGCGACGTGGAATATGATAGTTTCGCAGGCATAACCCCCGAAACCAACTTAAATTTCCAACACGCCCTCACAGCCATCACCTTTGCTGTGGGCAAAAACCTTTCGCTCAACAAAACTATCGACCGTGTGGAGTTGCAAAATGTGCAGACAAGGGCTAAATACACCCTACCCACCATTTATGGTGCAGCCGGCACATGGGATTTAACCGCATCGCCCACACGCGGCACCGTCACACTCTCAGGCTTGAGCGTCAGCACCAACCTTGCCGAAAATACCACCATCATTGGCAACCATGGTGAAAACTTCACGTTCATGATGATTCCACAGCCCATACAAGGCAAGAACATCAAAGCCGTGATTCATTGTGCCGACGGCACCACCATCACCTCAACCCTCAAAGGCGACGATTGGCAGCCCGGCACCACCCGCCAATATAAACTCACGCAAAAGAACTCCAACCGCTACCACATTGTGGCTACCAGTCCCTATTATGATGCAATCTATACTGATACAGAGACTGACAAATATACTGTACGCAGCTGGCGAGAGGATATTAATCCCGTAACTAACCGTATCGTTCAAACACCCGTCGCTTGGAAAGTTGTGAAATATGAAGAGAGTGCCGACAACGGCGCAACATGGATCAACCGTGGCACCACCAAACCCGCTTGGATTACAGCTCTGTCAATAGATGAGGGTGCTGGCGGAACAGCTGGCGAACAAGGTACCGCCACACTGAAACCAGATATCAAAGACAACCTCAAGAGTTATAATGATGTGTTGAAGAATGCCACACCAAAAGGCACTGCCTCTAATCCATTCAATTTGGCTAATCCTGGGAGTGGCGCAACGAATTATATTGCAGAAACAGCTAATAGCTACCTTATTTCTGCACCAGGCCACTATTGTATTCCTTTAGTTTATGGTAATGGTGTTAAGAACAACAATGCTACTACAACGGGTTATGTCAGTTCTGCACCAGCAACACCATGGAGTCCTTATACCAGCGATATTATCCTGCACAGATTTTTAGATCATCGTGACCAGCCCATCAACTCGTCTTATATCAATGTGCAGAACAGTGGCGATAAAGCAACCCAGGCTTCAGTGGTTTGGATGGATCTTCCCGACTTAGTCACCATAGGCAACAATCCTATTAAAACCTATCATGGGGTTGATTATGTAGAGTTTGCCGTCGCAAAAGAAACACTCAAGAACGGCAATGCCGTCATCGCGGTTAAGAACAATGCCGGCACGGTGATGTGGTCTTGGCATTTGTGGTTCGACCACGCCGATGCTTTAACCCCAATTACCTATAAAAACCACGATGGAGTAATTTATAAATTCACAAAAAGGACATTGGGTTATGCTTATCGGAAAGACGAGTCCACAACCTATACACAACCTCGAAAAGCAAGAATCACGGTTGAACAACAGGGCGGGCTTAATCAGACAAAAGAAACCGCACAATTCATCATCACACAGTATAATGGTTCGTCGAAAGAGCCTGCTATCGCTACTTTCTATCAGTTTGGACGTAAAGATGCATTGCCTGGAACGAACACTTTTTATCCTTCAAATGGTTATTCCCTTGAAACTAATAATAACAATAATCAGGGCTATTCCTATGGTTATGCCATTCAACATCCCGAAAAAATGCTTCCCAATTTTGTGAAAGATTACTATTTTGGTGGGTGGTGTAGCAAAGCTTATTCTAATACGTGGTCAATCAACAATAAGAATATTGAAGAGCGTTCCAATGCAACTGTGATTAAAACCATTTATGACCCTTGCCCCGCAGGTTCACACATGCCTGCATCTTTAGCATTCACAGGTTTTACAGTGAGTGGCTCTGCGGGCAACGTGCACTATGGGCAGATAAATAATGTTGGTGCATGGAACGAAGGTTGGAACTTCAAAACCGGAATCGGAAATTCTACTGTCTTTTTCCCAGCTGTAGGTCTTCGTAACTATGAAGATGGAACGCTCTTTAGGCTAGGCGAGAATGGCTTCTATTGGACAGCGTTTCCTGCTAGTAGCGCTATACAAGCTTTTGGTATGACGATGCACGGATGGGAAGTAAGTCCAATAGGCTACGCTGGTCGTGTAAATGGTGGTAGTGTCCGCCCTGTAGCAGATAATTAAAATATCGTTTCCGCGCCGCGCGGTGACGATAAAATGGCAAAAATATCGTTCCCGCGCCGCGCGACGACGATAAAACGGCAAAAATATTGTTCCCGCGCCGCACGGTGACGATAAAATGGCAAAAATATTGTTCCCGCGCTGCACGGTGACGATAAAATGGCGAAAATATTGTTCCCGCGCTGCACGGCGACGATAAAACGGCAAAAGTATCGTTCCCGCGCCGCGCGGTGACGATAAAATGGCAAAAATATTGTTTCCGCGCTGCACGGCGACGATAAAATGGCAAAAATATTGTTTCCGCGCCGCACGGTGACGATAAAACAGCGAAAAAAAAGTTTCATAATTCGGAGAAATCTCGTAACTTTACATCGCTTTAAATAAAAGCCATCGACCGGAAGCCTATGCAACCAGCGATGCTATGTTAAACATTCTAATAAAAAAAGTATGGGAATAAAAAAATTACCCGAATTTGTAGAAGTCGCGAAATTTTATCGCGGACACTACACCAACGTGATGCACATGCAGTTGCACACACGTTTGTATGAGTTTATCACCGCGCAGGACAAGACGAAGCTGCACCTGACCGACGCGTTGCTGAAACGTTGGCAATCGTGCATCGACGTGGAGACGGAGCTGTGCGAAGAGGCAAAAGTGTCAGAACAGACGGCCAAAGTCTTGGAATTGGATCAAAAGCGCGACGACCGCATTACGTATTTCTTCAACATGGTGCGCTCGCAGCTGAAGGCGCCCGATGAGCCGGTGAAAAAGGCGGCTGAGACGGTGATGCGGCTGCTGAAAGTTTATGTGGGCATCCAGTCAGAGACGCTTGAGGCCGAGAGCGGTCACATCACGGGACTGCTGAAAGATGCCGAGAAATGTGCGGCCGAGGTGACGACGCTGGGACTCACGGCAACGCTGGACACGGTGAAACAACTGAACGAGGATTTGGGTAAGGTGATGAACCTGCGGCGGCACGAAAGGGCCGAAAAACAGCTGCCCACATCCGACATCGCACGGCCGCAAACCGACCGGGAGTTCGACCTCGTGCGGCGCAACATCGAGGCAGCGTTCCTCTATGAAAAAGAAGCCGACAAACCGATGATTCTCACCTTGGTGAACAACCTGGACGGCATCATCGCCGAATTTGAGCAGCGTCGCAAAGCCGAGGAAAAGGCCACCCAGCAGGCTGCGGCAAATGCGTTGGAAAAAGCGCGTGCGTTGCTTGCGCCGCTGTTAGAAGCCTTCGAGGTGAGCAATCATTTTGCAGCAGGCAGTGTGAAATTTGCCGACCGCATGCGGACGGAGAGCAATCGACGATTTTATGCCTTCACCGTGCAGGGCAAGGACGAACTGGTTTGGGCTTCGGTGCGCAATGGCTTGTTGGTGAAAAAGGTCGAGCGGCCAACGGCGCAGCCCAATAAAAACGGGAAAGGTGGAAAGAAAGGCGGTGCCGGGAAGAACGGCGGGAAAAAACCGGGCGACGATAACGGCGGCGGCACGGGCAATTCAGGTGGCGGAAACGGCGGCAGCAATCCCGGAGGAAATAAACCCGGCGGCAGTGGACAAGGTTCGGCCACGGTGACGCCGAAAGAATAACATACATTCACTTTTTTATTTCAAAGAAGGGGGTGGGAGTGCGTGATGCATTTCCGCCCCCGATGTGTGTATGTTGAAGCGCGAAGATGGCGTGAGGGGTGGTGCCGGGGCAGGCCGTTCGTGGCGGCAACTTCGCCGATGAACGCCGAGCGCTACATGCGGTTGCGCTGCGATTGGCCGGCTCCGGTGCCTTTATATCGGCTGTTGGTGGTGTTGAAACGATAGCGCACGGTCAGCCAGTAGGCGGTAGATGGAAATTCGGTCACGCGCGTGGTGACTGCCGTTCCGCTGTAGAACTCATAGCTGTCCTTGCCCGTATGGAAGAGGTTGGAGGCATAGAATTGCAGGGAGAGGCGCTGCTGGAGCAACGCTTTGTAGAGCGAAAGGTCGATGGTGCACCGTGGTTTGCAATAGAACACATTGCCTTCGTTTCCGCGGGTGCGCAGCGTGGTGAGGAGCGAAAACGTGCCCCATTTTCCATCCAGCACGTTGTTGAGTCGGAAGCTGGCCACGGGATGATTGGGCAGCGCGCCCTCGTGGATGTCGAGGTGCATCCATTGCTTGCTGAGCGATGCCTCTAAACGCGGCGACCAGATGCCCCATTTCGGGCGCAGGCTGAGGCTGGTTTGCAAGCGGTTGTAGCCCGCAACATTCTCGGGCCGGTTGAGCAGCTGCTGCGGATTGCCGCGATAAATGCGCGAGAACTCGTAGATGTCGTCGCTCACGTGGGCATACCGGGCGTTGAACAAAAGCCATTTCCACGACAGTGCGTAGCCCACGTTGCGGCTGATGGTGGGCTGCAAAAAGGGGTTGCCCGCCTCGTAGGTGTAACGGTTGTCATATTGTGTGCCTTCGCGCAACTGCTCATAGGTGGGGCGATTGATGTCGGTGGCATAGGTGAGTTGCATTTCGGTGGTGCCCACGGGCATGGAAAGGGTCAACGAGGGAAACCATTTGCCATAGTTTTTGCTTTGCGCAGGGCGATAGATGCCGTGGGCGTAGTAGTTGAAATCGATGTATTCGTAGCGCAGTCCGGCCTGCAGATAGAGCTTGCCGAAGTTGCGGTTGTAGTCGAAAAAGGCCGAGGTCATGTTCTCACGAATGCGGCTTTGCTCGTTGTCAACCAAATGTTGGGGCAGCAAGGTGTATCGGCTCTTGCGTTTCGAGGTGGAATATTCGCCGCCCAAGGTCAATTTGCCGCTGCATAAAGGCCATGCGACCACGAGCTTTGAGGCCAGCAAACGGGCGTAGACGCGACGGTCGGAGTTCACCCAATCCTCGGTTGTCGGCATGCCAGTGGGCGTGTAGCGCTCGTGGTTATACATCTGACTTTTCCTGCCGCTCCAAAAGAAATCGGTGTTGAAGTCGATGCTGACTTTGCCGATTTTGCCCACATAATAGACATTGGATGAGGCGTTTTGCGGGCGTTCGGCGGCGGAATAGTGCATGGCGGTTTGGTCAATGGGCAGTTGGTTTTTCAACGAGGTGGTGGCCATGTCGCCCTCGCCGTGGTTGCGTGCGTAGCGAAAATAGCTGATGCTGGCGCCAAGGGTGTGGTTGACGCTGAAGAGATAGCTTCCGGCCAAGCGCGTGTAGTGGCTGATGTTGGTGTATTCCTGGGTGAGATGCGTGTCTTGTTGCCACGTGTCGGCCAAGAAGGTATGTTGCGAAAAGTCTTTGTCGTCGGGCCGGTGGGTGTAGTTGCCCGAGAGGGTCGCGCTCAGTTCCCACTTGGCTTGCCGATAATTGAGGTTCACAGCCTCGGTTCCACTGGTGCGCGTCTGGTCGTTGATGCCCGCGCTGGTTTGCGCATCAATGCCCCACCCCTCGCCATAGAGCTTCTTGGTGGTGATGCGGATGACGCTTTTCACCTGCGCATTGTAGCGCACACCGGGGTTGGTAATCACCTCAATGGTTTTGATTTCGCTGGGCTGAAGGCGCGTCAGCTCGTTGTTGTCTTGCATTTTTCGATTGTTGATATAGACCTCGGGCGTGCCGCGTCCAAACACTTCAAGGGTGCCGTTGCGTGCCGAAACCTGCGGAATGTTGTTGAGCAGTTGCTCCATGGAGGTTGTTTTGGCCAAGAGGCTGCCGGCAATGGTGGTCAGCATGCCCTCGCCTTTGAATTGCGTCTGCGGGCGCTTCGATTTCACAACCACTTCGCTGAGTAGCTTCGTTGCGTCGGCAAGGGTGATGTGCAGCGGCGATGTGCCGCCATAAATGGTTGTGAACGGCTCGTAACCGATGCACGACACCTTGAGCAGTTGCCCCTTTTGAATGGAAGTGAGTGTGAAGGAGCCGTCGGCTTGGCTGGTGGTTCCGCTGACGAAAGTGGAGTCGTCGGGCGATAGCACCACGATGTTGGCAAAGGCAATGGGGGCATGATGCGTGTCAGAAACGGTGCCCGACAGGGTTTGTCCGTGCATGGTCTGCGCCATGAAGAGGACGAAAAGGAGAAGCATTTTTTGCATATTGATGTTGTGTTTGCATATTAAAATAGGCGGCTCGGCAAAAAAGATGTCGTGCATCTTCTGTCACGCGTGGCCGATAAGTCTCGCAAAGTTAAAAGAAAAATGGCACAAAACGCAACAGTCCGTTGTTTTTTTGTTAACAACCTTATCATTTACCTTTTGAAGAAAGCGTTTCCTATCACCGTCCGGCGCAGAAACCATATCGCAATCATCTTATCGTCGCGCATGGTGTGGGAACGATTTCCAGCCGACAAATTACCAAAGCAACGGCAGCAGCGTCTCCCTTTTATTTCGTACCTTTGCCCACCTGTTTAACAAAATAAAGGAATTAAGGCGTAATGGACATTTGGTAGGCTGAAAACCTCTCGTGTTTTAGTAATGGACATT
>ERZ772957.1100-NODE-1100-length-18624-cov-38.818730_pt1 | contig 18624 bp, 21 predicted proteins | sample MGYA00580682_ERZ772957 | MGnify/ENA primary metagenome ERZ772957 (study PRJEB29015, sample SAMEA2737921) | human oral metagenome | biome: human oral; feature: human-associated habitat; material: dental | place: China | collected 2025 ...
GGGAGCGGCCAGGAGGCCGCCGATGGTGGCAGCCGTGACGGCGATCGCGGGGGCGTCGGAGCGGCGCAGCGGGGTAGCGGGGACGTCGAGCCGCAGGCGGAGGCGGGCGGTCGAGGCGGCGCGGGCGCGCTCGGAGACCCACAGCGCCACGGCGATGACGAGGAGCTGGACGACCGAGAGGACGGCGGCCGTGCGCAGGTTGAGGTACTGGGCGGTCTGGACGTAGATCTCGGTCTCGATGGTGCCCATCCCCACTCCGCCGAGGACCAGCACGACGCCGTAGGCGGTGGCGCAGAACAGGAAGGTGAGCGAGGCGGCTGAGGCGATCGCGGGGGCGAGGCTGGGCAGGGTGACGGTGCGCCAGGCGCGCCACGGGGAGGCGCCCAGCGCGCGGGCGGCCTCGACGGAGCGGGGGTCGAGCCGGGACCACATGGTGCCCACCGTGCGCACGACGAGCCCGTAGTTGAAGAAGACGAGCGCGGCGACGACGGCGGTGAGCGTCCCGTCCAGGCCGAGCCCTCCCAGCGGCCCTCCCTTGGTGACGAGCGCGTGGAAGGCAACGCCGACGACGACGCTGGGCAGCACGAAGGGCACGATGACGATCCCGCGCAGGAGGTCGCGGCCCGGGAAGGAGCGCCGGTAGAGGACGAGCGCCCCGGGCACGCCGAGCAGGACGCAGATCGCGGTGGCCAGGGTCGCCTGGGTGAGGGTCTGGGTGAGGATCCGCCACGTGCGCGGGGCCGTGAGGACGTCGGCGAAGCCGCTCAGGTCGAGGGCGCCGTCGGGGGCCAGGCCACGGCCCATGAGGGTGGCGACCGGCCAGAAGAACAGCACGCCGAGGAAGGCGAGCGGCACCGCGACCGCCGCCGCCCAGCCGATCACCTCCCCCGGCGTGCGCGACGGGCCTCGACGAGCAGCCGCCCCCGGGGTCACTGGCCGACGGCCTCGGTCCAGGTGGCCAGCCAGGTCTCGCGCTTGTCGGCGATGGTGGCGGCATCGAGGGTGAGCGGGGAGGGCGAGAGGGCGCCGAAGGTCGTCATGGCCTGGCTGAGCGTCGCCTCGGTGCTGACGGGGTACATGTACATGGAGTCGGGGATCGCCGTCTGGACGTCCTTGGTGAGGAGCCATTCGATGAAGGCCTTGGCGCCGGAGGGGTTCTTGGCTCCGGCCAGCACGCCCGCGTACTCGATCTGCCGGAAGGCGGTGGCGGGGACGGAGGCGGTGGTCGACGTCGTCCCGTCGTCGCTCACGGTGGCGGCGGGCGAGGAGGAGTAGGACAGGACGATCGGGTAGGAGCCCTTGCCCTCGCCGGCGGAGAAGTCGACGCTGTAGGCGGCGGTCCAGCCCTCGACGATCTTGGCGCCGTTGGCCACGAGCTGCTTCCAGTAGTCGGCGAAGCCGTCCTCGCCGAAGCGCGCGATGGTGGCCAGGAGGAAGCACAGGCCGGTGGTGGAGGTCGAGGGGTTGATGAGGACGGCGAGGTCCTTGTTCTCCGGCTTGGTGAGGTCCTCGAAGGAGGCGGGCGGGGTGAGGCCGTGGTCGGTGAAGTAGGCGACGTCGTAGTTGAGGGCGACCTCGCCGAAATCGATGGGGGCGATGGCAGTGGAGCCGTCCACGAGGTAGCTCTCGGCGCCGGCGGGCAGGGTGATGGTGGAGGCCGAGTCGACGACGCCGCCCATGGCCAGGCGGGAGATGAAGGAGTTGTCGATGCCGAAGAAGGCATCGCCCAGCGGCGCGTCCTTGGTGAGGACGAGCTGGTTGGCGAGCTCGCCGCCGCTGCCGGACTTCGAGATGGACACGGTCACGCCGGAGTCCTTCTGGAAGGCGGCCAGGAGGTCCTCGGGGAGGTTGAAGTCGTCGTGGGTGAGGACGGTGATCTCCTTGGAGGAGGCGGCGCCGTCGTCGCTCTTCTTGCCGCAGGCCGCCAGGGCGAGGGCGGCGGCGGTCGCGGTTCTCGCCGGCGACCAGAATGTCATGGCAGTCCATGACGGTCACGAGTGGACTCTCGCGCGTGAGTACGACGTGGCTCGTCCAATGGTGAGGGTTCGTGTCCTCGCCCGGTACGACGACGGGGACGTCGAATTCTCCCACCACGTCCTGGATGACTGGCTGGATGACGCTGCCCCCGTCGTCGATGACAATACGGGGGTCGGGGGTAATGGTGATTCTGCCTTTTGCAGGCCTGCCGGCGCCGTCACTAAGACGCCCATGAATCCAACCGCGTGCCATTATATACTACTCTCCCCTATTATATCATCTTTGATGAGTCTATCATATACACGAAACCCCTCCCAACACAAGGCCAGGAGGGGTGACGTTGCTCACTTACTAGTGAGCGCCTTACCGATGTTCCACAGGGCCTGGAACACACTCCCGGCCGCTCGCTTTCCCTCCCGGCCCGGTGCCAACAAGTCCCAGACCGCATAAGTGTTGGCCTCGATATTCTTGAGGCGGCTCACGATGGGCCCGTCGTAGCGGCGACCCTCAATGCCGGTGCCGGTCTGGTCGCTGATCTCACGGAGCCGGTCACGAATGTCGATGAAAATCTCGCGGTCCTCAGAGGTCATATCAAAATCATCTCCCGAAATGTTAGTGTATCGAAGGACTGTGTCCCACTTGTGTAAGTAAGGGTGTTCGTAGAACCCTGTGACTCGAACTTCCTGGCCCGTCTGATCACCACGCTCCCCGTCAATATCACCCGTCTCAGCGATCCACGCCTCGCAGATGTCATCGCCAGAGACGATCGCGACATGACCATCGGTCAGCAGAATGTCACTGTCCTGATAATCGTAGTTAGCCGAGTAGTCGAAAATTTCGAAACCGCCGTACTGCCTCGCCCAGTACACGATACTGCCAGTCCACGTGGACTGCGGGAATGCGTGGATGCCGCAGTAGTCGAAGGCGTAACTCACCAACTCGCTGCAATCGACGTTCCGCGGGACACTTCCCCACGGCGAGTCCTCCCAGACGGTGAGCCGCTCGGGCTGGCTGTACCCGACGGCGTCGTTGTTGGCGACGGCGCGAGCGATGTCACCGGGAGTCGGCATTGTCCGTCTCCTCGTCGGGGACGTTGGCGTCGGCCAGTCCGAGCACTGCCGTAATGACCGGCAGAATCGCGGTGACAACTTCGTGACGTGCCACGCCGAGCACCATGAGTAGTCCGCTGACAGCCATCATAATTCGATAAATATATTTCCGTGTCTTAATGCTCATTTCATCTCCTTGATTTCTTTCACATCGGTCTCGATTTTTTCAAGACGCTCCATGACTCCAGGCCGGCGCGGCACGCCGGGCCTGGCGTCGGTCCCCCTCCAATCATCCAGCAAATCGTCCATCTTGGACAGCTGCTGACGAGTCCATACCGCGAACGTGGCGAGCACCCCCAATGTGGGTACCATTTCGATAAGCATGTTAATATCTATAACAATACTGTGATTCATTTCATAAACAATTCTGCGAACATCTCTCGTGTTTCTGGACCGTCAAAAAAGCACCTCCCCTGTCTGTATATTCGCTTCAGGGTTTGCGGTGCCCGGTCTCGGTGGGTGACGAAAACCTCCCCAGGACGCAAGTCGTGGCACATGGAGAATTTCAGCTGATTACCCTTCGGTAACTTTTTCTGGCAAAACACTCTCATGCCGTCCTTCCACACCGAGAATGAGCCGTACTTGGTCCTGTATGTGCACATGTATCGAGCACTACCCGTTTTCCCCATGACGAGCCAAGGCGTGTCATCCTTGAATTCATTCTCAATAGAGTAATCGGCATATTCACTATTGTATTTGGAAATAAATTTACCGAATCGTGTGTTTCGGACTTCGCGCCCGAAGCGCTCAGAGTCAACGAACTCGATGGCGACGAACCCCTCCCCGAAACGCCTTATTTTATTCGACGGAGAGATTTTCCACTCGATGAAATAAGGGTTCATGATGGAGATGGCGTTGCTAAGCATAAGAACGCGTACGCGATCGTCGTACCTGTCCACGGTGCTATAGAAATCAAGGAACGTTCGCACTTCATTACTAAGATAATGGTGGGTCCCTGTTTCAATGATGAATTCGTCGAAAATGATTGTCGTCACATCGGGGAATGCGATTGACTTGGCGCTCGCCGACACGCTCAGCGCCTGGAAGAACCCCATCGTGAGCCACGGATCGTCTTTCTCGGGGAGTGGCCCGCGGTACTGCGCCTCAGTACCATGCACCCTGAATTCATACTCGGGGAATTCATGTGCAATGTCGGCAAAGAATGTTTTGCACCCTTTGAGTTCAGGCTTGTAGCGGCGAAGGTAGATGAATTGTTCACCCTTTTCCAATGAATTTTTGATGACCATACGTTTGGCGCCATATGTCTTGCCCAACCCGCGTGCGCCCATTACCATATTAATAACAGCATTGTACGACAGGATTTTGTCGAAAGAGTAGTATGAAAATTTTTTCTTCTTAGACATACCGCCTCAACTCCCAGGCACACCCTGCAAACATGCTCAGCGACCCACTGTTCGGCTCCGGGTGACCGTCCGGGCCCCGCGCCCCGATACTCTCCCAGCCGCCAGCGCCCCCAGTGCAGTACTCGATGTGACCACCCCCAGAGTACCACCGGCACACCACGAGATCACCCTCGCGGACTTGGTCCGCAGCATCGAACGACCCGCTACCCGACGCGACGACCCACCCGGTGCTACTGCCATAGATTTCCGCGGTCCCGCCTGGACCAATATCAATATTGCAGCATGTCATGTACAGCCACCAACAAAAACCGGAGCAGTCCGTGACGCCACTCTGGTCCGGATGGAGCCTCGCATTATACCATTGATGATATTCGAACTTGCCGATACTGTCCCATGCGAGTTTGGTCATCGCCTTAATGCCTTCACCCACCGGGCCGCCAGGTGCAGCGCCATTATTTTGCGCCGACTCACTGGCTTTGTCCTGCCCTTTAGCAGAAGCTTTCCAATAACCAGTGCCCACACTATAGCATCGAGCGAAAGATCCGTCATTGCACTTGACTCTGAGGGTGCCATCTCCCATGTCTTCGACACTTTTTATTTTCTTTGCATCAGCTGCCTTGTCCGCCGCAGCATTCCCCGAATGATCCTGCGAGTCGCCAGGATTCAGCGTAATCCCGTTGGTTTCCAGACGGGAGATCATATCATAGGCGACCTCATACCGCTGCCCCACCGCATACCACTCACCCTCATACTTGATGGCGGCCGCCATGTCATCCAGTGACGCCGGGTGCGGGCATGCGTTCACCAACCGCTTCAAAATTTTCGCATAATTACCCCACCGGTGCATGACGACGATAAGCAGCATTGCAGCCTCGGTTTCATTCTCAGTATCCAGCCCGAGTTCCTGGCACCTGGGAATATAGTCATTGTTCAAGTCGTCCAGCATTTGACTATTCTGAATCTTATGCCCTGTCTCCGAGTCCAGCGCCCCCGACAGCGCCGCCCGATCGCCACTACCCAGGTAGGCGTACTGCCGAGACCCAATCGTCCACGAATCCCGACCCTCAGCGAGCCACCCATTCACCGTCCCACCGAAATCGGTCCCCGCCGGGAACCGCTTCAGCAGATCATAGGCGCGCCCCTGCGTCCACTGCCCGATCCCCAGAGACAGAGTATCCGGCGCACTGATAATACCATAGTCGTTACCCGCCTCTACGGTGGCGAGCACGGCGATGATGCACGCCTTATGTGTGTCGTCGAATGCCATAGGCACAGTATAGCGCCCCGCAGGTTTTCCCGCGGGGCGCCATAGTCATCATATCTCAGTGCAGTTCAAGGAACGTATTGTCAAGGAACACTCGAGTATCCTTGTCGTTCGGGCCGAGGAAGCACAGCGAGAACACGTAATCACCGCCACCCTCATCAGCATGGAAGAAACCGTCAACAGTACTATAAATGTACGCACCATTGAACGCACCCGGCACCGCGGCGTTGAACCGGTACTCGGCGACACCACTCGGACCCTGGCACTTGATCCCCCAGTGCAGATCATGCACCGCGCGAGAATTGTGGTGAATCTGCGCGTGGCACTGAATAACATCATTCGGGTCAAGATGAATCGACCCACTGAAAACAACAGTATTCTGCTCCTGGGAACCCCTGACCGTGCGCTCCCCAGTACCCGACTTGAGTTTCTTGTACCGGGTGCGCACCGTCTTGGCGCTATCGCCAGCCGCTTTCGCCTCATTGATCTGAGACGACAGGGACTGCACAGTCTCCAGCGCCGACGAGGCCGAGGCGCTCGCACCGTTGGCCTGCTGGGCGGCAGCGTTGGCCTTGCCGGTCGCATCGGTTGCCTGCGCCAAGGCATTGGCGGCGTTGGTGGAGGCCTCGCGGGCCGCCGCCGCAGTGGTGTCCGCCACATTGGCAGCGCTAGTTGCTTTCTCCAGAGCCCTGCTGCTCTCTCCCTTGGCGTTGGAGGCAACGGCCAGCGCCGACTGCGCACTCTCTTTGGCGACGTGCGTGTTCTCGGCGGCGTCGTTAGCGGCGGTGAGGGCCGATGTGGCATCCCGGGACGCGGTGCGGGCCTGGGTGAGGGCGCTCCCCAAGTTTTCATCGAGTTTGCTCATGGCACCATTCAGGTCACCAAGAACACTGAAGTGGTCGGATGCCACATAGAGCGGCAATTGAAAGTTGTTGGTCTTGTTTGTTGCGGGCATTAGTTTACTCTCCTGTTCTGAAGATCTTGCATTGTAAGCGACTCAATTTGCTGAGCCGAGTGAGAAATAATACCTGTCCCTGTGGACACGTACTCCATGATGCTGAGAATAGCGTCCTGAGGGCTACAGTACTTACCCGTAACGGGCGAGAACATCCATGTGCCGAAGTGTGTGAGGAAATTCTTGCCCTCGGTCTCCAACTCGGAGATAGTCACCGGCCAACTGTCGATGTCACCGGCGGTGCACCCCATGCGGGACAGGTCGTCGGCGAGAAGGCCGTGCACCGTATACCTGTTATGCAGGTCCGAGATGAGTTCACTCAGTTCACAAGTTTCGCCGGTCAGCCAATTGAATACCTTGAACTTATCGTCCTTGAACTGACGCTTCGTCCACTGTGTCAACGTCTCCTGGAACCGCTTGAATTCTTCATCGTACTTCCGTACCGATTCAGCGATTTGCTCCCGCAGCTGCTCGGGCAGTGCGTGATACTGCTCAAGTTCCTTGCGGACATCACCGAGGAGGCGAGTAACCCTCATATTATAGTCGGCGGCCAAATTCTCCAGATTGTTGGAGAGATTGTCGCGCAGACCATTGTTGACCCATTTGCGGAGTTCCTCCAAGATCTGGAGGTATGTGTAGCCGTCACGATAGGTGAACGGAACTGTGTTCGTCAGTCGATAATCTGGCGGAACCAGAAGATAATCACCGTCTTTGATGATATCATTAGGGTTATACGGCTCAGTACCAGAGCCCATATGTCGCCCTCCTCCCCGTGAGGGAATCGTTGCTGCTCCTCACGCTCATAAACAATTCCTGAAGTTCCGTAATCACCATCATGTCAACGTTCGTGAATGTCTCCCTCCAGGCTGCAATCAATTGCGGCGCGTGACCAGTATAACCCCAAGACCGTGACTCCTGAGACCCCCGCTGCGACGACTCCCCCGACTGCGACGAGTCACCACTCGTCTCGCCGCGCACGTCGTTCGTCCCGTCGGAGTTGCTCACGTTGTCATTGGCCGCTGTGGCGTAGTCGCCGTCGCCGGAGAGTCTGACTTGAGGAGTCTCGGACTGGACGGTTCTTGCGCTTGCCTTCTGCGCGGACACGGTACTCGTCGTCTGCTTGGCGCCCTGGGACTGCTTGCCCGAACTGCGCCCGCTGGACTCCTGGTCGCCCTTGGAGTGCATGTCCTGGGTGAGGAGTGGGTCGATGTTGACCATTTCGGCTTCATACCATTTATTATAGTATGGCATGATCTCGTTCATTTTCGTACGGAGCTGCCGCACGAACATATCGACGCTCTCGAGCCCGATCTCGTTATAGTAGTAGTGGTCGATGATCTTCTGATTCAGGAAGTCCCTGTACTGCTCATCGAAGATCGGATACGACTCCAGGCCAATATTCTCCACGCCCTGCCGCGCAATCACCTCGCGCAACTCAATCGTGTAGTCAGCCATTCTTGTGCATCTCCTCCAGGTCCGTACTCCCCAGATCACTGTTCTGATCCGTCAACCCGCCGGCGACCGCACCGAGAGCAGCATTCTCCGCAGTCGTCATCTCATCCAGATTCCACTGACACATGACCTCAAGCCCATACATTTTGTTAATCCGCTCACAGGCACGCTGTCGCTCATTGAGCGCAACAGCGCGCATAGCGAGTACCTGACCGGACGCGCCGGATGCTTCCTCGACGACCATGCGCTCACGCTTCTCGCTATTGACATTCATGATGCCGAGCAATGTCAGCGTCTCGTTCCAGGTGCGCACCTTGGCGTCCATGACGTCCTTAATCTGATTCGGCTTGTAACCAATGTCGAACAAAGAAATTTTTTCCGCCATAGACTCGGCGCTCAAGGCCTCTGTGCCGAAAATGACCGGCTGACCCTCCACGACTTTATTGAACGCTTGCACCATTGAATTGTATTCGTTATTATTGACAGCGAAAACAAACGGGTGACGTGCGCTAAGCATATTGATCTCCAACGTCCTGTCCAGGGCGGCGAGACGCTGGGAGTACATGGAAATGATATCCCAATCTGGAATACGGGTCTGGTTTGCCCAGATTGGAACGCACTCATTGCCGGACAACTGTCGGGAAAAAACCTGGTTGCCGTACACCGTATAACCGGTGGGGTTATCATACATGTTGACTTCCCCGAGCCCGGTGGCACGGAGTGTCATGAAACGTTGAAATTCCTCGTCGAAGTAGAATACAGTGAGCGCGTCGCGCAGTAGCGTCATCTCAAGGAAACGTAGATCAACGGTATCTGGCATACCGACCCATTTGAAACGGTTGGAGCACATCTCGATGAGAATACGCTCATACATCGAGACCAACTGGGTCTCGCGGGTCTGAACCGGGTTCAATTTATAGCCGGCACCGTGCCCCTCATTGAAGGGGCGGTATATTTTGCTGGCCACCCAGTCTTTCTGCTTGTTTACGTCAGGTGAAGTCAAGGTGAATCCCCTTCAGTGGTTCATTGTCTCCGATGAGTGCGCTACCAATGGTGAAAGTTTTGTGCCACACGGTCACGCCCTTTTCAAATATACCACGAATCGACTGCTTGAACCCCTCGGGGCACGTTGCGGAGCGGATATACGTCTCCTTCATCTGCCAATACGTGAAGTTTTCCATGCACCGGAAATTTTTCGGCGGTCGATTGAAGACGTTCATGGCATACCCGTACCGGAGCCAAAACTCGCCGATACGCACCATCGTGCCCACATCAATCAATTTCTGTCGGAGAACAATCTGCCACCCTTCGGCCGACAGCATGAATGCATCCCCACCAGTCTGCCCCGACGTCGTCGGCGCAATCACATCTGAGTCCTGGATCTTGGCATTGATGCCGGCGATAGCGTTGGCGTAGTCGCCGTTGGCGGCGAACTTCGCCATCTGGAGATTACTATCCGCGAAATAACGACCGTAAGAATTCTTCAGGTTCGTCATGGCGGACGCCTGCTCGGCCCGCATCCTATTGTTTTCCAGAGCGGTGCCATATTCGTTACCCATGTTGTACCCCTGGGTGAGTGCGTTGATGGCGCCGCCAAGAATATTACCACCCAATGCACTCGCAACACCAGAGCCAATGGCGTTCACGCCCGACCGCATAAACTGCTGGTTTGCATTGTATTGGGTCATCTGGGTGTTATATGCATTGCCCAGATTCGTCATGTCAGTACCCTGCTGCATGGACGCCTGCGCCTGAGCGAACTGAGTGCTCGCACCACGCAATGCTTTCTGCTGCCCCCACTCGGCGGACTGCCGCTGATAGGCGATCTGATGCGCATTGCTTGCGGTGTACATGAGATACGAATTATTCGTGAGCGTGAATGTGGGAAAATTAGCGAAACCCGTCATCACATCAAAATGCTCACTTCGACCGTTCCAATAATCAGTGACGCCGAACGACGAAGCATTCAAATTGTTAACGGTGAACATAATCCGCGGGTTCGGCGGGACGATGTGCGCCCACTGCGTCACGTTGAACTTCCAGTCAACGATGGCCTCGGGGCGGATCATGAGTGGGGTCCCTGTGAATGTCGTCAACTCGAACCACATATAGGGTGCGGTGTAAAATTTCCACAAATGCTTGTACCGGTCAGGAATGTGCGTGTCGGTTCGAAACGGTGCGGCCAGTTCAATCGTCTTGTTATTCTGGAACGCGTCGCCGAAACCCTTTTTAGCAACGAAAACATCGGCGTTCACGGCACTCTTGCCGTCATGCGGAACGTCAGGCAGTTTTGTTTTACGGCCTTCGAGTTTGTCCCAGTCAATAACGCCGTTCGGAATAGCAGTAATACTTACAATCCCCTGAGCCACCCACGGGGCATAGGACAACGCCTCGGCCATCGTCGTGAAAGCATCCACCGGCATGACGTAAACCGCGCACCCGTTCGGCAGGCCTTCGGCAATGCTGCCTTTTGCCGTCGTGAATTTAGGGTCATCGGCGCTCCCGTAATCTTCTTCCAGATCGACGGTGCTCGTCACGACGACGTCGTAGTTCGCAGTGTCGTACTCCTGGCCTTCCTCGGGGACCGGCGTCGCTGCGACGAATTCTCGCCACACGTCGCCGACGATGTACTCGGCTCCGGTGTCCAGCCCCTCGGGGGCGGTCAGGTAGCGGCGCCCATTGTCGGTCCATGCCTCCTCGGCGGCGATGCCGAGATGAGAGCGCTCGACGTAGCAGCGAGTGATTTCCCACTCGTGCATGTAGGACTGCCAGACATCGAGTTGGACAGTGATCTCGGTGGTGTTAGGGGCAACATATTCTACTGATGTAATAAAATAGTAGAATGTGTTGCGCGTGTTAACGTGGTCCTCATTATTCCTGGCAATAAGGTAATTGTAGGTGTTAGCCTTGGAGAATGGCACGTCAATACGAATCGGACGTCCCTGAGCGCAGTACGTCAGCCCGTGAATCTGTGTCCATGTTGAATGCTTCTTGTGGCCATGAACGATGGCCTCAAAAGACTCATCGTAATTATCCCACCACACAACATCGCGATAGGTCGCGTCCCACGGAACATTACAGAGATAAACGTCGGTGTTTGGAGTCCAGATGGAATAGTCGAAATTAAGCCCAAAATCTCCGATGTCTTTCGGTGGGCGGGTAACGGCGCTCATAGCAAAATGATACACCACAGCCCCGGGGCGAAGAACGGTGGCAAGAACTCCCCGGGGCTATGGCGTATTCCCAACCCACACCGATCCATCCCTGACCGGAGGCAAAGCCATCATAGCACAGGCGAGACGACCACCGCAATCGAACATATGTACTATACCGCTAGTCTGTGGAGAAAATCCGCCACACTCCAACTCCAACGTTTTAGTTGGAATTGGGATAGTTCGAGGGCCCCCTCCCCGGGTAGGGGAGAGGGCCCTCAAACGGTGACCTGGCTTACTTCTTGGGCCAGACCTTCGGAGCCGGATCAATCTCCAGCGACCACGAGAACGCACCGCCGGCCTTCGCCGGATCGGAGTTCGTCTTCAGCTCGCCACCACCGACGATCCGACCGGAGATAGTCACAGATGTAGCAGTCTCGTCCGAAGCGATCACGAACACGCCGTCATTGTAGACGCGCGTCCGCGGACTCTTGTTGCCCGTCATCGTGAAGTCAACCGGAATCTCCGCGTCCGCCGGCAGGTCCGTGCCAACGACCGTGTAGGTGAGGTACCCGTTCTCGCCAGGCTTCATCTTGTCGGTGGAACTGACGGCACGGCCGTCAGCGTGGCGGAACGCGTCCGGCTTGAGTTCGAGGTTCTTAGGCGTCACGATGTTCACCTTTTCGTCGTCGGCACCCGTCCAGAACATGACCGCGGGCACGAACAGCGACGCAGAAATAACCTCCCAGTGGTGGAGGAAATAATTCTGGCCAAGAGATACGGGGTTCGGCTGGCTCGTGTTCTCCAGCAGGTTGTCGGCGATGACGAAGAAGTCCTTGGTCGTCAGGATCGCCTGGCAACCGTCAACGTTCAGCCTGGAGTAGGGGACCTGAATGATCTGCGCACTCATCTGCGCTCGATCAAGGTTGAATGCCGCGGCCCAAGCCTCGACGTTGATGTTCGCCATGACCTCAGGCGTCGTAATGAGGATGAGGTCACTCGGATCAGCCCACACGGGCATCTTACCCGCATTGAACTTCGTATCGATGAACTTCAAATTGCCAGCACACGACTGCACTCGCTTGATAAGCGCCTTGGCGTCCGCCTCCGGTGCGGTGAGAGTCTGAAGATTGGGGACCTTTGTGTGCCAGAAGCCGCCGCCGTCCTGATATTCCCTGATAAGGGACATTGTGAGAAGGAACTCATCCCACGAGTCACTGGTTGCCGGCATCTGAAGGATTTGGTTCAGATACGTCTGAAGACCGGAGTCGTCCAGGAATGCACGACGCAGCTGATCCCGGTTGACCGTGATCTTGTAAAACTCCTGCCTGTTTACCGTGTGGAACTGGCTGGCGACATCGGGCTTCTCCGTGCCGAAGATCGCCTTCTCCCCATACTCCCGGTCCGGGGAATAACTGTAGGCGCGCAGGAGACCCGCCTGGACCTCCTCGATCGTGTCACCGAACTGAAGGCTATTGCGCTTGAACGGGGCGAGCGGGTTCTTCCACGAAATGTCCCGCGTAATATATGAGCCGACCCTGTTGATCAGCGCGTCGGTGAACTCGTTCCACGCGGGCGTGTACTGCATGAGACCGCGCACCGTCTCAGTCACGTTGGCCTTGGTCACGTCCGGGATGCGACGCTGATAGTCATACGACGCATCATTTCGGATGCGGTTCATGATCTCAACGTTGTCGAAGGGGCGCACGCCCCCAAGATTCCTAGGCATTACTTGTCTCCCTTGTTAGCGAAGAACGCATCAATACTACCATCATCGTCACTCGGACCGTTCACGGCAGCCGACGAGTCGTCGTTACCCTTGTCGTCGTTCTTCAACCCGATTTGCGTCATAAGATCATACGACTTTGACTTGAGGTTAGAAATCTGGTCCTTGAAACCAGTGTTTTCATCAGTCAGGCTCTTGATTTTCTCCGACGCGGCATCAAAATTACCTTGAAGAGAATCGTAGGCGCCACGAAGATCATCATAGATTCCTTCGGGGATTCCCTCTTCACCCGGATTCTGAATCGCATCGATCATGTTATGGAAATCCATTGCTTCCTCACATAAGGATAGGGTGAGTGCTCATGCACTCACCCTATCATATCACCGGCTTGACGGAAAACGGCTGACGAAGACGGCCAATCTCAAGAACATCGCGTCAGGCGGCTTCACGCCGTGGGCTACCCTCACGCGGCGTCATCCGACTCCGAGGCCGGCGGCTCATAACCCAGTTCCTGCACGGCAGCATACTCGATCATCGAGGCCAGAAGCGCAGACAGGCTCTTACGCTCCGCCCAGTGCTTCTCATCGAGAAAAGCGTGCAGGTCCTTGGAAATCGTGGTAGTCACGTTCTTCTTGCTCATGTTAATCAACCTTATATGTAAAATGGGTTTCCCTGAGAACGACGCCTCCGGGGACTTTGTGTGGTACTAGTTTACCATGCCACACTTGTTCCGAAAGCAAGTCCTCCACTGTGACGTTTTTCGCAATGTTTTTCGGCAACCCGGCCACATGGATCTCATCAACCCCGTCGATCCGTTCGCCGTACTGCTTCGCCCGATTATACACCGCAACCTCAAAATCCGCCTCACGCTTCCATGCGCCAAAATCACTCGGATGCTCCGTGATCCCGACCGCCTCGGATAATAGGTGCATGGAGTCTGTGTCCGCGTAGCAGAACGCCCCGTAGTTCTTCTGGCACGCCCTAATCGTAAAATCCCTGGCCCACGCAGTGATAAAGCAGGCCATCGCCGTATAAATTGGGTCACGTTCCTCGTGCTCTGCTTTGGTGAGTGCCACATGCCCGTCCTTAAGGATGGGGCGCTTGCCGGTAACGACGCGCCGGGTGCCAAATTTACCGTACAGGGAGTTGAGATACAGTTTAGCAATAGCGCGAACCCCTCCAGTTGACTTCTCTTTTACTTTCTTCCACTTATCAGTGTATTCATCAAAGAGACCGGTGGTTGACTCAAAAGTGTAAACATAATACACATCGTGTATCTCAAAATCATAATGCTCACGATACAAGGTTAAGTCTACCGAGGTCATCCCCAAATCAACATTCTCTGCCTCATGAAGGTACTCAGTGCCGACGAAACGCATATTGTTCTTCAGTTGAATGCATGGCAGCATTCCCGACTTAAGACGAAAACTCACATTCGCATAAACAATAAATAGCCCCTGTTCGGGGAGGTGGTCCTGGCGCTGCGGCATGCCATAGGGTAGAGGACGCATGCGCATCATCGATGGATACAAGGAGTTCACGTCGTACACGTGACCGGGCCCCGCCAGTCGTTTCGCATACTTCGGGTTCACATACGTGTACCCACCACGATAGGCACGACGGATTTCGTCGTCCCACTCATCAGGAACAATGGGGAACAACTCCCTGAAGCCACGCTCGCCCTGCTTCGACTCCTTAAAATTCTTCAACGTGTCACTGGCCACAGTGAGCCCCGCCATGCCCATGTTCGATGCAATCACGAGCGCTCGAGACATGATCTCCACGTCAGTACGCAGATAAGCCCACTCCTCATCAGTGGGGGAGTAGCCGACGGGGCGCACTTTCTTGTAATCAATTTCACCCTTCTGAATGGGAAGGTCAAATGTCTTGGCGATCGCTCTCACACTCATGGGAAGTTTCTTCAGCGAGTCCCGGAACTCAACCCGCGTCTTACCCGCATGCACAATGATCCGGTAGAACTTGCCAAAACCATCAATTGTCGTCTCAATGCGATATGGAACACTGCGATCCGCAGTGACTTCATACCCTGCTTTGAGGAGATGGTCCAAGATGAAGACACCATCAAAAGCGAGATTGTGGAAGTAGGTGATGCTGGGGGAGCGGAGAATGAACTCGATGAACGACTCGATGTCCGTGCCCGTGTCGTACTGCTCCAGGTTGTGGATGTTCTGCACGCCCCACGCCCACACTCTACTTCCGACGGCGAGGCCGCTTACTGGATCGACGTCGTCCGCGCTTTCGAAGTCGGCGCTGTTCAGGCGTGTCTCGATATGCTTCTTCAAGGGACCAACCCTCCACATCCTCCCACAGCGACTGAAGCCGGTCCTCTCCCAACTCGGCAAACATGTAGGAATCGCCATCTTCTTCATTTTCCGGGAGCGTCCCCAGGTACACCATCCCCAGGGCGTCAGATAGATTGGAATCGTGAGTCCACATGAAATATAGGGTCTCATCGTCGAGACTCATGAATTTATCCGGCAAATCACTACCCGTGTACAGGGCCATATTAACAATATTCTGCCTGATGCCAGCAACTTTTTCCTTGATGTCGGCCGGGTTCATCATCTCGCGCAATTTCTTCTCGCGCATCGCAATGGCATCCGGCCGCATGAACTGCGTGGGCTTAGGGAATCCGCCGCGGCGTAAATTCTCAGTCATCGCAGACCCATCGAACTTGATGCGCTGCCTGAATGTCCGATCATACTGGCCGACCGTCATATCAGGTCCAAGCCACGGGGGATTGACTTCCTCGTACTTCTTGACATACGCCTCCTTCTTGGCGTTCGCGCTCTTCACCGCCGTATAAAGCGACCGCATCGCCTGAGACGTTACCACATGACCCTCATGGTCTCGGTAAAAACCAACAGTCGGGGTCATGAACCCCTTCAACCGTTCAATATGGGCGTCCAACTGTTTGCCCGTGTACCGCCTGACAAGGCGCTCTGACTTACGAGGATCATACTTGGTCCCGGTAATATCAATACCGTAGCGGCCGTTATTAATCTCGTGCAGTAGGCTCCGCGACCCAAGAGGGTCATACCGACCCGCTGCAATCTGCTGAATCTTCTTCGACGCCTGGCGCTCCAGTTTGAGTGCCTCGGCCCGCTTCGACTCCAGTGACATGAAAAACCTCCCCCGCCCTACCGGGCGGGGGAGGGCGGCTAGTATCTAACCTATCTCACTTATCCTTGGCGAGCATGAGGCTCATGTACCGGAAGCCTCGGCGCCCCTTGCGCTCCACGGGAATGAGCTTCACAGCCCCGTCCCACGTGGACGGCTCGCCCAGGAAGGCAAGGATGTTACGGACAGCACCCTGAATGCCGACAGAAACGGAGGCGAGCGCCTTGCCGTCGGAAGTAAGGAGAACGACGCGGGTCGCCTCGCCGATCTCCCCGCTCTCCTCGTTGGCGACCTCGACCTTGTGGGCGACGATATCGACGACGTCAAGGGTCTCGCCGAGGTGGTCGGAGAGGGGCTCGGCGTCGTTGACGGCGCTGAAAACTGTCTTCTTGGCCTCGATGTCGGTGCCCTTGACGGTGGTGAAGACGCCGGACGAGTCGAGGGTGTCCTGGAAGTTTACGGTGGTAGTAATGTCAGTGCTCATCATTCTTTCCTTTCTCAGAAGAGCGTGGATTGAAGTGTCTCGGGATGAGACGCTTCTAGGTTAGTATAGAACTTGTTGTCTGGAAATGTCAAGGCGAGAAGATTTTCGACAACGTTCATGATAGTGGGGGAGTTCCTCACCATCATCGTCGTCATCAAATCCCCGTTGAACCAACAATTCGCATGTGTATAAGGAGACTGGAACTCCACCATGATGCGCATCTCGCCACCGAACGGGTGGCATGAGCCCGACCAGGCCTTGCCAACCCTAACGATATTGACGGGGATGTCCGCACCTTCCTGGTTACTGATCGTAAATCTCATTTGTCAACCAATCAATCTGGAATGGGCCAAGAATAGAGAGTGTCTGGTAAATCTTCTTCCTGTCAAAAGGCGTGCTGATCGTTGCCGTCACCATCGGTGGGGCAGGGGAGGGCTGCCCCATCGTCAGAGCCGTCATGGACTCTGTCGCCGTCGCTGTCACCACGTAGGTAACACCATTGTAGGGGAAGCGAGTCTCCCACTTGCCATCACCCTTGGACTCCCACGTGATGTTGAGGGTGTCACCGTTGTTGATCTGGATGCGGTCCTTGTAGACGGCTGTAAGAGTGACGGCTTTGGCGAAAACCAGAAGGCACTGCTTGACAACGTCCTCGAGGTCCTCGTAGCGAACCTTGCGGGGGAGGAGGGTCTGCCTGTCCACCGGTGGAACGATGACGATGTTGTTGTGATGAAAGGCGACCGAGTACGTGTCACCGGCGATGTCTACATCGGCAACCCACTCCTCCAGGTTGGAGCGACGGGTCGTCATCGTCCCGTTCTTCTGGTCCATTGTGATCTTATATTCCATTATTTCCTTCCCGACCACCAAATGAGAACAAATGAGGCAGCCACGAGTAGGTACAAGAGAAATGCATCAACTACTTCTTGCAACGCTGCTCAACCATTCCGGAGAAGTAATCGAAGGCGTCTCGCACGTGTTCGCGGCTTCGCCAATGAGGCGTCGTAATTGTGCACAACGTTCGGGAGTCCACCTCCACAACATACTGTCGTCCCATGAGGGTGAAGTCCAATATTCCTTCGTGTTTGAAGTGAATGGATTCTGCCAGAGACTCCAAATAATCAAGCAAAACATGGGAATCATGTGCAGGATCGCAAACATTGTTCACAGCGCCTCCTCCACCATGAACTGAGCGAACAGGGCTTGGTCCCTGAGTTCAACGGCCAGCGCATCAGCGTCCTCCGCCACATAGTGTGCGCCCATGTAGCCCCCCAGGCGTCTCACGCTCGTCGTCCAATGCTCGTCAGCCACTGTACCACGACGAGGGATGCGCAAGGACCTGAGAATGGCTGAGAACGTGTCCTGGCGGGGGACCAACTCCAGTTCAAAATTGGAGCCTATGCCCCTACCAATGAACGTCTCGGTCATGAGCCGATCGAGGTTGACATCCTTCACATTAACCCCCACCGCCTCGATGCGTGTAACGAGGTAATTCCTCGCGGCCTTATAGGTCTTGAACTTCATGGCCGTTCTCCTTTCGACATGCATAACTCTACTAGGTTTCTGGACTCAGTCAAGTCTTAAAGGTGTGATGTGACGCACATGAGGGCATAGCACACTTTCCCGCAATGAGCCAGGTACTGACAGGGTCGGTACAAAGGGCGGTACAAAAACAGTTGCGCCACACACTTACATAAGTACATTGCATTATGTCCCATTACACACAACTCCAGCATTGTCAACCCAACCCCGCCGAATGTGACTGAAACCCCATCCAAAAATGAACGACACATCACACCTATCCCCAGAAATACAAAATGTAAGGAAGGCCACAAAAATAACATCTCCCCCCATAACCCCCACATAACACCGCCACTGTCAACCCCACACCGCCGAATGTGACTGAAATCCCATCCAAAAATGAGAGACAAATCACGCCTATTCCCGGGAATACAAAATGTGGGGAAGGCCACAAGAATGGCGTCTCCCCCCATAACCCC
>ERZ772957.1105-NODE-1105-length-18521-cov-3.267031_pt1 | contig 18521 bp, 15 predicted proteins | sample MGYA00580682_ERZ772957 | MGnify/ENA primary metagenome ERZ772957 (study PRJEB29015, sample SAMEA2737921) | human oral metagenome | biome: human oral; feature: human-associated habitat; material: dental | place: China | collected 2025 ...
CGCTCGTGCGCGTGGAGGCAAGCTCAAAAAAAACCCTCCTCCCCTCCTCTCAGGCCCATGCGGTTCGGGAGTCCCTCTTCTCCGAGCACCTCAGGACGCAGGAGGCGGAGTGGGCGTTTCTCATGAACACGTATAGGGACTTTGCAGCGCAGTGGCGAAAGGTTTCCGCGGATTCGCCCTCCCTTTACGTCGATCTGGAGAAAACTGGAAAAGACGGAGTTTTTCACCACTACACCCATTTTCTGGACGCCTTGGAGGCCGCGAAGTTCGAGGCCCCTGACAAGGAAAAAGCATCTTCCAGGGACGAGGAGGCGACGGCATGAACAGGAATTATCTACATCTGCGGTTCGATTCCGACTGGCACGTCGGTTCGGGAGCCGGCATTCCGGGGAGCGTGGACCGTCAGGTCCTGCGAGACGAGGAGGGCTTCCCCTACGTCCCCGGCAAGAGCCTGACCGGCATCCTGCGCGACGCCGCGGAATGGATCGCCGATGTACGGGATGCCGAGAAAAAGGGCAATAAGTGGAAAAATGCCCTGATCGGCCTGTTTGGGGAACAGCCCGAGAGCCATGGGGGAACATCGGGGAGCTTCGCCTCCGGCGCGGCGGTCGGCATCGGAAGCGCCGAGCTGAGCCGGGACCTGCGGAATTACATTCAGGAGCTTCGGAAGGCCTCCGGGCCGGATTTGTGCGCGGCCCTCTTCACGGTTCGGCCGGGGGTGAAGATCGACCGGGCGACGGGCCGGGCCCTGGAGGATCATCTTTTCTCCACGGAGCGGGTGCGCGGATGCACGCTCTACGCCCCCGTCAAATACCTGAGGGGTCCCCTGTCCGAGGATGAAAAGACGCTGCTGGAGGACGCGGTCAAGGCCGTGCGTCGGCTTGGGGGAAAGCGCCGGAGAGGGGGCGGACGGTGCCGCCTCGACCGGTGCGACGCCCTTGACCGGACGGACTCCAGGAAGGGGCCGAAGACCTCCTGGCCAGAGGCCAGGTCCTTCGTCGAACTGGACTTCTGCCTCACGACGCTCCAGCCGGTCGTGATCAACAAGGCCACTCTAGGAAACCTCGTCAAAAGCGAACTGACGATCCCCGGCGTTTCCCTACTGCCCTGGTTCACGCGCGAGGCCCTGGCTCCCCTGGGCGAGGAGGAGCTGCGGTCCGCCGTCCTGAACGGAAATCTCTCGGTGGGGAACTTCCTGCCCGAGGTCGAGGGCGGGCTCTCCCTGCCCGTTCCGTTGTGCCTGGCCAGGGAGAAGGAGGGCAAGGGGATGCTCAACCGGCTGGTGTCCCAGCCCAAAGAAGAGGGCGTGCAGATGAAGGACCTGCGCACGGGCTACATCCGCGTCGAAGGGAAGAAGATGCAGTACTTTCCTGAGGACAACCGCAGGCTCCTGAGGACCCACAACACGGTGGAGGATGAAAAACAAAGGCCGACGGAGAAGGTCGGCGGCCTCTTCACCTACGAGGCGATCCGCCCGGGGCAGACCTTCCGCGGAACGGTCCGGATGTCCGGGGAATTCTGGGAAAAGGTTCGGGAGAAAAGCGATATCCTCCAAAAGTTCGCCTCCAGCGAGCTCTCGATCGGCCAGTCCCGCAAGGACGAGTACGGGGCGGTGTCGCTGCAGTACGTTCCGTCGGACGCCTCCGCGCCGGAGGGGCGGCTCTGGTCGCCCAAGCTGCTGGAGGCGGGCGGCAAAAGCTATCTGGTGGTCTATCTGATCTCGGACCTCCTGATCCGCGGAGAATTTCAGAGCTACTCCCTGCGGCTGGAGGACCTTAAGGAAGCCCTGTCCAGGGCGCTGAAGGTGGAGCTTTTGGACGTCCCCGACAGCGATTGGACGAACGTGAAGGGGCGAAGCTTCCGACAGTCTCCCCTGGGCGGGACCTCCGGACACTGCGTGCGCGTGGGGCGGCGCGAGTCGTGGCAGACGCGCTGGACCCTGCCCCGCCCTTCCCTGAGCTACTTTCAGGCAGGAAGCGTCCTGCTGTTTCAGGTGGCGAACCCCGAGGCGTGGAGTGAGGCCAGCGCGCGAGCACTGGTCGAGCAAGGCCTTGGCGACCGCCGTGCAGAAGGCTATGGCCGCGTCCTGTTGAACCCGCCCTTCCTGTGCGGCAAAGGGAGTGGGGTTGAAAAGCTGGATTCCCAGGAGGATACCCAACGTCCCCCGTCCCCCAATTTGCCTGGCCGCGCCGAGGACAAAGAGCTCGTCCTCTCCCTGGCGGAAAAACTGTTCCGGAAACAGTTTCGCCAGGCTGCGCGACGAGAGGCATACGCGCTGGTTGGGAAGGGGAAGGACGAGGCACTGTTCGACGGGTATGGGGTGTGCTGGAAAGATGCCCCAAACACCAGCCAATTTGGAACCCTCAGGGAATTTGCGGCACTAATCGGGGATTCTCCGACGCGCTCTTCCGTAGAATCCATCCGGGACTGGCTGAAGCTGATCCCCAAAAGTTCGGAGGGCAACGAAAAAGGCTCCTGGGAGGATTCCTGGAGAGAATGGGTCAGGGAGCTTGTGGACGCCCCCGAGAAGATCTGGGGGCTGTCCGAAGCGTTCGAAGCCGTTAAGAAACGTTTTTGGGATATCTTTTCCAAAGTGGAGGGAGCGGAGTGGGAGCGGCTGACGCTGCTCGCCCTGGCCGCCTTCTGGGACGTGTTCTGCGAGGCCGTCTTTGACGACGCAAAACGGACGAAGGGAGGAAGCGGGAAATGAGCCGGACGATTGTCGGGAAGGTGTGGGTTCGCGGAGACCTCGTCGCCCAGACCCCGATCTCCGTGGGGGGGCTTGACGCCGGGGAGCACGTGGACCTGGACGTTGCGGTTGATGGCTCGGGGAAGTTATACATTCCCGGGACGAGCCTGGCCGGCCCCATGCGGGCCTGGCTTTCAAAAAACGTCGAACCTGAAGCGATGGTGGACGAGCTCTTCGGCTTCATCGAGCAGACAGAGGATAAAGGACAGGCCAGCTCCCTCTTCATCGAGGACAGCTCGGCCCGAGGGTCCGTCCGCGAGCGACGGCACGGCATCGCGCTTCGGGAGGACACCGGGACGGTCGCTGACGGGTTCTTCTACACCAGGGGCCTCCTGCCCCGCGGGACGCGCTTCCTCCTGGAGATGGAGCTGGATATCGACAAAAGTCCGGAGCCCGGAACGGAACATCCCGCCGGGGCCCTGGCCCCACTTCTGAAGGCCCTGTCGGAGGGCGATATCCGTTTTGGCGCCTGCAAGACCAGGGGCATGGGGGATCTGCGCCTGGAGGACCTGAGGGTGGACTATTACGACTTCGCCAAGGATACGGAAGCCCTCGACCGATGGCTGGCATCAGGCGGCTCCAGTGAGGATCGAGAGAGTTTGGGGCTGGAGCAGGAGCTGAAGAAGCTCGAGCGCTTTGGGGCGCCGAAGCAGAGAGAGCAGCGACTCTTCGAGGTCCTCATCCACTGGCGGGCGTTGTCGCCCATCATGGTCAAGGCGGGGCGCGACGGAGTGGAGGCCGACATGCTGCCCCTGATGAGCGGCGTCGATGGGGCCAAAGGCGCAGCGGGCGGCATCGCCCCCGTCCTGCCCGGCAGCTCCATCAAGGGGGTCCTGCGCGCCCAGGCCCGAAGGATTTTACACACGCTCTTCGACCCCGACGGGGAGAATGCCTCGGAGAAGCCGGAGTATCTGAACCTCCTCGACGCCCTCTTTGGCTCGACGGAGTGGGCGGGACGGCTCTCGGTCGACGACGTCTACTACAGGCGGGAGGCCCCCCTCTCCCCCGGCGCGTGGCTGAAGGAGGATGTCGATGCCCTGAACGCCGTCACGGAACGGCATCAGCACGTCGCCATCGACCGCTTCACCGGCGGAGCCTCGGAGGGAGCGCTCTACAGCGCCCGCCCGGTAAAGCGCGACAAGGGGGAAAAGGAAAGCGGATGGGAGCCCATTCACCTGGCCCTCGACCTGTCGGACTTCCCCGAGGCGGAAGGCCACGCGGCACTGGCCCTGTTGAAGCTGTTGATCCGCGACCTGGAGGACGGGTACGTCTCCATCGGGTTCGGCTCCCGGCGCGGGATGGGAGAGATCGCCGTGGAGCGCGTCGATTGGGACGCTGGCTTCCCTGCGGAGGAGGAACTTCAGCCCGCCTGGGATGCCTTTGTTGCAGGAGGCGGCACTTTCCACCTCCCGCAACTCCTGAAAGAGGAGGCGAAACACGATGTGTGACGCGACAAAAAATACAATGAGGGCAATCTCACTGCACACCCTGTCCTATCCGGCCATCTCCGCTTTCGAGGCGATGAAACGGGCCTGTGAGGCTATGAAACGGATCGATGGAGTCGGCGGGAATGCGGTACGGCCGTTCGTCCTGGTCTACACCCCCGACTTCTGCGGCTTCGTCGATTGGAAGGAAGGCGAAAAGGATGGGGAAGGAAAGTTTCTCTCCCTCGATGAGGGCAAGGCAATAGAGAACCTCTTCGAGCTACGCTGCTTCTGCCCGGCCTTCGAACTGCGGTGGGTGCGGGAGGGCAGCGGGGAGGTGGGAAGAGCCGTCCTGTTGTCTAAATCCTCGTTGCAGGGAACGGAAGAGAAAAAGGACATCCTGGCTCTCGATGGTCATTACCTGCTCTGGGGGCGGGGAACGGAGCGTCAGGAGGCCGTTCGGCTGTGCGACCACCGCATTGGAGAGCTTCCGATTCCCGCAGCGGCGCAACGGGGCGAACGGGTTCTCCTGAACGTCGTGGAGTACTTCGTCCCTGACGAGTACGGAAACCTGACCTTCCTGGCGGAACGGCTGACGGGGCTCCAGCCGGCAACCGATGCCGAAATCTTGAAGTTGACGGAAAGCGCATAGAGGCTCGAACGCACGCCGCTGCCCTCACGCTCTCATCCAGTATGGCCGCGCCCAAGGCGCGGCCATACGACCCTTTTACCAACTCGTGTTTCATCATGCGGATTGCCCCTGAAAGGGGAGGTGCCACCTCAGGTGGCGGGGGCTTGCTTTCAGCGCGAGGGACATCGCGCCCAAAAACCTTGGGGCGGCTACTTCAGGAGGACGTCCCGGTGGTCCAGGACCTCAAGGGCCGCGCTGCAGGCGCCGCAGTCGCAGTACTTCGCGCCCTTCGCCTTGATCTCCCGCCCGTGGGCCTCAAACTCCTTCGCCTTCTCGGCACCGAAGAGGGTGGCGCCCTCCTCCGACCCCATAAAAGCGATCAATCCGTCGATGGGCACCAGGTCCGCCTCCAGCTCCGCGATCAGGCTCCGGGCCTCGGCGGCTTCGCCGGCCTTCCCCAGCGCGTCCAGCCATCGCTGGCCGGCGGCCCGCGCCTCGGCGCAGCAGGATGGCGCCGCCATCATCCGACGGACGACCTCGATCATTTCCTTCTTGTCCACAGTCAAACAGCTCCCTTCAGAAAAAGACTCCACGGCGCAGCGTTGACGCCACCTCGGCCCTCAGGACGGCCGGCTCCACGCACCATGATATAGCACCCTTCCCCGCCCTGCAACACAGGCCCTATGGATAAAGCGGAGTGCGCAAAGGGGACGCCCTGAGGCGCCCCCTTTGCAGAATATCGCTCTTTACCCTCGTGCAGGGCCTTGGCCTTACTCGCCCTTCAGGATGAGCTGGCGGGCTGCCAGCGTTTCGTCCGGGCGGGACACGATGGTGTTCTGCGGGGTGTTCGTGACGCGCTCCGGGTTCGTCTTGGCGTCCGCGGCGATGTCCTTCATCGCGGCGATGAAGGCGTCCAGCTCCTCCTTGGGTTCCGTGTCCGTCGGCTCGATCATGAGGGCGCTGTCCACCACCAGCGGGAAGTACACCGTCGGCGCGTGGAAGCCGCAGTCCAGAAGGCGCTTGGCGATGTCCATGGTGGTGACGCCGTTCTTCTTCTGTTCCTCGTCGTTGAAGATGACCTCGTGCAGGCTGGGCTGCGGGAAGGGCAGGTTGTAGACCCCCTTCAGGCCCGCCTTGATGTAGTTGGCGTTGAGGACCGCCGCCTCGGTCGCAGCCTTGAGCTCGTGCCCCATGGTGCGCGTGTAGGCCAGCGCCCGCACCAGGACGGCGAAGTTGCCGAAGAACGCCTGAAGGCGTCCGATGGAGAGCGGCGAGTCGGAGCAGAGCGTGTAGCGGTCCCCCTCCTTGCAGACGCGAGGGGAGGGAAGGAAGGGCTCCAGAGCCTCGCCCACCACGACGGGACCCGCGCCGGGGCCGCCGCCGCCGTGCGGCGTGGAGAGGGTCTTGTGGACGTTGAAGTGCATCACGTCGACCCCCATCTTGGCGACGTTCACGTAGCCCATCAGGGCGTTCATGTTGGCGCCGTCACCGTAGACCAGCCCGCCCTTCTCGTGGATGATCTTGGAGATCTCGGCCACGTGGCGCTCGAAGATACCCAGGGTGTTGGGGTTGGTCAGCATGATGCCGGCCGTGTCCTCGTCCATGATCTCACGGATGGACTCGGGGGTGACGATCCCGTCCTTGTTCAGCTCGACCGGGACGGGCGTGTAGCCGCAGATCGCCGCGGACGCCGGGTTCGTGCCATGCGCCGTGCTGGGCATGATCACCTTCTTGCGCTGCTTGCCCTTGTGCGCGTGGTAGGCGTGAATCATCAGCATCCCCGTCAGCTCGCCCTGTGCGCCCGCCGAGGGCTGGAGCGACGCGGCCTTCATTCCGGTGAGCTTGAGCAGGTCCTGCTCAAGCTCGTACATGAGCTTGAGGGCGCCCTGGAAGCACGACTCCGGCATGAGGGGATGAACGTTCGCGAAGCCGGGCAGAGAGGCCATGCGCTCGTTGATCTTGGGGTTGTACTTCATGGTGCAGGAGCCCAGCGGGTACATCCCCGTATCGACCCCGAAGTTCCACGTGGAGAGGCGCGTATAGTGACGGATGACGTCGACCTCGGACAGCTCCGGCAGTTTCGGGGCCGGTCCCGTCAGAGAGGCGTCCAGCTTGCTCTCCGGGACGTCCTGGGTAGGAATGCTGATCCCCACGCGTCCCTTGCTCGCACGCTCCCACAGGAGCGCTTCTTTAAAGGCCAGGCCTTTGGTGCCGGGATAGCCGCCCATAATCAGGCCACCTCCTTCAGGAATGCGTCGATTTCCTCACGGGTGTGGACTTCCGTCGCGCAGAAGAGCCACGCCCCCTTGTACTCCGGATAGTACTTACCCAGGTCGAGCCCCGCGACGAAGCCCTTCTTCGCCAGCTCGTCGTAGCGTTTCTCGAAGCCGGCCGGGGCCTTCATGGCGAACTCGTTGAAAAACGGCGAATCGAAGAGCGGCTTGAAGCCCGCCTTCTCGAGCCCCGCCTTGAGGTAGGCGGCCTTGTCATGATTCAGCTTCGCGATGGCGTGGAGCCCCTCGCTCCCGGCGGAGGCCATGTACATCGCCGCCGTCAGGGCGTTGTGGCCGGAGTTGGTGCAGATGTTCGACGTGGCCTTCTCGCGGCGGATGTGCTGCTCGCGGGCCGCGAGGGTCAGGACGAAGCAGCGGTTGCCGTTCTTGTCCGTGGTCTCCCCCACCAGGCGTCCCGGGACGGAACGCACGTTCTTCATGGAGCAGGCCAGCATGCCCACGCCGGGCCCGCCGGCACTCAGGGGAATGCCGAAGCTGCTGCCCTCGCCGCTGACGATGTCGGCGCCGCAGCTACCGGGGTTCTTGAGCAGCCCCCAGGCCATGGCCTCGGAGAAGGAGGCGATCAGCAGGATTCCCTTGTCGTGAGCCGCCTTGGCCGCGGCCTCGAGGTCCTCGATCACGCCGGCGAAGTTGGGGGACTGCACGACCAGGGCCGAGACGTCGTTGGGGATCTTGCTGAAGTCGGTGCGGCCGTCCGCCAGGACGGGCACCTCGACGGCCTCGAAGCCCGCGGGCCGGAAGTAGGTCTTCATCGCCTGGATGTAATGGGGGTGGTTCAGGCGGGAGTAGGCCACCTTCGGCTTCTTCTTGACGTGGATGGCCATGATCGCGGCCTCCGCCAGGGCGTTGGCGCCGTCGTACATGGAGGCGTTGGCGACCTCCATGCCCAGCAGGTTGGCCGTCATCGTCTGGAACTCGAAGATGGCCTGGAGCGTCCCCTGGCTGACCTCCGGCTGATAGGGGGTGTAGGAGGTCAGGAACTCGGAGCGGCTCGAGAGGTAGGGGATGTGGGCCGGGATGTGGTGGGGATAGCACCCGGCGCCGAGGAACGCCACGCTGTTGCAGTTGGCCTCGGCCATGGCGCCGAGCTCGGCCGTCAGCTCCCACTCGGTGCGGGGCTTGATGTCGATAGGACCGTCCATACGCACCTCAGCCGGGATCGTCGTGAAGAGATCCTCGACCTTTTTAACTCCGATCGTATCCAGCATCGCCCGGAGATCTTCCGGGGTGTGGGACAGGTATCTCATGGGATACGCCCCCTTTCGTCAATGATCGAGTGTCTTGACGTAGTCTTTGTAGGCGTCGACCTTCATCAGGGCATCAAAGTCCTTGCTGTCGGGCACCTCGATCTCAACCATCCAAGCCGCCCCGTAGGGGTCGGAGTTCACCAGGTCCGGGGAATCCGCAAGGGCCTCGTTGACCTTGACGACCTTGCCGGAGACGGGAGCGTTGAGGTCGCTGACCGCCTTGGTGGACTCCAGGGAACCGAAGGCCGCGCCGGCCTTGGTGGACGCGCCCACGTCGGGAAGCTCGACGTAGACGATGTCGCCCAAGGCGCCCTGAGCGTAGTCATCCACGCCCACGACAACGATGTTGCCGTTCTTCTTCGCCCACTCATGGGTCTTCGTGTAGGAAACATCCGCTTTGAAATTCAGCTCGTCAAACGCTTTCACAGAACATTCCTCCTTTAGTTTTGGTGCTCGTCGTGATGCCGTGTCGGGAACCCGAGTTCTCCCCTCAAATTCAACAGTCGAACGGCCGCAGTGGCCGAAAAACGTTTGGGCGGTCCAAAAGACGCCCCGTGGGACAAATCCGCCCCTCAGATGGCGACGCGGGCCGTGCGGCCCGGGCGGATGTCGGAGACGATCTCCACCTCGATGGAACGCCGGTCGTCCTTCAGGGTGATCTTCGTACCGGGCTCGAGCTTGCGGTCCACCCGGACGTAGCCCGCGACGAGGCCCTTCGGCTTGAAGTCCGCCGGCTTGTCGGGGCTTGCGGTACTGACGATCTTGCCGTTCACCCGGCTGCACGCCACCTCCACGCAGCAGGTGGTGACGACCCCGATGTCCTTCCCGTCAAGCAGCACCCTGGCGCCGTGGTGGGCATCCACCTTGCGCGGGTCGAAGCCGCAGTAGGGCAGGGTATAGCTCTCGGGGGGATTGTCGTAGATGGTCGAGCCGAGGAAGGACTTGGTCAGCTTGCCCTCCTTGTCGCGGGGCAGGGCGAAGTCCCAGGGGGTGTGGACGAAGGGCCACGGGCCGATGTCCTGCTGGGAGAGCGGAAGGATCGCGCCCATGCGCAGGGAGTCGCGAGAGGCCAGACCGCAGGGAAGGATGTCGTCCCCGCCCGCCGCGACAAGCGCGTTCCACACGTCGACGGTCTTGCCGATCGGGCAGAGGATCTCGAAGCCGAGCTCGCCGGTGTAGCCGGTGCGGGAGAGCAACACAGGGATATCCCCCTTCAGGCGCACGTCGTTGTTCTTCGAGACGTCGTAGTCGCCCAAGAAGTGGAAGTACTTGAGCCCGTCGATGGAGCCCTTCTCCAGGACCTTGCGCAGGATCTCCGCGGACTTCGGCCCCTGGAGGTCGATCTTGCCGAACACGCCGTCCTCGTTCTTCACGTCGGCCTTGAAGGAGCCCATGTGCTTCTTCAGGTGGTCGGCCACGATGGAAGCCCGATTCGAGTTGACGACCAGCAGATAGTCCTCCCGGTTGTCGTTCATGTTGTAGACGATGCAGTCGTCCACGACGTGGGCCTTCTCGTCGAGGATCATCGTGTAGCCGCAGGCCCCCTTGGCCAGCTTCTCGATGTTGCGGGTCAGGCAGAGCTGAAGGAGCCCGAAGGCGTCCTTGCCCGTCACCCGGACCAGGCACATGTGGCAGATGTCGAAGATGCCGCACTTTTCAACAACAAATAGGTGTTCCTTCACTGCCCCCGCCTTGTACCACAGGGGCATCTCCCAGCCGCCGAAATCGGTCAGCTGCCCCTCAAGCTTGTGGTGCATGTCGTTCAAAGGTGTCTTCTTGATCAAGCAAAATCCCTCCTCACAAGTTCGGATACATTCGCTTTCCCAACAATTACGCCCTCTTCGCCGCTTTGAAGCGATTGCGCCATGCCCACCCGAGGCGCTCGAACAAGCCCCCCGGAGGGGCATGAAGTGAAAACAGACTGAAGTGATGGAAGCCTATTGCTATTTTATCATTAGCCCGTCTGAAATGGCGAGAGGGCGGGGACAATTCGTGAAAGTTTGCGGAAAAAACATGCTAAATGAAAATTCGCAGGGGCACAATCCCGCCTCATCGGAGAGGATGATCCCGACTCCCTGTGCACCGCTCAAGTGTTTTTCAGCGAGACATGAACCTGATTCACAAAGAGAACACGCTTTGTGTTCCATACTCCACCCATAAGGGCTCCCCTTCGGAGATAGCAGCACTCCCGGCAAGCTTTTTCCTCAAAACAAGCAAGCTGGGGTACTATTGGGGCTTCAAGAATTAAATCAGTGTTTCCCAAGGACATTCAGAAATGAAAATTTTCCACTTGACATTCGCTTTTGTTTCCGTTAGTCTTGTTTTTAAGAAACATTGTCGACAGAGTTCAGTCGTCTATAAGTTTCATTCTATGATTCAAATTGAGGATTGGATTGGGGCGAGGTGTCCGGTGTTGTTCCGGCGTTGAAGGTTGAAGAGGGGGCGGTCATTTTGGAAGGCGCGTTGTCGAATGTCGTGGTGTTGGACCTGACAAGGGTTCTGGCAGGGCCGTTTTGCTCCATGATGATGGCCGACATGGGGGCTACCGTCATCAAGATCGAGAATCCGAAGGGGGGTGCCGACGAGCGGAGCATGGGGCCCTTCAAAGAGGGGGTGAGCGCTTATTCGATGAACCTGAACCGCAACAAGAAGGCGGTTACTCTAAATTTGAAGGATCCAAAGGGCAAGGGTATTTTTCTGGGGATGTTGGAGAAGGCCGATGTGGTACTCGAGAACTTCCGTCCCGGAACGATGGAGAAACTGGGGCTGGGCTACGAGGCTCTGAAAAAAGTCAATCCGGGTATCGTCTACGGCGCCATATCGGGATTCGGCCACACGGGACGCTACAGCAAGCGTCCTGGGTACGACATCATCGCTCAGGCGATGGGCGGTCTGATGAGCACGACTGGCTGGCCTGGAGGCGAGGCCACCCGGACGGGGACCGCCATGGGCGATGTCCTGGGAGGGCTCTCTTGCGCCATAGGAGTCTTGGCTGCGCTCAACTCTCGTGCTCGGACCGGACAGGGGCAGAAGGTGGATATTGCCCTCGTCGACTCCGTGGTCGCAAGCCTGGAGATCATCAACATGATCTACTTCGTCGAGGGACGCATTCCGGAGCGTATCGGCAATCGATACGAGTCCACCTATCCCTACGATTCCTTCCGGGCTTCGGACGGCTCTTTGGTCATCGGGGCTGGGAACAACAAACTGTGGCAGGACCTGGCGAGGACGATGGGACGGGAGGACCTTCTTCAGGACCCGCGCTTCAATGAATCCAAGGATCGGGTTGCCCATCACGAGGTGCTGCGGGGGATCGTCGAGGATTGGACGTCGCGGCAAACCGTGGAGGAAATCTATGGGAAGCTGGATCGGGCGGGCGTTCCCTGCGCGCCGATCTATTCCATCGACCAGGTGGCCGCCGACCCGCACATCGCCGGGGACCGGGAGATGTTTGTAGAGTGCGAGCACCCCATCGCGGGAAGGCTGAAACTGACGGGCTCGCACCTGAAGCTCAGCGGCACCCCGGCCTCGATACGGACGCCGGCCCCCGAGCTGGGGCAACATAATAACGAGGTCTACGGCTCAATGCTGGGCTACACAGCCGAGCAGGTCGCCGAACTCAAACGGGAGGGAGTGCTTTGAGGAAGGACGCGGCAGTACCCGGCTCCGTCGTCATCCGGGAGGTCTGTCCCCGTGACGGTTTTCAGAATGTGAAGGAGTTCATACCCACGGAACGGAAGCTCGAGTGGATCGACGCCTTGTTTGAGGCCGGGGTCGCGGAGATGGAGGTCACCTCATTCGTCAGCCCCAAGGCCATCCCTCAGTTGGCGGACGCCGCAGAGGTGCTTGCGGAGACGAAACGCCGCCACCCAACGGCACGTCTGACAACGTTGGTCCCCAACTCAAAAGGGGCAGAGCGTGCGCTTGCCTGCGGGGCCGATGTCCTGAACGTCGTATTCTCCGCCAGCGAGAGCCACAACAAGGCCAACCTGAACCGCACCGTGGCGGAATCCCTGGCGGGACTGGATGATATCGCTCGCTTAATCGATGGAAGGGCAGAGCTGTCCGTCTCCATCGCCACGTCCTTCATGTGCCCGTTCGAGGGACGCACTGACCCACGGAGGGTATCCGAGCTGATCGGCATCGTCCGGGAGAAGGGTGCGCGCAGCATCTGTCTGGCCGAGACCATCGGTACCTGTCATCCTCGGGATTTCGCCGAGACGCTGGATGCCGTGTCCCCGGCCCTGAGTGGCATTTCCGTATTCCTGCACATCCACAACACGTTTGGAATGGCTCTGCTGAACGTTCGCGAGGCCCTGGTGCGAGGGTTCGATCGTTTCGATTCTGCAACCGGAGGGCTGGGCGGCTGTCCCTACGCGCCCGGCGCGGCGGGAAACGCGGCGACTGAGGACCTGGTCTTCTACCTGAATGGTCTGGGGATCGAGACGGGGTTGGACCCCCTGGCTCTTGTGAGGGTTGCTCGGCGGATGCAGGACTATGGACTCGGAACCCTGGGGCACCTGGTCAAGAGCCGCTTCGGTCAGCCTGTGGAGCTGTGTTGCTGATTTTTGGAATGGAACAAGGTTCATGCCTCGCCTGAGCGGGGCTACATCACAAAGTGGAGATGATGACAATGGGCAACTGGAAACGAAAATTTTTTGCGGCGTTGACGTTGACATTGGTGATTGCGACGATGCTTCCCGCTGCGGTGGCAATGGCCGCGGAGTACAAGCTCTCCAATCAGTTCCCCCCTTCGCACCATATTTCCAAGGGGCTGGCGATCTTCGCCGATAAGGTGAAGGAGTATTCGCAGGGCAAGATAACGATCCGAATTTTCGACTCCGCCCAGCTCTTCAAGGACACGGAGATCGTCGAGGCCCTTCAGGATGGGCTTGTGGACATCGGCCTCGTCGCCACCAACAAGTGGGGGGGCATGATCCCGGCGGCGGACGTGTTTGACGTCCCGTTCCTCTTCGTGGGACTGGACTCCCCCAAGATGTTTCTCGACGAGGGGGCGAGCGAGATCCTGGATAAGGAGTTCGTGAAGTTCGGGGTCAAAAACCTCTTCTGGGTCGATTATGGCTTCATCCAGATGTGGAACAGCAAACGTCCGCTGCGGACGCCCGCGGATTTTGCCGGACTGAAGATGCGCTCCTACAGCGCGGGCGACTCCGAGACGCTCAAGGCCTTGGGGGCGGCCCCCACCCTGATGAGCTCCTCCGAGATGTACATGGCGCTCCAGCGCGGAACCGTGGACGGCGCGACGACGGGCATGCCGGCTGGCGTCTCCCGCAAGGTGTACGAGGTCCAGAAGTATCTGACGATCGCCAACTATTCGACGGCGGAGTTCAGCGTCCAGTCGAACCTTGATTGGTGGACGGGGCTTGACTCCGAGAGCCAAGAGATCATCCTGAGGGCAGGGAAGGACGCCGAGGTGTGGATCCGTGGGGCGATCGTAGATTCTGAAGCTGAGGCCGAGAAGACGGTCCGGGATGCCGGTCTCGAGGTCGTGGTTCTTACGCCCGAGGAGCGGGCCGAGTTCGTAAAGGCCACGCAGTCCGTCAAGGAACAATTCGTGAAGCACGCCGGCGAGATCGGCGGGCAACTGATCGCTCTTGGCGACAAGCTGTTCCGGTAACTTCGTATGTTTCACCCAGGGGCGTCCGGAGTTCCGTGGGACGCCCCCAATCCGCTTCTTTGTCGACAGGAGGATTTGTCCATGATGGGCAGGATACGTTCTTTCGTAAGATCGGGAAACCTTTGTCTGGGCTACCTCAGCGGCCTGGGTATCCTCGCAATGAGCTTGATGCTCTTCTATGAGGTCGTCGCCCGCTACTGCTTTGGCTCCCCGACGATCTGGGTTCAGGAGGTCTCCATTTATCTGTTCATGTGGTCGATGCTGGCTGGGGCATCCTACACGCTGATGCTGGGCAAACACGTGCGGATCGATCTGATCTTCGACCGGCTTTCCTCAAGGGTGCAGAACCTTTTGGATATCGTCACCAGCCTTGTGGGGATGATCTTCTGTGCCATCGTGACCCATCAGGCCTACTTGATGATTGCTGGTAGTATTCGGTACAACAAGCTCAGTGCGACTATCCTGCGGGTTCCGATGTGGTTGGTGCAGCTGCCCCTTTTTCTGGGATTCTTGCTCCTAACCCTCCAGTTTCTGCTGATAGCCGTCGATCGGTTCGAAGCCCTGAATGGGGCCTCCGCCGAAACGGAAGGAGGAGCGGCATAGATGTCCGAATTTTTGCTGGTCATTCTTCTCCTGATGCTGATCCTTTGCATGGGGCTGCCCGTGGCCTTCTCCCTGGGGGCCACGTCCGTCGCCCTGATCTTCCTGTTCGGGCTTCCCCTCAAGGTCGTCGGGGCGACGATGTTCTCCTCCCTGGACAGCTTCACGACGCTTTCCATCCCAATATTCGTCCTCATGAGTCAGATCCTGCTGGACGGACGTGTTGGGGACGACCTGTTCGAGGTCATGAACTCCTGGGTGCGCCATCTCCCCGGAGGGCTGGCCATTGGGACGATCCTGGCCTGTGCATTCTTCGCTGCCATTACGGGGTCGGGCGCCGCAACGGCAGCGACCATCGGGATGGTCGCCTATCCTGCAATGATCGAACGCGGTTACGACAAATCCTTCACTCTGGGCCTGCTGGCAGCGGGGGGAACGCTGGGGATCCTAATTCCTCCCAGCATTCCGATGATCATCTACGGAACGGTGACGGAGGACTCCGTCGGCAGACTGTTTATCGCGGGGGTTGTCCCTGGCCTCATCCTGGCAGGGCTCTTTATCCTGTATGCGATCATGAAAAGCAAACGGGGTGGTTTTACCCCGATGCCTAGGACCACTTGGAACGAGAGGCTTTCCATCACGGCCAAGAACATCTGGGGAATCCTGTTGCCCTTCATCATCATCGGCGGAATCTACTCCGGCGCGTTCACCCCGACCGAGGCGGCGGCGGTCGGACTGGTCTACAGCCTGTTCGTGACCGTCGTGGTCTATCGTACCATCAAGGTGCGGGACATCCCGGGAATCTGTCTCAAGTCCGTTCCCACCTCGTGTATGATCGCGATTATCATCGCCGGGGCGCTGCTGTTCGGCAGGGTCATGGCTCTGTTACAAATTCCCCAGGCCCTTACGGAGATCGTCGTGGAGAACAAGATGTCCGCATTGACGTTCATTATCGTCATGAACCTCCTGATGCTGCTGTTGGGCGCCATGCTGGAGACGGTCTCCATCGTGCTACTGACCATGCCCTTGGTGACGCCCATCCTGCATGCCCTAGGGATCGATACCATATGGTATGGCGTGATCCTGACGGTGAACATGACGATGGCCCTGGTTACGCCCCCTGTTGGGATGAACCTCTATGTGATCTGCGGCATTCGCAACGACGTCAAGATGAAGGACGTCATCCAGGGAGTGTTTCCCTTTATCGTCATCATGATTTTGTTCCTGGTTGCCACTATCGCGTTTCCGCAGATGAGCCTGTGGCTTCCCTCCGTCATGAAATAGCGCTTCATGGAGTTGTACCTCATGAAGGAGTAACGCCTCACTTCGGCTCATTTCATTTACTGGAGATGGCCCACCTGCCTTTTTGGAATCTGGCTGTGATAGAATCTTATCCGGAGAGGGACGTGACGGAGCTTTCCGGCGGACGTGTTTTCAGGGACAAGATAGGCAGGAGATACTGTGGCAACGGATTTCGTGGCGCCGCACTCGATTGCGGACGAAGTTTGGGACTTTCTCAGAAAACAGCTTCTGCTGGGGAGGGAATATCCTCCCGGCTCCTTCATCCGTGAGGTCGAACTGGCCGAAAAGCTCAACATCAGCCGTTCTCCGGTTCGTGAGGCCATCAAAGAATTGGAGGCGCACGGGCTCGTCAAGGCCATTCCCCGCAAGGGGGCCGTCGTCCTCGGCTACAGCGATCAGGATGTTGCGGAGATCTACGATGTGCGCCTCTCTCTGGAGATGCTGATCTACGAGCATATCGTCAAACACGATCTTCTGAAGGACGAGCACTATCGCTGGCTCATGGAGGCCATCGAACGTTTTAAGAGTGTCGCGGCTATTGTCGAGGAGGACCGGGAAAGGGCCCAGCTCAAGTTCTTCGACCTGGACTGCGATTTCCATTTCTACATCCACAAGCTCTCCGGGCTGAATTGGACGATCGAGCTGCTCCGCAGGACTTATTCCCGGCTCTATCAGATTCAGCTGCGCCATGTGAGGCAGGAGAACCTGGACAGCCTGTCGGAGTATCATCGTCGGATCGTGGAAAACCTCAGGGATGGAAAGCTGGATGCCCTGCGGAACCTCAGTGTGCAAAGCTACATGCACAGTCGAACCTACTACCTTTCGGATACCTGAAGCGGGGCCTGACGGCCCCGCTTATTCCCCTTTTTCCCGGCCTCCCCGCGACGTGATCAGAAAACGGGCCGTGCCCTCCAGGAGGAAGGGGCCCGCGTCGGCCGGGACGAGGAGGCTGGAGCCCTTCCGGGCGCTCAGAACGGCGGAGCCGGTACGGAGTGCGGCCGTCCCGTCCAGGCAGAGCAGGGAGTGGAAGGTGTCCTCGTCCGCAGTACGTTCCCAGAGTCCGGAGAGTTCCAGAACCTCCGCCCGAAAATGGGGACAATCGGCCAGACGCTCCAGGGTGCCGCCCGGAACGGGACGTGCGGGGGACGCGCCCGGGACGGCAAAGTCGGCGGGGCCCGGGCGCATGACGTCGAGCGCCTTGCCCACGTGAAGCGGGCGGGGCCTCCCGTCCGGCCCCGTCCGGCCGTAGTCGAAGACGCGGTAGGTGAGGTCGGAACTCTGCTGCACCTCGGCGATCAGGATGCCGCCCCCGATGGCGTGGACGGTCCCCGACGGAATGAAGAGGGCCTCTCCGGGCCGGACCTCGACCCGTCTGAGGACCTCCGGCAGGGTCCCGTCGCGGGCGCGGAGCCCGGCCTCTCTGCGAGACACCCTGTGCCGAAAGCCCAGGTAGACGAAGGCCCCCGGCGTCCGGTCCAGGACGTACCACATCTCGGTCTTGCCCCTCTCTTCCCCGTGGTGCTGCGCGGCGTAGGCGTCGTCCGGGTGGACCTGGATGGAGAGGGGCAGGGCCGCGTCGATGAGCTTCACCATCAGGGGGAAGGGCGCGTCCTGCGGCGCGAGCTGCGGAAGGCGCCGCAGGGCCGAGGACAGGGTCATCCCGGCGCAGGGGCCGTTCAATATCCTGCCGTCCCCGTCCGGGTGCGCCGAGAGGGACCAGCTCTCGGCCACGCGGGGCATCCCGCCCCCCAGCCCCCACTCGTCCCTCAGCCGCGTCCCCCCCCAAAGGTAATCCTTGCACACGGGCTCCAGCGCAAAGGGACCCATCGCCGACACTCCTTCCACCGTTCCATGCTCCCGGCGCATCGGGCTTTCGCCTCTTCAGCCCGGCGCGTTCCGGTACAATTCAGGCGAGGCCTCCGGGGCCTCGCCTGAATTGTACCACTCTCTACGCCGCCGGACGGCGTGGGGCAAGACTAGGCTGCGGCACGCCCCCGGCTTCGGCTCCACTGGATCGCGCACACGGCGCTCAGGACCACCAGGCCGACGGCGTCCGACGTCGTGCCGGGGACCATCATGGCGAGCCCTCCTGCGGCCATGAGGAGCCGGAAGGCGGGGTTGAGCGGGCGAAACAGGTAGCCGTTCAGGGCCGCGGCCACGCCGAAGATGCCGAGGAGCGCGGTGACGCAGATGACGGCCACCTCGGCGAAGGTCAGGGCGTGGTTGAGGAACGCTCCCGCGCCCGCGATCTGAAGGAGGGGATGGAGGTCCTCGAAGAGCATGGAGGGGTTGAAGGCGAAGATGTAGGGCACGATGAAGGCCGCGATGGCCAGCTTGGTGGCGTTGATGGCCGTCCTCATGGGGGGCGCCTTGGCGATGGCCGAGCCCGCGTAGGCCGCCAGGGCGACGGGGGGTGTGATGTCCGCGACGATGCCGAAGTAGAAGACGAAGAAGTGGGCGCATATCTTGGGAATGCCGATCTCCGGGGACATCAGGATGGGGGCGCAGGTGGCCGCCATGATGCAGTAGTTGGCCGTGGTGGGGACGCCCATGCCCAGGATGATGCAGCAGACCATGGTGAGGATCAGCGCGATGAAGGTGTGCCCGCCCGATATGCTGACCACCATGGTGATGAG
>ERZ772957.1107-NODE-1107-length-18517-cov-9.125934_pt1 | contig 18517 bp, 14 predicted proteins | sample MGYA00580682_ERZ772957 | MGnify/ENA primary metagenome ERZ772957 (study PRJEB29015, sample SAMEA2737921) | human oral metagenome | biome: human oral; feature: human-associated habitat; material: dental | place: China | collected 2025 ...
GCCACTGCCACGGGGGTGATGCGCATGCTTAACAACCGCCATTGGATGAGCGACGTGTTCTGTGGAGCGGGTATCGGCATCATGTCTACCGAGTTGGGCTATGCGCTGAGCGACTTGTTGTTTAAGAAAAAGGGGTTGGTTGCTCCCGAAAAGCACAACCTGGTGGACCTAAGCATACACCCTTCGTTTTTCTCCATACGCATGAGCGGCATTCTAGGGCAGCAACGACTTCGCACGCCAGACAGCTTTAAGGCTACATTGGGCAACGTTCCGTTCCTTATGCAGTTTGGAACAGGGGCGATGGTGGGCGTGGAGGCCGCCTATTTCTTTAACCCCTATATCGGTGTAGGCACCTCGTGGCAACTGGTCGGGCATCATGTTAAGCATCTCGACAAGCCGTTTAGGCGACCTTCTGCCACGGCAAACCTCCCAGAAGGCGTTACGTTCGACTTCTTACGCACAGGCCTAAACGAACTTTGTTCCTCTTTGGGACTTTATTTGGCATGGCCTTTTGCGCCTCGCATGTCTTTGGGCGGACAGTTTACCGTTGGGCGAAACATCTTTAAGGGCATCTCGGTGCGCGCCATGAAGGAAGGGACGGTGAAGAGCGGAACGCCTGAAAGTTACACCGATACGCAGCAAAAGTACGCCGCCGAGTGGGACTTCCTCACCATTCAGGGCAACAAGGCCCTGCGTTTAGGCACAGGCATGTCGTTCACCGTGGCCTACAAGCAGGCTTACAGCTGGCGCGCGTTCCTCAATCTGAATTATTCGTTCAACACGTTTACCTTGACGTTGAACCCTTCGGAATGGAAACAATACGAGTTTCCCGATGCAAAGAACCTGCCCAACGAGGTGATTACCGAGCGTATTAAGAAGAAACTGTTGCAACTAAGTGTTGGAACGGCGTTTTGTATTTCGTTTTAAATGCGTGGTAAGGATTAAGCAGTTGGCCACCAACCGCTTTTTTCGGAGGGCTTATTGTATAGGCTTTGTCGCATTTCTTCTTTGTCGCAGGGCAGCCCTCTCGTCACTTCGTCCTCTCGCCAGCAAACAAAATTGAGAGATTTTTCACTCATGGCGCACCACACCTTTTATATAATGCGGTCGTCGCGGGTGATAAATCTCTCAAATGATATACTTTCTTTGCTTATGCGTTGTGGCTTGCTTGTGTAATGCAGTTGTATTACACGGCAGGCGTGGCGTTGGTCTTTGGCGCACCATCCACCCGTTTTTTGCTACGCTTAACCTTGAACTTGTCAAATCCATTTCCATAAACGCCGCTCACCGACGATTGCGTAACAAAGGCGTGCGGGTCTATTTCGTCAATCATACTGTACACTTGCGATGCCTCACGTTGTTTGGTCACAAGAACCACCAGCTTGAGATGATTACCCGAATAATAGCCCGTGGCATCGATGATGGTGCATCCGCGGTGGGGTGGGGTGCTTGTTATGCGTTGGCAAATCTCTTCGTAACGTTCGGAAATGATGAGGAATTGAACCGAGCGTTTGCCCATATTCACCACTTGGTCGAGTACAAACGACACCACGATAAGTCCCACATAGCCATAGATAACCTGCTCCCAACTCTTCAAAACCAAGTAGCTAAGGCTTACGATAATCATGTCTACCAGCAGGATAACGCGCCCAAGAGAAATGTCGCGATACTTGTTGATGATGGCTGCAACGATGTCCGACCCACCCGAACTGCCATGATAAGACAGTCCAAAGCCCAAACCGATACCGCAGAAACACGACCCGATGATGCAGGCCATGAAGGGTTCGTCGCGAAGGATGGTGGGATGGGGGAAGAGTTGGCGGAACAACCCAACGAACATCGTCATCATCGTTACGCCGTAGATGGTTTTCAAGCAAAACTTAAAGCCCAAAACTTTCAGGGCAATGGCAAGAAGTATCAGGTTCATGCCAAAGTAGGTGAACTGCACAGGGGTGTGCGTGCCCCAAAAGATGATGGACGAAAGGCCGGCCACACCACCTGTGGTGATGTGGTTGGGCAAGTAAAAGGCCACCCAACCCAAGCTATAGAAAGCCATGCCGATGCCAATCATCACGTAGTCGGTAAGTTCCCGATATATGGCTTTTTTGTTTACAGCTGTCATTTTGCGGTATGTTGTGAAAGGTTTTGTTTGTGTGCGCTTTTACGTTTTGCCCTTTATTTGGCGGCTATGCACTCTACTTCTACCAGTGCTCCCTTCGGCAATGCCTTCACGGCCACGGCCGAACGGGCAGGGAAAGGCTGCGAGAAAAACTCGGCATACACTTCGTTCATCTCGGCGAAGTTGGCCATGTCTGAAAGGAAAACGGTGGTCTTAACCACGTTGTTCAGGTCGGCACCTGCCGCTTGCAGCACGTTTCGCGCATTGGTAAGCGATTGGCGGGTTTGTTCTTTCACGCCACCCGGCACAAATTCGCCCGTCGTTACGTCTACTGGAAGTTGCCCTGAGGCGAAAACAAAGCCGTTAGCCTCGATGGCTTGACTGTAAGGGCCTATAGCCTTGGGTGCTTTTTCTGTGTTGATTGCTTTCATTTGTGTTGATTGTTTCTGTAATTGCGTGCAAATATAATAATAAAACTTGACGTGAGCAAGTTTGCCCCAGTTTGTGTTTTTTTATTTATTTATCGCGGTGTTAATTGCACTTTTTTCACTATATTTGCATTAGTGGGATGCGCGCTGTGGGCAATGGCCAACCGCTTAGCCCGCAAACGCATTTTGGCACGGTGTTTGCCATTCCATAATATGGTTGCCCGAATTAGGTGTCAATCAGTCGTCTTAGCGGCGATTAAGTAATTATTAAACGAAAATACAGGAGGAATAAAGTATATGAAAAGCCAATTTTCACCCAGGGTTTCAGAAGTTCTGGCATTCAGTCGCGAAGAGGCAACGCGGCTGGCTAGCAACGTTGTGGGGCCCGAACACCTGCTACTGGGCATTTTAAGAGGAAGTGGCGGCCCTGTAAACGAACTCTTTGAGCGACAGGATACCGACATCGAGGCCATGCGGGCGCAACTGGAAGAGTTGGCTAAGGCGCATGCCCAACATGCACCCGTGGCCAACAACGAGGTGGCGCTTAACGAAATGGCGAACAACATTCTGAAATTGGCCGTGTTGGAGGCACGCATACAAAATACGCAAACCGTGGATGTGCAGCACCTTTTGTTGGCTATGCTGCACGACCGCGTGGACAATGCCGCCAAACAGGTGCTAGAAAGCAACAACTTGAACTACGAAGACACGCTGGCTTACCTGCAAAAGCGGGCCATGCCATCGCAAGATAGCCTCGGACTTTCTGACGACGAGGAAGACGAACCCATGCCGGGCAACAGCGGCGCACAACGCAACGAACGCGCACAAGCCACGCAGACGGCTAAGGGAAACGGCAAAACGCCCATTCTAGACAGCTTTTCTACCGACCTTACCCAGGCCGCAATGGAGGATAAACTCGACCCCGTGGTGGGCCGAGAACGCGAAATTTTGCGCGTTACCGAAATTCTTAGTCGCCGAAAGAAGAACAACCCCATCATCATTGGCGAACCAGGTGTGGGCAAAAGTGCCATCGTCGAGGGGCTTGCGCAGCTCATAGCCAAGCGTAAAACGTCGCCCGTGCTCTTTAATAAGCGCATTGTGAGCCTGGATATGGCGGGTATGGTGGCCGGAACGAAGTATCGCGGACAGTTTGAAGAGCGTATTCGCGGATTGCTCAAAGAAATAGAGAACAACCCCGACATCATCGTTTTCATCGACGAGATACACACCATCATCGGTGCTGGAAGTACACCTGGCAGCATGGATGCCGCCAACATCATGAAACCGGCGTTGGCCCGTGGCACCATACAATGCGTTGGAGCCACCACGTTAGACGAGTATCGCAACAGCATCGAGAAAGACGGCGCGCTGGAAAGACGTTTCCAAAAGGTGATTGTCGAACCCACAACGGCCGACGAAACCTTGCAAATCTTAGAGAACATTAAGGATAGGTACGAGCGTCATCATCACGTGGCATACACTGAAGACGCTTTGCGCGCCTGTGTCAAACTGACAGAACGCTATGTCACAGATAGGGCTTTCCCCGATAAAGCCATTGATGCGCTCGACGAAGTGGGCGCAAAAGTGCACTTGCAACACGTGGAAGTGCCGCCGGCCATCATCGAAAAAGAGAAGGAATTGGACGAGGCTAAGCTGAAAAAGCAAAACGCCGTGGTGAACCAAAACTACGAATTGGCCGCCAACTACCGCGACATGCAACTGCGACTGGAAAAGGAATTGGAGGCACTGAACTACGATTGGGCATTTGGCGACAACGACAATCGCCAACCCGTAACCGAGAAAGAGGTGGCAGAAGTTGTGTCTATCATGACGGGTGTGCCCGTGCAGCGAATGGCAGAAACCGAAGGCGTAAGGCTGAAAGGCATGGCCAACGAACTGAAACAGGCGGTTGTGGCGCAAGATGCAGCCATCGAAAAGATGACTAAGGCCATTCTGCGCAACCGCGTTGGACTGAAAGAGCCCAACCATCCCATTGGCGTTTTCATGTTCCTCGGTCCAACGGGTGTGGGCAAAACCTATCTGGCCAAGAAGTTGGCGCAGTTTATGTTCGGCAGTGATGATGCCCTTATACGTGTCGACATGAGCGAGTACACCGAGAGCTTTAACGTGTCGCGATTGGTGGGTGCGCCTCCGGGATACGTGGGTTACGAAGAGGGCGGACAGTTAACAGAGCGTGTTCGCCGCAAACCTTACTCCATTGTGCTGCTCGATGAAATTGAGAAAGCGCACGGAAATGTGTTCAACCTGTTGCTGCAAGTGTTGGACGAGGGTCGCCTTACCGATGGAAACGGCCGACTGGTAGACTTCCGCAACACGGTTATCATCATGACTTCGAACGCCGGAACACGGCAGCTGAAAGAGTTTGGACGTGGCGTAGGCTTTAACACGGGTGGCGCATTGGGGCTTAACATGAACGAGAAAGACAAGGAATACGCCCGCTCGATTATCCAAAAGAGCCTTAGCAAGCAGTTCGCGCCCGAGTTTTTAAACCGTCTTGACGAGATTATCACCTTCGACCAGCTAGACCTCAACGCCATCAATCGCATTGTCGACATCGAGTTGAAGGGGCTTTACAAGCGCGTTGAAGACCTGGGCTACCACCTGGAAATAACCTCCGAGGCCAAAACTTTCGTTGCATCGAAGGGCTACGACGTGCAGTTTGGTGCGCGTCCCTTAAAGCGAGCCATTCAAACCTACATCGAAGACTTGCTGGCCGAGCGCATCCTCTCTGACGAATTGGCCCTTGGTGGCACCATCGTTATAGACAAGTGCCCCGACAAAGAAGAACTTTTGGTAAAAGAAGTGGTTGCATCCTAAACCCTCCAATGCAGGTTTCGGCCTGTGTTGTGGTCATTGTAGCCCGCTCTTTTAAAGCTTAATGGGGACATCATGCACTAGCCATGATGTCCCCGCTTTTTTATGATGCTTGGTTGCACGTGTGGCCAGATGCAGGTAAGTCGTGGCAAATGATGATGCTATGCTATGCGTTAGCTCGGGATAACGATAAATACAATTCTTGCTAGCCGTATGGCTAGCAGCCATTCCAATAAGCAAGTCCACTTCTTAACTCGTTAATTCGTTAACTACCAATCTCGTCAACTAAGCCTCTTGTTAACTTGTCAACTCGTCAACTCGTCAGCTGAATATCTCGTCAACTACCCATTTCTTGTCAACTTTTCAGTGGGAATTTTAACATTATGAGTGCCTTTTTTGCCCACCAACTGCCCTTCGGCCCGAAAAAATCGATTCTCGCGAAGGTTTATTTGGTACAAAAAGAGGGTGGGGTATAAATACAGACACGGCCAATTTGTTTTGCATAAATGTGCAATTTATACAGGTTGTTGGGCCATTTAACTGCTTAAAAACTGCGATTTGCCGCTAAATAGACTGCATTTAGCACCAAAACGCAGTGCATTTAGCACCAAAACGCAGTGCATTTAGCATCAAAACGCAACGCATTTAGCACCAAAACGCGGTGCATTTTGCATCAAAGCGCAGTGTATTTTGCACCAAAACGCAAGGCGAAATGTATTAATATACATTGTATGCAGCGGCATAAATGTTCAATTTTGGGTGAAAATAGGTGCTGGATGAGGGCAAAAAACGCTTTTAAAAGTGGGTTTTTAGTGGCTAAAAGCAGGTTTTTGGGCATAAAAAAACGACGAACCAGCAACCAAATAGAAAGGCGAAATGGTGCTAAATGTACGTAATGTTCTTAAAAATGTACAAATAATGAAATGTCCAAGGTGGCAATTTACGGCTATTTTTTAGCTTTTAGCCCTTAAATCTTTCTAGAAGGGGGTGGAGAATAGGGTGTGTTTTGTAAAATATTTTTAAGATTGTAAGTTGATGAGTTGATGAGTTTGTAAGTTGTTTTAATTGGGAAGTTGGTGAGTTTGTGGGTTTATAAGTTGGTAAGCTTGTGAGTTTGTAGTTGGTGAGTTTATGAGTTGATAAGTTGTGCAATTGGTAAGTTGGTGGGTTGTTAAGGCTATAAGTTGGTGAGTTTATGAGTTGATAAGTTGTGCAGTTGGTAAGTTTGTGAGTTGTTAAGATTGTAAGCTGGTAGGTTGTTGAGTTTGTTAGTTGGTAAGTTGATGAGTTTTGTAAGTTGTTTAGTTGGTAAGTTAGTGGGTTAGTTAATTCCGATAATGGTTGATTAACACCGATATGGCACTGCATGTCCTGCTGCAACTTGACACGATGGCCGACAGAGAAGACGACGTCGAGGTTATAATTTAACGGGTTTGTCTGAAATTTCAATGTGCATATTTTGCACCTTGCTATTTCCATCTAGCTCTTCTTCCTCAAATATATTTCTAATGTGCTTGGTTATAACGCTACGGTCTCGACCAAAAAGTCTGCACATTTGAGCCTAAGACAGCCACACTGTTTCGTCTTCGAAACGTACATCTATCTTCATTCTTCCCGTCTTTAGATTGGTAGATGAGCATATCATCACGATTGTTTGTCTCCATACTTTACTTTGATTTTTAGCAGAGTTTTCGGTAAAAGCCCTAAACCTGACCTTACCTCAACGTTCCCTTACAGGAAAGGTTCATTCAAAAGAGGTTTTAACATATCCTCGTACAAAGCATTCCTGTCAATAATTGGCTGCACCTCATCACCCACAATTCGAGACGAGGGGATAAGGCAGATTACATAAACACTGCCGTTTATAAAGTAGGGAACTGCATGCAAAGGTGCTTTGCTTTCGGCTATCAAGAAATACTCCCTTTTAAAGGCACTGACGTCCCACCCTTTTTCGGCAGACTTCAAGGCAACGATGGTTATAAAATCTTTCTGTACACTGTCTTTAAGTACCCACACGTCTTTTGCAGTAACCAAAAGAGAATGCCTCAACCATTTGGCATCCATGCCTTTGATCACAGCTTTTATAAGCCATGTATTAGCTTTGTCTTTGTGTTTACCAATAAAAGTCTTGCCTGTCCATCGCAACCTATGAGTGCTCTCAACGTGTGTAACACGATAATTTGGCACTTCCTTCTCTCTCATGGAATCAGGCTGTATAATCTCATTCTTGTTTTGTTGTGCATGGTCTTTTATGCGCAACGATGCTGTTTGCGCAATGCAATTGCAGAGCATGCAAGTCAAGCAAACTATATTTAATGCTAATCTTTTCATACAGCCTTTATCTTTTTTGTATCTTGAATTTGTGTTGGTTTGACATTGGGGTAATGGAACGTTTTCGTTAAGCCAAATGAACAACGTCGAGCTCGCTCGGACATTGTCATGGCGAGAAAACGCACTTTTCGAGGAACGAGAAAAGAAGGTTTATCAGCTGCCTCAATCTCTATATACAACTTTCCTGCCTTTATCAATCTGAAAATAATCTCATCACTCGGTAAATTCCCTCCTATCCCCGATATACTCAAAAGAGCCATGTCACAACTCATTATCAGAGTAAGACATAGCTCTTTCTTCTAAATTTTATTTTTGGCGCACCTCGTTGCTGGTGAGGCCGTTCTTAGTGGCTGTTTCCCAACGGGATGCTTACGCCAATCAGGCCGCTAATCGTGCGCGTATCTTGCCCGAAGTACATGTAATCGGTGGCCAGTGTAACAGGGCCAAGCTTGAAACCAAGTCCCAAGCCCTTGCCTTGGCTTTGTATCATTGAGTAGCTAAGGGCGATGCCGATATGGCGGTTAAAGCTGTAATTGCCTGCAAGGGTCAGTTCGGATTGCGTATTTACCTCGCCAAAGCGTGTGGTAGAGAGCGCGCCAACGGTCAACTTGTCTTCGAGCAGCTTGTATTGTGCGCCCAACACCATGGTGGTGCGTAGCGAAGTGGTGCGCGATTTGCTCTCTTCGGCCTTTAAGTTCCACAGGTCCGAGTTAAAAATCTCGCCGCTTTCTATGGTTTTTCTGAACTCACGGCGGTGCTCGCCTGCGTGTACGCCGTCGAAATCGTACTCGCGATTAAAGTCGGAAACGCCATTGATGGTTTTGCCTTGACCCCACGAAATGAAGCCCAGGTCGAGCAAGGCTGCCGATAAGGTAAAGTCGCGGCCAAGCTTATAGGCTGCGCCAAGGTCTACTGCTGCACCGAAACCGGCAAGACCACCGCCGCCATCAATGTCAATTTTGTCTACGTACTTTTTGTCGTCGGTAACGAAAGTCAAGCCCGCCATCGAGCCTTGCACCTCTGCACGCGCCTTGATGGTGGCCTTTCCCTTAACCTTTTGCAGCTGTTCTTCGGTAATTGTCGACCAGTCTTGGTTGGCTGCAATATCTCGCAGGTTGGTTTGCATGGTAATTTCGTCTACCTTCATGTTGATGTCTGCGATGCCAAAGAGCAGCTTAACCTTGGCTCCCAGCACCAGTCGGTCGCCAAAAGGCCTTGTGTAGCCCACGCCTGCCTCCATGTACGAGTTGATTTTGGCCTGCATACCATTGGTGTGCAGGTTGGCATTGGCCCACGATTGGTCGCTCATTCCGCGCGAGGCTCGCATGAATTCGAACACGTCGCGCTTAACGTTTGCATCCAAATCGAGCTTTAAGCTGAGGTTAACGTTCCAGAAACCATCGCCGGCCCACCAGCCCGCAGCGGCCAAATCGCTGGTCAACGACATGTTCAGGCGGTTGTTGTCTTTCAGCTGGTTGATGAATTTGTCGGTGGTAAAGTAGTCGGCTGTCTTTGAGCTGTTCAGCAGGTCAGAGAAATATTCAGACGAGATGGCGTTAGAACTAACGCCCGCGTTGATTGAACCCACGAAGGGAACGGTGACATATCCGCGTGAAGGTGCAAGTGCGGGATTAAGCTGTTGCTTGAAACTTACGCCTTCCATGAAAAATGTTGTGCGATTGAATTGGGCGAACATCGCCATTGGGGCAATACCCAACAATAGGGTTGCAAGAACTTTCAGCTTTCTTTTTGGGGTTGTTATAATGTTCATCTATTGTGAGAAATTAGGTTATCTATCTTTTGTTATTGTGCTGCAAAGATACAATTTCTTTTACATTTAGCAAAGTTGTTTAAAGAATTGTTGCGCGAAAAGGTTAAAAACAAACTTCGTTCGTGTATGCTTTTGGTGTGCAGTTGGTTTAGTTCATTGCCTCCTGGGGCATGTAATGTGTGGGCAATGTCTGTGTTTTCGGGTTAGTAAGCGTTGCGGGTTGATGGGGTTAACGCAGGGATAAGGCCGTAATTGAAAGGCTAACAACCCCGCAACTTAGGCTGTTGGTGCATGGGTTAGCTGCTTAGCTAGGCGAGAAAGGGTGCGTAACGGAAGGCGTAAGGGAGCTGGGCGAGCAGCTGTTCGTGGCTGTTCGCAGATCTCCCTGTAAGTTTGTTGGGCCGGCTTTCGGCCTTTGCGTATTGCGCTACAATTCATATTTGTAGCCAAGGGTAAATTGGAAAACGCTGTTTTTGTTGGTTAATTCCGAGTGATTAGTGTGTTAAACAGGCCTGAAAGAAGCCTTTGCTAACCTTCTGGCATTGATGTTAACCCCACGAAACCACCCCTCGCGTGGGCGAAAAGTGGCTCGTGTGGCTGTATTTTAAAGGTCGAATTTATACCCAACTGAAAGCTGGAACACGCTGTTTCTGTCTGACGAACGCGAATCATCGAACAATGGAACTAAACCTGCACAATATCGTGCATCAATTACCACATTACTAAATTCGTATGATACGCCAATGGGAATGGCCACATCAAACTTGCGTAGTTCGACGTTGCTATACTGTGGAACGAGGTGAATAAACTGCTCTACGCTCATTTCTAGGGATGTTCCATTGCGTTTTGCGTTTACTTTGTCGTTCACCAGGAAGCCTAGCTGTAAGCCTGATTTGAGGGCTAGCCCCTTTGTTACATAGAAATTGATGAGTGCAGGAATGTTAAAGTAATCTAGTTTTAAAGTTACATCAGTGCCATTAGGGCTTTGTTTTCCACCTTGTTGCGAGTAAAGTCCTCCAAAAGACAGGGCAATAAGTTGGTTAATCTGATAGTTGAGCTCTAAACCCGTGACCAGGCCTGCTTTCACATCAAGGTTTTGATCCGATGCAAGGATGTTACTTAGGTTCAATCCAACTTTGGGTTGCAGACTGAATGTGCCAGATTCGGCTTGCGCGAATGCCGTTGTTGCGAACAGCAACGACAGGCAGAGGGTAGTAAACTTCTTCATTTTAATAAATGTTTTGTTGTTGTTTGATACTATGATATGTTTTTTCGGCCAAGCCGAGAGAAACCCTTGTAAGCAGTTGGAATTGATGTTAGCCCCACGAAACCACCCCTCGCGTAGGCGAAAAGTGGCTCGTGTGGCTATTTATTTTTAAAGATCGAACTTATACCCAACGGTGAATTGGAACACGCTGTTGTGCCCGTTGCGCCACCATGAGCGGGTGGTAACGTTGTTTAAGCCGAGGTTGTAGCGTGCATCGAACACCAATTGGCGATATTGGTACGAAATGGCGAAAGGCATAGAAAGGTCTACCGACTCGATGTAACCGTCGTCCCAGTGTAGGCGTTTCATCGAACGGTGGAAGTCTTCGTCGTAGCTGTATCCGTCCGTTCTTAGTGTCACGGCATCGTTCACCAGGATGCCCGGTTGCAAACCAACCTTTAACTCAAGCCCCGGCGCCACGTTGAAGTGCACCATGAAGGGCAGGTTGAGGTAGTCGAGATGGATGTCCGTGCGGTAATCCCTGCTGTAAAACCACGTGTTGGTTCCTTGTTGCGAGTAGATAAGCGACCCAGAGAGCGTCACCACGTCGGAAACGCGGCAGCCCAATTCGCCACCTAATGCCAATCCTAGGCGTACATCGCCACCCCAGTTGGTAACCGTGGCGATGTTGAAACCGCCCTTGGGCATGATGTACCATTGTGACGAACGCGCATAACTGCGCCTGTAACTTCGCCTACGTTGCGAAAAGGCGTTCACCGTGACGGCTAATAATAGCACCATCAATAAAATCTTTTTCATAATTCTAGTTGTTACAATTCAGTTGATACGTAAAATATAATCATTAAAATAGCCTGATGCAGAACTTGCACCAGTAAGATTTTTCAAGGTATTCTCTCTCTTTATCTCGTGGCAAAGATATGTAAAAAAACAATACGAAGCTTATTCTGACATGTATTTTTAACTTGTTTTAGACATCTTGACATGCAAGTGCTTGGCTGAACATTTGCCTATGCCAACAAAAACGTTTATCTTTGCAAGGCAAGGGAATGGCCCTTTAACGGCCGCCCACTAACAGCTACAATTATCGTAAGGCTCGTTTGCCGCCACGCCGATACGCTTTATTTTGCACGGCGAAAAGGCAAAGGTTGCCCAAAAACAAACTAAATTGGCCCCTATGAAGCATGCCGCAAAGATAGATGTTGCCGTGTTGATATTGTTTTTTAACCGTCCCGAACCCTTCGAAAAGGTTTTCAGGGCGGTGAAAGAGGCGCGCCCGTCGCGACTTTTTCTGTATCAAGACGGACCGCGAGGCGAGAAAGACATGCCCGGCATTGAGGCTTGCCGCCGCATTGCCGCCGACATAGACTGGGAATGCGACGTGAAACACCTATACCAAGAGCGCAACTACGGCTGCGACCCCTCCGAATATATCTCGCAAAAATGGGCTTTCTCGATGGCCGACAAGTGCATCGTGCTGGAAGACGACGATGTGCCCACGCAGAGTTTCTTCCCCTTTTGCAAGGAAATGCTCGACCGATACGAACACGATGAGCGCGTGTGGATGGTGGCAGGCTTTAACAGCGACGAGCAAACAAAGGATGTTGCGGGCGACTACTTCTTCACTTCGGTGTTCTCCATTTGGGGCTGGGCGTCGTGGCGAAGGGTAATCGACACGTGGGATGCCGACTATCGGTTTATGGACGACCCGCAAACGCTGCGCCAACTGCGCCAACTTATCGCCCAACGGCAACTTCGCCCCGACTTCTTAAAGATGTGTGCCGACCATAAGGCAAGCGGAAAAGCCTATTACGAAACCATTTTCTGGGCCTCGATGCTGCTCAATTCGGGCGTGGCCATCATGCCTACGCGCAACCAAATAAACAATATCGGGGTGATAGAAGATTCTACGCACTTCTCAACCCTCAACACCATGCCTGCCCCCTTGCGCCGCATCTTCACCATGCAGCGTATCGAGCAGCGCTTTCCGCTTACCCATCCGCCCCACATCATCGAGCATGTGGCCTTTAAAGAGCGCGTTTATCGCCGCCACGCATGGGGACATCCGTGGATTAAAACGCGTTATGCCTTTATCGAACTGTGGCTCAACCTGCGCCACGGCAACTTTAAACAGATTGGCAAGTCTGTGGCTAAGCGCGTAAGAATGTGGCTCGGCATGGAGAAACATCGCTGATAACGATACATTGGCAGCATCTGTATGCACCCCAAAAGATAGGCTGCCGCAACCCCGCTAAAACAAAACAATAATATAACAACAACAGACATGACAATGAAAAAACTCTTTGCCTTAGCGGCTTTTCTCACGGTTGGGATTGGCGCATGGGCGCAAAACCTTACCCAATACGTAGACCCCTACATCGGTACAGGCGGACACGGACACGTGTTTTTGGGCGCAAACGTGCCTTACGGACTGGTGCAGGTTGGGCCAACGCAATATAAACGCGGTTGGGACTGGTGTTCGGGCTACCATTACAGCGACTCGGTTATCATCGGTTTCGGCCAGATGCACCTCAGCGGAACGGGCATTGGCGACCTGGGCGACATCGCTTTGCTGCCCACAACCGATGCAACACAACGCGATGTGATGTTCTCGCATAAGGGCGAACACGCACGTCCGGGGTATTATTCGGTGATGTTGAAGTCGGGCGTAAAGGTAGATCTCACCGCCACTGCCCGCGTTGCGTTTCACCGTTATACCTATCCGGCCGACGCACAAACGGCTTTCGTAAGGCTCGACCTGGCACAGGGCATCGGTTGGGACAAGATGACGAAGAGCGCGTTTAAGCAAAACTCGCCCACAGAAGTGTCGGGCTATCGCTATTCCACGGGTTGGGCGAAAGACCAACGCGTGTATTTCGTGGCCCAATTCTCGCGGCCTGTTACAATGGCTACGAGCCAAGGCGACAGCTTGGCCGTGCTTTCAACCCCCAATAACGACGAACCGCTGCTGGTGAAAGTGGGAATTTCGCCCGTGAGCGAAGACAATGCGCGCGCCAACATCGCTGCCGAACTGCCCGCGTGGGACTTCCGCGGCACGGTGGCTAAGGCCAACGAGGCATGGAATAAGGAGCTGAGCAAGATTGTTATCACCACCGACGACGATGCCGCACGCCGCACTTTCTACACGGCCATGTATCATTCGATGTTCGCCCCCTCGGTGTTCAACGATGTTAACGGCGACTATCGCGGAGCCGACGGTAAGGTGTATCGCGGCGATTTCAAAAACTACACCACCTTCTCGCTGTGGGATACCTATCGCGCTGCCCATCCGTTGATGACCATTATCCATCCCGAAAAGCAACGCGACATAGCACAAACCATGCTGCATATATACGAACAGCAGGGCAAACTGCCCGTTTGGCACCTCGTAGGCAACGAAACCGACTGCATGGTGGGCAATCCGGGCATCCCCGTGCTGATTGACATTGCGCTGAAAGGCTTTGATGTGGATAAGAATAAGGTGCTAGAGGCGGCCAAAGCATCGGCCATGCGCGATGAGCGTGGAATGAGTTTGCTCAAAAAATACGGCTATCTGCCTTGCGACCTAGACCCCGAATACGAAACCGTTGCTAAGGGATTGGAGTACGCTTTGGCAGATGCAGGCATCGCTAAGCTTGCTAAGCAGCTGGGACGGATGGAAGATTACAACTATTTTTATAAGCGCAGCCAATCGTATAAAGATCACTACTTCGACAAGAACACAAAGTTTATGCGCGGAAAGACATCCGATGGCAAGTTCCGCGAACCGTTCGACCCCTTCAATTCGGTACATCGCCAAGACGATTACACCGAGGGCAACGCATGGCAATATGCCTGGTTGGTGCCCCACGATGTGCACGGACTGGTGCAATGCTTTGGTGGAGAGAAACCATTTGTGGCTAAACTCGACTCACTTTTTGTTCTCGAAGGTAAGATGGGTGCCGATGCGTCGCCCGACATATCGGGTCTTATCGGTCAATATGCCCATGGCAACGAACCCAGTCACCACATTATATATATGTACAACTACGTGGGCATGCCCTGGAAGGCCGCACCCAAGTTGCGACAAGTGATGAAAACGCTTTACACCGACGGCATTGACGGACTTAGCGGCAACGAAGATGTGGGGCAGATGTCGGCTTGGTACATCCTTTCGTCTATGGGATTGTATCAGGTTGAGCCTGCCGGCGGCAAGTATATCTTTGGTTCGCCACTCTTTAAGAAGGCTGTTGTGAACGTTGGTGGCGGCAAAACGTTTACCATCGAGGCCAAAAACAACAGTGCCAAGAACATCTATATTCAGAGTGCTAAGCTTAACGGCAAGACGTACACCCGTTCGTACATCGACTATAAGGATATTATGAAGGGTGGAACACTCGAATTTGTGATGGGCGAAAAGCCTTCGTCGTTCGGAACGAAAGTCAACGACCGCCCTTAACGGTGAGGCTTAGACAACGTGCTTGTTGCGTTGCATAGATGTAGCACAAAACATAAAGAATGGCGTTGCGAGTATGCCTTTGGCTGCTCGCAACGCCATTCTTTATGTGTGTATGTGACCCTAGAAACGCGCTCTGCTCGCAGTTGTTGCGCGGGTATGTACCATCGGTGGCATGGCAAAGGGTGTGCCTGCTGCCTCTATGGCTAAGCGTAACGAAGTGTGTTGAAACCCATTTGGGGGCGTACAAGAGGCCTTGTACAGGGGCTACAAGCAGCATTCTGCGGTTACAAATTGCTAACACACGAGCGTAAAAACTTAGTTGGTGCGTGACAATGGTAGGCGTAAATGGGGTTATTGTCCGCCAAGTCGGTCGAAAAATACGATGACGTCGTCCCATGTTTTGAGGTCGTTTCCGCCGAAAAGGATGGACGAACCAAGAAAGTTGGGGTGCTCATGGCGCGAGATAAGGTAGTCGCCATAGAGCAGATTGGCGTTGTTGCAGAACACTACGCGGTTGAATGCGGGTGCATTGAGGTACTGTTCCACCCATGCCAGCTGTGCCGTTAAATGCTCGGGAGCGTTTGTTGGCGATGGTGCAAGTATGTAAACATCATAGTTTTCGATGAGCATTTCGTAGGCTTTGTGCATGCTGGGCATCGGCTTTTGGTAGCTGTCGGCCAGTGTGTTGGCGTGGATGAACACGATAGGGCGTTGTCGGCCCGTTTGCTTATCGTCAATTTGGCGTATCAGCGGCACCAAATAGTGCATCGCTATCTTGTCGGTTAGTCGGTGCCCTCCGTGAAAGCGTATGGCCGTGGGGTAGTGTTGGGCGAAGAGGTCGAAGGTGTCAACACTGGTATCTTCGTCGCCGAAGAGTCCTATTACGCGTTGTTGTTCAGCCTCGTCAATGCCGTCGAATAGCAGTGTTGTAATTTCCTTGTACTCGTTTACCAAGGCCTTGGTTACGATAAAGTCTTGTATGCCGTCTGTTCGCGGGCTTTGGAAGGTCTGTTTACCCACCATGTTGTGTTTCACCATCGTGTCGCCCATCTCGAAAGCTGGGTTAATCAGAATGCGGTCTGTGCCCCTAAGCATCTCGGCATACATGCCGCCCATTGATGTTCCGATGATGAGGTCGGGCTTTTCGGCATCGCACGTTTGCTTCAATAGTTCTAATGCTTCGGCAGGATGCAAAGGGAGGTCGGGCGCGATGACTGTGGCGGCGGGCATAAGTGTACGCAAGAGCGTTACTGTTCCCGACTGGCCCGACGAGCCAAAGCCGTGAACGTACATGACTTTCTTGCCCTCCATGAGGGCGGGATATGTTTTTGTTGGGTCCATTTATAATTAGGAGTTATTTTTAGGAGTTATGGAGTTCTTTTGAGGAGTTATGGAGTTAAGGAGTTATCACTCGCTTTGCTCGTTAGGAGTTAAGCCATATGTAAGGGAGTTGATTTCTTTTGAGCAGCTAATGAGTTGAAGAGAGCTTTTGTTACTCTGCAACAAGACTATTGGCTTAACCCCTTAACTCCTTAACTCCTTTAACTCCTCAAGAGTAGTTACTCTGCAACAAGACTATTGGCTTAACTCCTTAACTCCTTAACTCCTTAACTCCTTTAAAAGGCAATTCAAGTTGTATCCATTGTGGGCGATGAGGTTCGTCGTTCATGTTAGAAACCTGCACGCCGAGCAGTCTTATAGGCCGACCGGAGTAGTCAACCTCGCTTAGTAAAGCCTTTGCAATGGGCAGGATGTCTTCCTTTTTGCGGAGAACATGAGGTGCAGTTCTGCTGCGCGTAATTTGCGTAAAGTCGTGAAACTTCACTTTTAGCGTGAGCGTTCGCCCCTTAAAGTCGTTCTTTTTCAAACGTTCCACCAACTCTAACACCAAACGATAGAGTTCGGTTAAGAGCACAGTGGGGTTGGAACTGTCTTCGTTGAAGGTGCGTTCGCATCCCACCGACTTCCTTATCCAATGCGGTTCAACGGGTCGGGGGTCGATGGCACGCGCAAAATTGTAGTACATCTCGCCGGCCTTACCGAACACTTGCCGCAGCCGCAGTCGCGAAAGCTGGCGTAAGTCGGCCCCGTTGAAGATGCCCATTGCGTGCATCGTCTCGGCTGTTTTATGCCCCACGCCCCAAAAGTCGGTGATGGGCAGATTGTCGATGAAGTGCATTGCACGACTGGGATGTATCACCGTGATGCCGTCGGGCTTGCGAAAGTCGGATGCCACCTTAGCCAGGAACTTGTTGAACGACACCCCTGCCGAGGCTGTTAGGTGCAACTCGTTGCGTATTTCCTGTCGGATGCGTTGCGCAATGTCGACGGCCAACTCTATTTCCAGCTTGTTTTGTGTAACGTCTAGGTAGGCCTCGTCTAGCGATAGCGGCTCAACGAGGTCGGTATAGCGGTGAAATATCTCATGAACCTGCTGCGATACCTGCTTGTATTTCTTGAAATCGGGCGGTAGGAATATCAGTTCGGGACACAATCGCTTAGCCTGCACGCCCGACATGGCCGAATGCACCCCATACTTTCGTGCCTCGTAGCTGGCCGTACAGAGCACCCCGCGCCTGTCTTCGCTGCCAATGCCCACGGGTTTTCCGCGCAGCGAGGGGTCGTCGCGTTGCTCCACCGAGGCATAGAAGGCATCCATGTCGATGTGAATGATTTTGCGATTGAAGTCTTGCGCAGGCATATCTTGTTGAAGTTGGGGTGAAACGCCATTGCAAAGTTAGTTATTTTTTGGGGATAAAGGGGCTATGCGGCAAGCTTTGTGAAAGGTTTGGCGATGCGTTTTAAGCATTATCAAGCAGTTGGTTGCTCATCGTCTAAGGTGTTTCTGCAAGCAAACGGGATAGGGGTAGCAGGTGGGGCGAGTAGCTATCGCCGCCTTTGGTTATGGGTTTTAAGTTTAGTTCGCCAAGATCTAATGGCGTTTGGCCTTCGGTAAGGTCTACATCGTACACCAAGTAGAGGTCTTCATGCTGCTTGGTAACGACCATGTCTGGTGCTCCACTTGCAGGAACAAGGCGCGGCCCCTTATCAGACAGTAGGTAGGCATGGTGCTTGTTGCTCTTGTTGTGGATAATCAGGATGCGAGCCTTGGTAAATCCCTCAACCAATTGTAGCACGGCACCATCCATTTTCAGGGCGATGCCAATGCGTTTTGTGGTTTCAAGTAGTTGTATGTTTTTGTCGAAATGCACGCCTTCTTTGGTAATGAGCAGCACAAGGTCTTTGTTGCTTATGCCGCATTGTGCCTTGGGTGTGGGCGATGTCAGCTCGTTGCGGCGGTCTTCGCCAATCTTACATTCCAATATCTCAAAGTGTTCGCCCAGCAGTTGTTTAATGTTTTGGTTCTCTT
>ERZ772957.1112-NODE-1112-length-18484-cov-17.290086_pt1 | contig 18484 bp, 14 predicted proteins | sample MGYA00580682_ERZ772957 | MGnify/ENA primary metagenome ERZ772957 (study PRJEB29015, sample SAMEA2737921) | human oral metagenome | biome: human oral; feature: human-associated habitat; material: dental | place: China | collected 2025 ...
ATCCCCTGGAGCCCGGTCCGCGCGCCGCATCGGACGGGTGGCGCGTGCAGCTGCCGTCGACGGCCCGGTCGCAGGTGGCCGTGGTGACGGAGGACGGCGTCGCCCACCGTATCGACGTCGTGGACTTGCCGGCGCTCCCCCGCTTTGAAACGGGCTTGTCGCTCGCCGGCGCCATGCCCGCCTCGCTGCTGCTGCACACGGACGTTCCCGCCGTGGGCCTGCTCGATCCCGAGGGCACCGACGTCGTCGCGATGGGCACGGCTCGCGGCACGGTCAAGCGCCTGCGCCCGGACGTGCTGCAGCGCGACGAGTGGGAGGTCATCGCCCTGGAGGATGGCGACCGTCTGGTGGGCTTTGATCGGTGCTCGGACGAGGCGGACCTGGTGTTTATTTCGTCGGACGCGCAGCTGCTGCGCACCCCCGCCGCGAAGGTGCGCCCGCAGGGTCGCACGGCCGGCGGCATGGCTGGCATGAAGCTGAACGCCGGGGCCGAGGCCCTGGGCTTCTGGGTGGTCGAGGCTCCCATCGACGCCGTCGTGGTAACGGTAGCCGCGGCGCTAGGTGCGCTGCCGGGAACGGGCCAGACGACGGTGAAGGTGACGCCTTTCGAGTGCTACCCCACGAAGGGTCGAGGCGGCCAGGGCGTGCGCTGCCAGCGCTTCCTGCGCGGCGAGGATCGCCTGGATATCGCGTGGGTCGGTACAAAGCCGGCACGGGCCGCGTCCGCGGACGGTTCGCCTGTGGAGCTGCCCGCCGAGGACGAGCGCCGCGATGGCTCGGGCGTTCCGATCACCTTCGCGATTGCGTCGATCGGCTGACGCACTCTTCTAGTCGTGACGGTGGGGTGGCCGGGATTGCTCCCGGCCACCCCACCGCTTTATCAGCTTCTATTTCGCGCCTATTTTGCGTGATAGCGGGGGCTGGTTCCCAAGTGCGTGGGAACCGTGACCAACGGATCGGTGATCAAGGATTCGTCAAAGCCCCTGTAGGAATACGAGTTGTCGTTGACTATCTGCGCAGGGTTCACGACACCATCCGCATACTGCTGCACTTCGTCGGGTGTCGGGCTCGATCCATTCCCCTTGTCGGCGAGCGGGTTCACATCGGGCAGCGTCGTGGGATCCGTATTGAGCATTGCCCCTGGATCGATGCCGCCGTAGCCGGTGTACTGATTCCAGGTGTGGTCTGGGTTCAGGCCCGTCTTGACGAGGAGCTGGAGCAGCTGATTGGACGAGGCATTCGGCCACTTCTGGCGGGCGAGCGCGAGGACACCGGCGACGATGGGAGACGAGAATGATGTACCGGATGTCTCAACGATCTGATTCGTCGCAAAGTCATGCGTTTTGACCGGACCGCCAACGGCTGTCGTTGTCACGCCTTGTCCCCACGACGAATAGTCCTGACGGTTACCATCGACGCCAATCGCACTGACGCCAACGACTCCGGACCACTGGGACAGCGACGATGAGTTTTCATCCGTTGCTTCATTTCCAGCGGCAGCTGTTATGATCACGCCCTTGGTCAATGCCCTCGCGACAGTCCATTTCAGTTCGTCACCCTGAAGCGAGCTGGAAGCAGAGAAATTCACGATTTGCGCACCGTCGTTCATTGCTTGATTGAGCAGCCACGGGACACTGACTTTAGATAGGCCATTCTGAGTTTCAGTACACGAAGGAGATGCAGAATCTCCCCTGCTAGGGGCGGGTATCTGATAAGTCAGAAGAGAACTCTCGGGAGCCACTCCATAGACAGATGACACCAAGATCGAAGCAACAGCTGTGCCATGGGTCTTGGAAGATGCGGATGAGGTCACTTCACACGTTGATTTGTTGTGAATATCCGAATCCCTCAGCTCGGGTGTAGTAGTATCTACTTCCCCATCGACGATGGCAACGGTTACCCCTTTGCCGGTATACCCCTTTGCCCTAGCCTGATCCAGGTGGTAGTACGAGAAGTACGCCTGGTCCGCCGCGGTGATCGCGTTGTCCGCCTGGGCTGGAGTGGTTGGGAGCGTGGTGACGCTAGCGGCGATGACGAGAGCGGCAGCCGAAGCTCCCCACATGCGTCTACTTTTTCGAGGCGCTCGTCTCGGCTTTACCATTGGCGCGGATCCCATCCATCGTCCTTTCGCGGAGCGGGGCTCAAGTCCTTATCCGACCCGTAGGTCTGCGACATCGGATTCACGTAGCCCTCGGGCAGTTCATCTCCATCATCGTCAAAGCGGAAGGGCGTGTACTTGCGACGCGCCGACTTCTTCCTATCATCCTTGCCGCCAGCGCCACCGGCCCCGGCTCCACCCATGAAGCCGCCGGCACCGCGAGCACTCCCCTGACCAGCGCCTCCCGAGGCCGCTACCTTACCGGATGCCGCGGAGCTACCGGGGGAGGCGGTCGTGCCACTCGCACCGGCCCCAGCCCCGCCGGCCGCAGGAGCCTTGTACGTTCCATATCCCGGTCCAGAGTAGGATCCCGCGCGAAGGGCGGACGTTGCCGAAAGACCACCGCCAGAGGCGCTGGAAGCACCCGTACGCCCCAGCGCACTCATTCCTCCGGCACCAAGCCGCGAGGCGGCACCCATCCCCAGAGCTCCCGCTCCGAGAAAGCCGGCACCACCCATACGAGCAGCAAGCGCCGACTCGCTGCCAGGACCCCCATTTACGTTCCACAGGGGATGGTATCGATCAACGGGTGGCGCGGGCGTATAACCTCCCACCGTTCCGTTGGCGTGCCGATCGCCGTTTACTCTCGTGTGCAGCAGGTCCATTCCCATGAGATCCTGCGGGTCGGTAATGGGATTGAGGCGCGAACCAACTTCTCCCTCGGTGATGTATTGATTCGGGATGCGGGGCGAGGACATGACGCGACCGTTGACGGGTCCTCCCTCGTCATAGCCATCCGAGTAGAGCCCAGAACCCGTGCCACGCAGGCCGGAACGCCCGTAGTCGCTGTCGCGATCACCAGGATACACGCCCGGAGCATGCGGGGAGACGTTCAGATATCCATTCTCGATATCCCTACGGACCGTCAAGTTCGATGGGCCAGGATTCTGAGGAGAGCGGAAGTCCACATCGCCATTAAGATAACCCTGAACATTAGTAGTCTGGGTATTCAGACCGTCAGCCAGCTCCTGCATCGTATTATTTGCTCGCTCAAGAATGTCCGTCGCCGCGACCTCCCTTTGCGCGTTGGCCTGCGCGATAAGGGCCTGGAAGTAGGCGTCAGCCGACACAGCGAGCGTGTTGATCGGTTCTCCGAACGGCCCAAGGTACTTCACAACGGGTACCGCCACGTGCGTCGCGTCTGCAAGCTTCTGCAGATTGGAGTCGATGAGAGTCGGCGAAAGCTGCTGCGCCTCCTCACGGATATGCGTCATGGCTCGCCGCGCCTCGACGTAGTACTCCATCGCAGTGTTGTGGTTTTCTTTGATTCCCTGGACCTGTTTCATCGTCGCGTCGGTCCACGCATCAATCTGATCGCCGGTCTCACCCGTGAAGCCCTGGTAGGAGCGCATGTGGTGCGTGACGTTATTTGCCTCATTCAGGCCGCACACGATCGTGTTGTGCTCATCGTCCGACGCATCGAGGGCGGAGGCGCTCTCAATGGCGGCGACCAAGCGCATGAGTCGGTCGTACATGGGGCTATCAACCATGATGGTTCCTCTCCTTCTCAGACCTCGGACGGCGCGTTCTGCGTGGGGCTCGTACCGGCACCAGAGCCGCTGCCCCCTGAACCCGACGTCGTGGCACCATTGGCATTGCCAGACGACGCTGGTCCCCCGCCCGCAATCTGCGAGGGTGCCTGCGTCACAGGGGATGAGGGTGTGGCCGCAGGCTGCGGATCCATCGACGCAAGGATACGGGCGAGCTCATCGGCATTGCCCTGCTCGGCAGCTTCAAAAGCGCTCGCAGCTGTATCGACGTCTCCATCAAATTTCTGGAAACGAACCGTCTGGTTGGAGACAGCATCTTTCTCGGTCCGCAGATACGCGATCAACGAGCGTCGCATCGCCTGGAAGCCCGCCTCTTCAGACCAATACTCCGCCTTCTGAGCGTCGATCAATCGACTGATTGCCTGAGAGGAGTCAGTGAGCGATTGCCCCCCCTTCTCCATATCTCCGCTTGTTTGGGCGTGCTTATCGGAGTCAAAGCCAACGTCAGCCACGCGTCACCTCCACGAATACCAAGACCGAAAATGACGTGTTCCACGGAACACTATGAGACCTCTGCAAGCATATGACTACTTGTTCACAGTGACAAGCGCGTCCGAGAATCGCGCAGTGACCACAGACCAGCGGATATGGGTGTGGGCCCAGCCGCTCGGCCGGGCCCACACCCATCAGTTGAGAGGTACTCCCCCGTCAGCCTCGCAGCGTCGGGTCAGCGGCCAGGACGTCGGCAACCTCCTCGCGCGTGGGCGAGTAGGCGCCCTGGTGCAGGATGGTGATGCCGGAGGTGATGATGCCGCGGTGGATGGCGGGCAGGATCTGGTCCCACGAGGCCTCACGCAGGCGCTGCTTTGCCTCGCCGGAACCCAGGAGTCCCGCATCCACGAGGCCGGAGATCAGGCCGGCCATGAGCGAGTCGCCCGCGCCCACGGTGTCCACCAGCTCGACGTCCAGCGGGTCGACGACGAGCATGTCACGCTCGGCGGCAGCCTTGATGTAGACGCCCCAGGGGCCTCGCGTGCACAGGATCAGCGACGGGCCGGACTGCGACCACTCGCGGATGACGTCCTCGACGGGGCGGCCCGGGTAGAGCCACTCGAGGTCCTCGTCGGATGCCTTCACGACGTCCGCGAGGGCCACGATCGCCTCGATGTGGGGGCGGGCCTCGTCGGGCGTACCCAGCAGAGCGGGGCGGATGTTCGGGTCGTAGGACACGGTGCCGCGGATAGCCTGGCGCTTGACTGCTGCCAGGACCTTATCAGCGCCGGGCTCGACGACGACCACGTAGGAGCCGGTGTGGACGTGCCCGACGGTGTCCGGGTCCTCGACGGCAGGAACGTCCCACGAGAGGTCGAACTCGTAGGTGGCATGGCCTCGTTCGTCGACGGCGGCGTGAGCCACCGTGGTAAATTCGGCGCCGTCGCTGCCGGGCGTCAGGGTGACGCCGACGGCCTCGGCGTGAGCGCGCACCTTATCGCCGCGAGCGTCGCGGGCGAACCATGTCGCCAGCTCGGATTCGTGGCCGAGCCGGGTCAGGCCGGCTGCGACGTTGAGCATCGATCCCCCGACAACTTCGACGGGTTCACTGTTCGGGCGGGTGATCTCATCGATGAGAGCTTCCCCGATGTTCACGATTCTAGTCATTCGTCAACCCCAGTTTCTCTTCCATTTCTTCGAGCGGGATGCCCTTCGTTTCGGGCATCACCTTCAGGACCCAGAATAGCTGACCAACCATCGCGAGGAAGAACAGCCCGAATGCGAATCCACCGCCGAGCTTATCTGTGAGCACCGGGAACGCGTAGGTGGTAATGAAGGCGAAGACCCAGTGTGTGAGCGAACCGAGGGACTGGCCGCGCGCGCGTACACGGTTGGGGAAGATCTCCGAAATGAACACCCAGATAACGGACCCTTGACCGAACGCGTGAGAGGCGATGAAGGCAAGCAGGCCAATCAGGATCAGCCACACCGGGACAGCACTTCCTGGCTCAAATGCTCCTCCCTTGTAGGCGAACATGATGGCCGACAGGAAGCCCAACGACACGAGGTAGCCGATGGAACCAACAATCATGAGCTGGCGGCGACCAAGCTTATCGATGACGGTCAGGGCGGCCATCGTGGCAATCAGGTTCATGAGGCCGACAATGACGGATGCGACATAGGGGAATGCCGGTCCGAGCACCTGTTCACCACCGGCGAGCTTCATGACCTTGGGCGCGTAGTAGAGGATGGCGTTAATGCCCGAGAGCTGGTTGAACATCGCGATGCAGAAGGCCATGAGGATGACCTTGCGGTAGCGGCGCGTAAAGAAAGCAACCTTGCCGCCCGCGGCATCCTCGGCGATCTGCGTCTTAATCTCGTTGATCTGCTCGGTGCTCTCCTCCTGCGTGGAGGTGAGGCGCTCAGAAATCTTGACGGCGTGTTCCTCGTGGCCGTGGGCAAGTAGCCAGCGAGGAGTCTCGGGGACGGTGGCCAGGAAGATCAGGAAGAAGACAGCGGGCACGGCCATGACACCAAGCATCCAGCGCCAGGCAATATCTTCATGCACAATCTCGCGGATGACCGCGTTCGAGGCATATGCCAGCAGGATACCGAAGACGATATTGAACTGGACCAGGCCCACCAGGCGTCCGCGCACGCGGGCGGGGGCGATTTCAGCAGTGTAGATGGGTGCAACCACCGAGGACAGGCCGACGCCGACGCCGCCGAGGAAGCGGAACAGCATGAAGAAGGCGATCGGGAAAGAAGACGCGGCGACAAATTTGCCGTCCCCGACCGGATTGAGCGTAGGAACCGGCGCCAGGGCTGTGGCCAGGGCTCCGACGCCGAAGAGGATACCGATCCAGAAGAGGACGGGTTTACGCCCAAAGCGGTCGGCGAGCTTACCGGCGATGATGGCGCCGAATATGGTGCCGATGGTCGCAATGGCGACGATCATACCCTCGCCCATGGAGGATAGAGCGTAAAGCTCGGTGAGTTTTTCTTCCGCACCCGAGATGACGGCTGTGTCAAAACCGAAGAGCAGTCCGCCGAGGGAGGCGACGATCGCGCTTCGAATGACCAAGGGCGGAATGGAAGTCGATGATGCTGACGTCTTTGTTGTCATGCTAGCTCCGCGCTGTGGAGATGGGACGCCCATGGCGCCGAGGCCGTTCCGCCTCTGAAGCGAGCCTATGAATTCAATTGGTCGGCCGATTAGGACCTAGGAAGCGATTACACGAAAAGCCCTGAAGTGACGCACACGAATACGCCCACGAGAAAGAAAAAAGTAACGACACTTACACAAGAGGATTCGCGGAAGCATCCACCATGTGAAACAGCAATCAAATCTCGATCGCGTAGAGTCTCGTCTGACCCACCGTGCGGAAACCCAGGTAGTCATAAATGGCGAGGGCACCCGTATGGTTCGCCGATCCCACGCCTGTCGCCGCACGGTCCATGCCGTCGCGTTTCTGCGCCTTCATCGACGCGAGGATCAGCGCATCCGCGACCCGGCCCTCACGCCACTGGGAAAGAACACCCAACTGGTCGATATACCCCTCGCGCCAACCAAGAGCCGCCCAGTCCTGTTCGTAGCGCGAGGCAAGCAGGAATCCGGCAACGCGCGGTCGATCACCGGTGCGATCAACAGCGACAAACGACCACTCTGGAGCAAAGGCGGTGCGCCCCTGCATCCATTGCTCCTGCGTCAGCGGGGGACGCCCCCACTCAAACTCGTTGAGACGGTTCGCCGCACGCAGGGCAGGTTCCTCCCATTGGGGATCCCAGGCCTCGACGCTCATGTACGAACCCAAATCAGGTACCTGCGGCAGCCCCTCGAGCGACGCGCGCAGCTCGTAGTAGGTACGGGTCCAGCGGAAACCGTGAACCTTGAGCTGCGTCTCGAGGTCATCCTGTCCGGTCTCGACGTGGCAGGTGATCTGTGCGGGACCGTCCCCCTCGACCCCGGCCAGCATCTGGCGCGCGGTCCCCTCCTGCCAATCCACGATCGCATTGCCGAGGCCGATGCGGCGGAAGTCGGGATCCACTCCCCCGACGCACACGCACTCGACGCGCCCCGGAAAACGCAGGACAACCTGCGCAAAGGCAACGACGCGCCCGGCCGCGATTCCTCTGCGCGCAATACCTACCAGGCCACGCCACTGCGAGGCGCCCGAGAGCATCTCTGCAACCTCATCCGGGCTCGTGCGATACGGCGGGTTATCGCGAGCCTCCATGCGAGCAAACAGGGCAGCAAGACCTGTGTGGTGGGCAGGCATCAGCTCCTCCCACTCAATCCCATGATGCTCGCCCGGGAAGGGGACGAACTCGGGGGCATTTGCGCGCTGTGCGAGAGGAATGCTCATGCTCGCCTCCTTCCGGCTCTACTGGTCGATCGTGTAATAAACCTCGGCGGCCTCATCAACGAAGCCAAGGTGTTCGTAGATATTATGCGCGCCGTCGGGACTTGACATATCGACATCCAAGCCGATCCGACTCACTCCCGAGGCCGACGCTGCCGCGACCGTGTGCCCCACGAGAGCCGTCGCCACGGAACGGCCACGGTGAGCTTCGGCGACGCCCAGCAGGTAGATGTATGCCTCGGGCCGACCTGTGGCCACCCAGCGCTGCGCGGGGCGCCCCGTCATCGCATAGCCGACCACGTCACCCTCGGAATCGACAGCGACAAAAGACCACCGCGGATCAAAGTGATTCATCGCGTCATCCCACCACAGGGCACGCAGCGGGGAACGGAACGACTGCTGGAAAGCCTCCATATGGATGGCACGAACCTGCTCCTGCGGAACCTGCGTCCACGGCAGGACCCGGTAACCGTGGCGCGGCTGCGGGGCAACCTCGCCGCCAGCAAGGTCACGGTACATGACCTGGTACGTGCGCTTGGCAAAGAAACCGGCCGCAATGTAGAGGCGGCGACGGTCGGTCATGTGCGCATCGACGAGATTCGAGATCGACGCGGGCACCTCGGAATCGGCGCCGAAAGCTTCGACAAGCATCTGTCGGGCGCGACCGTCCTGCCAGTAGAGCAGGGCTCTGCCCACGCCTCGGCCACGCCAGTGCGGGTGGATGTATGCGCTCACGATGGCGGTCGCGGCCTCGTGGATGCCGCGCAGCACGCGCACGGATGCCACCGCGCAAATGTTTCGCTTCGCGTCGAGGCCGACGATGGTGTCGACCCAGTCGCGTCCGTTCTCACCCTCCATCATGTCCGCGATATCGTCGACTGACGTGCGCCGGATGGCGTTATCGTCGTCTTCGATCAGGGAGATGAGTGCATACACGGCGGGCGCGTCACGGCCGATCATGGGCCGCCAGCGCAACCCGAGGTGATTACCCGGGTACGGGACGGACCCGGGCGGCGTGAGTCGCTGCGCAAGTCCTGTCATGTGTATCATCCTACCGGCTGATAGGGCCTTTAGTCACACTGGGATCAGACATATGGCCAAGAGTCCTGAACGTTTGTGCACCGAGTCAGCGTTTTCCGCTTCACGTCACGCGTCGATACGCGTACGATCCAGCCCCGCGGACTCCTCGACGATGAACTCCTTGCGCGGGCCCACAGTCGAACCCATGAGCAGCTCAAACACGTCCTCGGCCTGGCGCAGAGCCTCCTCGTCGGCCAGCGTGATGCGGCGCAGCGAGCGATGCGCCCGATCCATCGTGGTCTCCGCCAGCTGGTCAGCGTCCATCTCACCCAAGCCCTTGTAGCGCTGAATGGGTTCCTTCCACGTGCGGCCCGAGCGACGCAGGGCGGCGAGCTTACGGTGCAGCTCGTCCTCGGAGTAGGTGTAGATGTACTCGCGTTTCTTGCGCCCCTTGCCCGCAACCTCGATGCGGTGCAGGGGCGGGACGGCGGCGTAGATGCGGCCAGACTCGACCATCGGGCGCATGTAGCGGAAGAACAAGGTCAGCAGCAGGGTACGGATGTGCGCACCGTCGACGTCGGCATCGGTCATCAGGATGACCTTGCCGTACCTGGCCTGGGACAGGTCGAAGGTACGGCCCGAGCCTGCGCCGATCACCTGGATGATGTTGGCGCACTCGGCGTTGGCCAGCATGTCCGCGGTCGAGGCCTTCTGCACGTTGAGGATCTTTCCTCGAATCGGGAACAGGGCCTGGTACTGAGAATTACGCGCGGCCTTGGCCGTGCCCAGGGCGGAGTCGCCCTCGACGATGAACAGCTCGGTCTCCTCGACGTCCTCGAGGCGGCAGTCCGCGAGCTTGGCGGGCAGCGAGGAGGTTTCCAGCGCGTTCTTCTTACGCGAGATCTCCTTGTGGATGCGCGCGGAGACGCGGGCCTTCATCTCGCCGACGACCTTCTCCATGAGGAGGGAGGTCTGCTGCTTGTCGTCGCGCTTGGAGGAGGCGAACTTGGCCTTCAGCCAGTCGGAGACCACGCGGTTGACGACGGTGCGAATCTGGGGCGTGCCCAGCGTTTCCTTGGTCTGTCCCTCGAACTGAGGCTCGGGGAAGCGCACGGTGATGACGGCGGTCATGCCGGCCTGCACGTCGTCCTTTTCGGGGCGGCCATCCTTCGCGCCGACCTTGAGCTTGCGCGCGTTCTTGTCGATGGCGGCGCGCAGCGTCTTGAGGACAGCCTGCTCGAAGCCGGTGACGTGGGTGCCACCCTTGGGGGTGGCGATGATGTTAACGAAAGACTGGACGGTCGTGTCGTAGCCGATGCCCCAGCGCAACGCGATGTCGACCTCGCAGGTGCGCTCGACCTCGGTGGCGCGCAGGTGCCCCGTCTCAGAGTCCAGCGCCTGCACCGTCTCGTTGTAGGTGCCCTCGCCCGTGATGTGCCACGTGTCGGTGACGGGGCCGTCGGAGGCCAACCAGTTCGCGAAGTCGACGACGCCTCCGTCGAAGCGGAAGCTCTCGTGGAGCTCCTCTTCGCCGCGCTCGTCGTAGCAGTTGATGGTCAGGCCGGGCACGAGGAAGGCGGTCTGGCGGGCGCGCGCCAGCAGGTTCTCCCACGAGAAGCCCTCGGTCGACGGGAAGATCTGGAAGTCCGCCCAGAAGCGCACGCGCGTGCCGGTCTGGGATTTCTTCACCTTGCCGACCGTCTTGAGGGTCGAGCCGTCCACGAAAGGCTTGAAAGGCGAGTTGGGGGTGCGCTGCTTCGAGTCGTCGAATTCGCCAGGCTCGCCGCGGCGGAAGCACATCTCGTGGGTCTTGCCGCCACGGTCGACCTGCACGTCGAGGCGCGCCGACAGGGCGTTCACAACGGAGGCGCCGACGCCGTGGAGGCCGCCGGAGGCCGCGTAGGAGCCGCCGCCGAACTTACCGCCGGCGTGGAGCTTGGTGTAGACGACCTCGACGCCCGTCAGGCCCTGGCCAGGAACGATGTCGACGGGGATTCCTCGGCCGTTATCGGCGACGGAGGCGGAGTGGTCGGGGTGCAGGCGCACGTCGATCGTGTCGCAGTGACCTTCCAGGGCTTCGTCGACCGCGTTGTCGATGATCTCCCAGAGGCAGTGCATGAGGCCCCGGTGGTCGGTCGAGCCGATGTACATGCCGGGGCGCTTGCGCACGGCTTCGAGCCCCTCGAGGACCGAGAGGTGCCGTGCGTTGTAGTCGGATGCGTCGGTAGGAGTCACGATGTGCATCATATGTGGGTCAACACTCGTTTGTGGCCAACGGTGCGCGTGGCGCGGGTTCTGGGACGCTTTCCACGATTGACGAGGCCGGGGCCAGATCGCGCTGGCGGGCGCGGCTTCGGAGGCCGCTCACGTTGGTGTGAGTGGGGTCTCCTCTGCCCTCCCCGGCGGGCGTGGCGCGGGAACTGCGATTGCGCCGCCGGTGAACAGGGGTGCGAGGCGCGGGACGATGGTGTGTGATGGAAGCATGAACGCACAGACTCTTGAACGCCCCGTACTGGACGAGCCGCAGCTGAACGCGGCGAATCGTTGCGACGCCTGCGGCGCTCGCGCCTGGGTTCGTGCGACGATGCCTTCGGGTGGCCAGCTCTACTTCTGCGGCCACCACGCAAACGAGCACCTGCCCTCGCTGGTGGGCGGCGGCGCACAGATCCTGGACGAGCGTCATTTCATGAACGACTGAGAGCGAGCCTCCCGCAGCGGCGGGACACACGGCTTGCAGGCGCGGGCGGGGACCGACGGGTCCCCGCCCGCGTTTTTCTTGCGCACATCGTTGTTGCGACTATTTGCGATGCCTGCGTCACGAAACCGCTCTTGATCCGCACTTTTGTTCCTCTCCCCCGCGCGCCTGTCAAAAACCGCGTGGTACAGTTACGAGCCGCTTTCGGGCACAAAAAGTGGCGAACTGACACACTTTCGCCCGCATTGGAGCAAAGCCATGAAAATAGCGTGGAACGAAATTACATATCAACCAAAGAAGTTCGTTCTCATCGAGTTCCTGATCACCACGCTCATGTTCATGGTCGTGTTCCTCTCGGGTCTCACCAACGGCCTCGGCGCCTCTGTGTCCGCGCAGATCGCGAACTACGGTCCCCTCACCTACGTCCTGTCGACGGACTCCGATGGCGTCATCCCCTATTCGTCGGTGACCTCCGACGACATCAATGCCCTCGAAGCGGCCGGCATGCACGACTACGCGAGCCTCGTCATCCAGCGCGCGACCATCACCCAGGACGACGACTCCAACACCCTTGACATCACGTACTTCGCGACGGATCACGACGACTCCAACACCCTCGAGCCAACCCTCATCAACTCCGACCTGGCGATTTCCGACCTGCAAGACAATGAGGTCATCCTCGACAGCGCGTTCGAGAACGAGGGCATCAGCGTCGGCGACCGGGTGATCGACAAGATTTCGGAGCAGGAGCTCACGGTCGTCGCCTTCGCCAAGAGGGCTAACTATGGATACAGCGACATCGGCTTCGTCAGCTCACAGACTTTCACAGCCATGCGCACGGTGACCGTCCCGAACTACGAGTGGCAGGCCCAGACGGTCGTCACGTCGGATGAGATTGCGGCCAGCGACCTTCCGAGCCATCTGATGACCGCCGACCGCCAGCAGGTCATCGACAAGATCCCCGGCTACAAGGCGCAGAACCTCACGCTCAAGGTGATGACGTGGGTGCTCCTCGTTGCCTCGTCCGCGATCCTGGGCGTCTTCTTCTACATCCTCACCTTGCAGAAGCTGCGCCAGTTCGGCGTCCTGAAGGCGATCGGCATGCCGATGCGCACCATTGCCTACATTCAGATCTCCCAGCTGACGATCATCTCGATCTTTGGCGTCGTGATCGGCCTCGGCCTCGCTGCCTCCATGGCGCCGTTCCTGCCGAGCACTGTCCCTTCCATCATGACTCTTGCGGACAGCGTCACCGTCGCGATTAGCTTCGTCGTGACGTCGATCCTGTGCGGCGCGCTGTCGCTACTGAAGATCAAGAAGGTGGATCCCATCGAAGTCATCGGCGGAAACGGAGAATAAAGTGGCAATCATCGAACTGGATTCGATCGGAAAGTCCTACGCCGACGGCGACCAGACGCACCGCGTGCTCAGCGGCCTGAGCCTGAGCGTCGACGCCGGTGAGTTCGTTGCGATCCTGGGGCCCTCCGGTTCCGGAAAGACGACGCTCCTGTCCATCGCGGGCCTACTCCTGTCGGCCGACGAGGGACGCATCTCCATCGTCGGCCAGGACCTCACGCAGCTCAGCCAGAAGCAGTGGACGCGCAAGCGCCTGGAGCTGCTGGGCTTCATCTTCCAGGACCACCAGCTGCTCCCCTACATGCGCATCGGCGATCAGCTCGAACTGGTCGCCAAGCTCAAGGGCGAGAAGGACAAGGCTGCGCGCCAGGCCGAGGTCCGCTCCCTCATGAAGGACCTGGGGATCGAGGCCTCCTACGCGAAGTATCCGCGCCAGATGTCGGGCGGTCAGAAGCAGAGGGCGGCGATCGCTCGCGCCTTCGTTGGCAACCCGCAGCTGATCCTGGCAGACGAGCCGACCGCGAGCCTGGACCCGGACCGCGGCCAGGAGATCGCCCAGCTGATCTGCAAGGAAGTGAAGTCAAAGAATAAGAGCGCCATCATGGTGACTCATGATCGCTCGATCCTCCCCTACGTGGACACGATCTACGAGCTCACGCACGGCACGCTCACCAGGCTCGAGGCCTGAGAGCGGCAAGCGCTCCACGCTCAGAGAAACGGCGGCATCGGTGGGGATCTCCTGAGAAGACACACAGGGGGGGTCCCCACTGCTTTATGCCTTCAGCGCCAGCAGGCCCTCCGAGATAAAACGACGCACAAGCTCACTGCGGGTTTGTCCGAGTTCCCCTGCCACTTCGTCGAGCTCCCGAACCAAGGATTCGGGCAGGCGCGTGCCGACCGGCATTGTGTCCTCACCGAAGAGCTGCGGACGCCCTGGCAGCACCTTCCAGGCTCCGTCGGACTCGCCCGCTTGGAAGCGCTGAGCATCCGCGTCAAGATCAGCGTCGGTAACGGTGATTCCTCCAGCAAGACGGTAGGTTCCTTCTAATACCTTGCTCATTACCCTCTCCTCCCGGGTCCAAATATTTCTGTCATCATTTTCTTTGAAGGCGGTGTCATCGCATGATAGATGAGGATCCTGCCGTCTCCCTGGAGCGCTGCGAGGAGCTCTAGCAGCCTCCCGTTCCTGTCGTATCTCAGCGCAGCGTACGCGGGCCAGTACGGAGAGTCCACGCGTTCGGCACATTCGACCGCATACACCCAGGCGTGGATCGCATCTTCGTCGGCGATCTCAGTATGTCGCACGCTCACGCGTGGATGCACAACAACCGGCACTTCCACCAGTGGCTCACCTCCCCTGCGACCATGCCAGGAATTTCGTTAACAAAATTCTAACGCTGTCCTCACCGGTCTGCAGGTCAATGCAATCGATGGTCTAACGAAGCCTCGACGGCACCCCCAGAGAAGGCCCCCTTGTCCCCACCCTCAGAAAGACCCAGTCATGGTGCAGTCACACAACGAACCACGAAAGAAAAGCCAGCAGCACAACAGCCTCAAAATCAAAAGAACCCCACACAAACCGACTAACCTACCACAGACAGCTTCCTAGAGAGACGTTCCGAAACAATTAAACCATCAATGACGACAAAATCTCACACAGTACCTAAGACAACGGGGCAACAACCACACAGATGACACACCCCCGAAGAATGACAAAAAACAGAATACAAATAAAGACCAAGTCACAAACCACATTATGAACTCACACAACGACACACCCCTTTGCACCACTCCCATACAAGACGAACACCTCCTCCCGAGCCAACATGGGTTTTACAGTTACTCTGCGAGCCACGCTCCGAACTGATACCCTACTTAATCAAGTTCGCGAAGTCGCGAACCGCAGCCCCGAAGAAAGAGCCAGAAACCATCGAAACACATAACAGCAACGCAAATCCCTACACACATACACACCTGCGAAGGACGCGAGCAGAAAGCTAAACCATGACTGAGATAAAGACAATCGCCTTTTTCAACAATAAAGGAGGAGTCGGAAAGACAACCCTAGCTTGCAACTTTGCTTCTTGGATTTCGCGTAAGAAAGGAAAAAAAGTTGTAGTAATTGATTGCGACCCTCAAGCAAACGCAACACAACTATCTTTATCAAACGATCAATGGGACGAAATTTACGAAAACATCAGGCAGTCACGCCTAGAAACACTTCTACACGTGTTCCAAGAAATCATCGAAGGAAACTCAGATATTCGAACAGACTACAAACTCCACAATGCCGAGCGCTTTGAGTATGATGTTCTTGCAGCACACCCAAATCTCGCGAGCATCGAAGACCGACTAAGTAGCTCATGGACGGAATTCCAGGGGAGGATTCCGGGAGGCGCCTACCGAACAGCTTGGCTCCGTCGGCTCTGCAAATCACTTGAGGAGAACCACAACTACGATTATGCGATCATCGATATGGGACCAAGCCTCGGGGCACTCAACCGATCCATCCTCATAAGCTGCGATGCATTCATCACTCCCGTAGAACCCAGTTTATTTTCTCAATACGCACTTCTTAATATTGGAACATGGGTAACAGACATCATCACAGAATACAACCGAAGCCGATCGGATCTCATAGCGAAACACGACGATATCGATTTCACGGGCACACTCCCAGAAGTACTCCCATTAACGAAAGGATGGCTTGGATACACAATCCAACAGTACCTTGTAAAAAAATACAAGGAAGAACAAAAAGTGAAAAGCTACGAATACTATAAGACCAAGATTGCCGAATCTTCAAAACAACTATTAAACCTCCTTCCACTCGATGAGCCAAGAGGAGAAATTGGAACAATTCCATATATGTTCTCAATGGCTCCGAGAGCACAAGCTGTCCACGCCCCTATCGAGCGCCTGGTCCCTGCAGACGGCCTTATTGGTGGCCAGGCAAAACAGCGCGACAAATACGCACAGCAACTCGAAATCGTATTCAAAGAGGCTTATGCCCGCATTGAGATACTCCAAGAACGCTACTAGCAGATTGCCCGATCTAAAATGAACGAAGTCCCGGAACAGCTAATCAACGCCGCAACACGCGGAAAGCTTGCACTGTTTGTCGGTGCTGGAATTAGTGCAAATGCTACCAATAGGGCTGGAGAGCACCCACCAAAGTGGCCCGAGCTTCTACTGAAACTGGCAGAGCTTACAACTGAGTCAACCCAGAACGACATCGGAGAATTAGTCCAAAACATGCAGCTTTTGAAAGCTGCCGAACTGTTGCGGTTTGAGATCAACAAGGCCGCTAAACAACGAGAACTAATCAATCGTATCAAGCTGCTTACAAATGGCCCTACGTCAGACCCATTTTCCCCCTCAGATTGGCACACACTAATTGATGACCTCAATCCACAAATAATCATTACCACAAATTACGACAAGCTACTTGAAGGACAGTCGCCCGACACCTACACTATCGACACCTATAAGAGCACTGGTCTCGATAGCGTAATCAGGAACGGCGAGACGGTTATCTTAAAAATCCATGGCGACATTTCTCGCGCACACGAGGCAGATAACGATATTGTATTAAGCATTTCTGATTACGCACACGCAAGACGGGAGGGACAGCTCGCGTTCCAACTTCTCCGTGCAATTTTTTTAACCCACACCACCTTATTTATCGGATATTCCATGACAGATCCCGACCTTCAAGTAGTTTTGGAGGAGCTATTTTCTGGCCGAACACTCCATTCGCCCCACTATTTATTTACCCAAGGCGCAAAGGATTTCGAAATAGACTATTTTGCAAATTGCTACGGAATCAAAGTTCTAAATTTCGACGATTATGGATATAGCCTATTTGAAGAGTTTGTCACTCAAACCGCTCAACTCACATTAGGCTCTCAATTAACTAACATATAGAGGTAAATTGACGACACAACCTTCAATGAAGATATAATTGAACATACTTGCACCTCAAAACCATCACACAAAGTTTACTTTCAGAATCAAAACATCTAATGTGAGCTACATTTGCACCTCGCGCCAAAAAGTTTCGTCACTGGCCCACATGCACCGCATGTGATATCACCGAATCAGCATTTAGCTCGCTCAACAACCCTAGGCCCTACACGACTTCCGGTTGGTTCGTAGCAATTCACCCCCATTTTTAGCATATTCGCCCAATCAAATTCAGATTGCTCCTCAAGGACTAGGAAATATAGAACACGTCGACAATGGTCCACATATACTCCACATCACCATGACTGAGCACATATTTCATTTACTTTATCGGTATGATTAATACTACATAAGACAGGGAATTCAAATGCTTGTTCCGCACTGCTTTTCCCTTTCGTTTTTCAAACCTCAACTTGATGTTGCATCATTTCTGGTAATTTCACATTCATGGTCTTATTAGCCTTAACTGTTCGTTGTACTCGTGCCTGAGAAACAGCAGTGAGAGCGTCGAGATCAGCCTCTGGGGCAACGACGGCTTTTGCAATCCGGTAGTTGGTTCCCTCGCTTGCAACGAAGCGCCCTTAATCTGTGTCCGTCCGCGTTCCCCTAGTCCGCGAGGCGCTGGGAGACCACCGTGGTGACGCCGTCGCGCATCGTGACGCCATAGAGGGCGTCCGCGATCTCCATCGTGCGCTTCTGGTGCGTGATGACAATCAGCTGCGAGGTCTCCTGCAGCTCCTTGAAAACCGCCAGCAGGCGCGTCAGGTTCATGTCATCCAGGGCAGCCTCGACCTCGTCCATGACGTAGAACGGGGACGGGCGCGCCTTAAAGATCGCGACCAGGAACGCGATCGCCGCCAGGGAACGCTCGCCGCCCGACAGCAGCGACAGGCGCTTCACCTTCTTGCCCGCGGGCCGAGCCTCGATCTCGATGCCCGTCGTCAGCATATCCTCCGGATCAGTGAGCACCAGGTCGCCCTGTCCGCCCGGGAACAGCACGCCGAACACGTGCTCGAACTGCTCGCGCGTCTCGGCGAACGCGGACGCGAAGGCCTCCTCCACCAGGCGATCCACGTCTTGCACGATGCGCAGCAGGTCCGCCTTCGAAGCTTTGAGATCCTGCACTTGATCCACAAGAAACTTGTGCCGCGATGCCAGTGCCTCGTGCTCCTCGAGCGCCAGGGGGTTCACGCGCCCCAGCTTCTCCAGGTCCTTCTGCGCCTTGGCGAGCGCTCGCTCCTGCTCGGCGCGCACGTATGCGCTCGGCTCGGCGGCCGCAGCCTTTTCGACCTGGTCGGGGTCGAGCGGCAGCATCGGCACCAGCGTGTCCGGGCCAAACTCGGCGAGCAGCTGCTCGGGTTCGAGGGACAGCTCCTCGAGGGCGCGCCGCTGCAGGTCCTCGACGCGCAGGCGCGTCTGTTCGGCGGCGATCTGCCCCTGGTGG
>ERZ772957.1113-NODE-1113-length-18480-cov-9.572917_pt1 | contig 18480 bp, 11 predicted proteins | sample MGYA00580682_ERZ772957 | MGnify/ENA primary metagenome ERZ772957 (study PRJEB29015, sample SAMEA2737921) | human oral metagenome | biome: human oral; feature: human-associated habitat; material: dental | place: China | collected 2025 ...
TCACCGTCACCATCCTCACCAGCGTCTTGTGGGGCGTGCTGGTGGCAGTCAGCCTCTGGGCAAATGCCGGGATTTCCAATGATTTTACTGCTAATGGCAGCCTTCTCACCGGATACTCCGCTTTCCTCCTCACCTGCTTCTTTGGCCTGCTGGCCATCATTGCCGGGGAAGCGTTCGGTTCGGTACGCGCGGCCCGGCAGGCTTCCTTCCTGGCGATACTCATCACGTTTAGCACGCGGGTTATCGCCGACGTGTACGACCACCCTTGGCTACATTGGCTCACGCCCTTTGGCTGGGTCAAAGTAGTAAAACCATATCAACATGACGGAAACCAATGGTTGCCCACAATAATATTCACCGCAGTCCTCCTGCTCATGTCCATTCCTATTATTGTGGTCAACCGGGATCTGCATTCCCAATGGGTGCGGCTGCGGTCCCGCAAATACCGCGCCGCCGGCTGGGGCCCATGGTCGCTGTGGTGGCGACTCCAGGGACCCGTCATCGTATGGTGGGCTGTTGCCATCATTTTTACTTCCACCGGATTTTTCGCAATGACCGGGGAAATGAACAGCGTATTTGAAAACTCCCCCGGAACAGCAGAGCTAGCGGCACAAATGGTGCCAGATTTGCAGAATGCGTATGCCTACATGTCCGGAATCGTCGTGGGTCTTATCGTGTGCTGCATGACGATCCAACTAGTGCTCGCCGGGCACAAAGCGGAAAAGCAAGGATTAGTCACGCTCATTCTTACTACCGAGCAACGCCGCCCCATGCTTTTTCTCCAAAACTTCCTCTACACGATGATTGCCACCATCATGACCCTAATCCCCGCGGCCTTTCTCTCTGCATACGCTGCCATCGCTGATTCCCACGTTTCTGACGATCAGTTCAGTACCGTGGTGTGGGCAATCATTGACCTGATCGCACCAGCGGTAGCATGCTGCGGTATTTCGGCATTATGCTTGGCGATTCGGACCAGCATCATCGCATGGCTGGTAGTGGCCACCTCAGGTTTCTTGTCGTTCTTCGGGTCGTTGCTAAAACTGGATAAGTGGGTGTTGGATTTGTCGGTGTTTGCGTGGGCTCCGCATACGGTGGATCATTATCGTGGCGCGATTGTGCTGTTAGCGATTGGGCTAGGTTCCTTGCTAGCGGGCACCGTAATTTTCGCCAAACGAGACATCGTGGCGTAGAGAATAAAGGGCCTGTTGACGCTACCTAAAGCCTGTAGTCGTCATCCTCAAACGAAGATTACATTTCTCTGCGTCATATGCCCTCATTATGGCAAACGATACGAAATAAATCTTCGGAGCAAAACAAGCAGCATCCAGTAAAAACCCTTTAAAAAGTCCTGGTGGGAAGCTATAATGGTCGCACAGCTCACCTAGGGAGATCAAACACCATGCCGCAAACAGCACGAGTACCAATCAATGAGAAAACCCTCCAATGGGCACGTGAGCAAAGCCGGATGGAACGCGATGAACTGGCAAAACATCTCCATGTTCAGCCTCATCGCATTGATGAGTTTGAGACGGGCAAGGCACAACCAACTTTTCGACAACTCACTCGCATCGCTAAAAAACTGGATCGCCCGTTGGGTTTCTTTCTTGCGCCACCACCAGAACATTCTGATCTGCCAGAAGCTGCTGATTTTCGGGGTGGAACCTATGATGATCTCCCCGCTGATTTAGCGCGGGAAATGCGGCGAGCAGAACGGTATCGGAAGACCATGCTAGAACTTAGTGGTCGGCCAGATCAACAATTATCTTTTACCCACATCACCTGGGATAATATCCCGGAACAGGCCAGCAATATACGCCAACAACTTGGTCTTTCTGAATCCTTTGCCCCGAAGTATTCCCAACCTCAACAGGTTTTTACATTCTGGCGTAATTTGCTGGAGTCTTGGGGATTCCTCGTGTTCCAGACCACCAAGATTTCTCTATCTACGTTTCGGGGACTGTCCATTTACCACAAAGAATTACCTATTATTTTAGTCAATGGCGCCGATAGCCCGTATGGCAAGGTATTTACACTCTTTCATGAGCTTGCTCATGTGGCCAATCGAACCAGTGGTCTTTGTGCATTACAGGAAAATTCTCATGAAGAAATTATTGCTAATAGGTTTGCCGCAAATTTCCTCATGCCTGAGGCAAGCGTGCAGAAACTCACCGAATATATTAATGCCGCTAACCCGTATGAACAGGCAGAACAGCTAGCAAAAGATCTCAAGGTCAGCCCACTGGCAGCTGGAGTACGGCTTCGAACCTTCAACATTATTAGTGATGCTGATTTAGCAAAAATACGTGGTCAAAGCGATAAGAATTGGAATCAGCAACGAAAATCACGCAAGCACAATGGTAGTCACGTTCCCCATTGGCGACTACGATACCGCGATCTCGGCACCACCTACATAGGAGCCGTCGCCCAGGCGTTAGAAGATCAGCGTGTCGATATGATGGATGCAACTTATCTTCTTCACGCAAAAATCCCCACAATAGAAAAAATGCTTGATGAGTATTATGGCACTGGGGGAACAGAATGAAACACACTCTAAACAGCAACATCCTTGTTAGGCTCATCCAACGTTATCCATATCAAGTAAAGACCATTGACTTTTTCACTTTCATCCGCCACCAAAGATGGAGCTTCTAGAATTCCCTCTATATTTGATAATCAAGTGAGTATCTAAATCGCACATCAGATGATCTTATATCTATTTCACTGGTACCCTAGGAAAGAACAACTGATCGACTATGGGTATGAGGTGGTTCCGTGACGCAGCTTCCGCCGTCGCAAAGCATCGACGATGACTACACGTTCCGGCTACTGGGGGTCCTCACCGCGGCCGGGCGCGAAACCGCCGAAGGGTGGAGCGAGATAGGATTGCTTATCAATTTCGACCCCAACACGTACGAACTGCGCACATTCAGCAACGTTGTGTGGCGCGGCCAGCACTATGATTCCTGGATTACCGATGCACTGCAAAACGAGCTGATAAACACGGCACTCGGTTGGCTTAAAGCGCTTTACGACGCCGGGTATCCGCTCTGGACCTCCATGTTTCTGGGAATAAATTCCGATAAGTATTTCTTATGGGAACCCAGCTATGAGGCAGATTTCGGCCCGTGGCGAGTTGATTTGGAGGGCGACAACTGGCCTGCAGTGGCGGCCGGGCTGCGGAAGATGGGAACAGATACGCAATGAGCCAAGAAGAACAACAAAAGCGAAATGACGATGCGTGGACTGAAATCTGCGCCGCCATAAGCTCGCCAGAAGTGGAGCTATTAGAGCTGCTCATAAAGGATGATAGTGGTGATCTTAATGAAGCAGTCGAATACCTGTTTGGCACAGCTGTGCATCAAGGAACGCTGTACGACATCACCTTACCTGTCCTGCGATTCTGCATTCGCATGCTTGACCAGTTCAGTCCTGAGGCAACGGAGTGGGTGGTGGTATGGATCCAATTGGTTGGGAGCATTATCCGGGACGTTCCCGAAGATCCATACGCGATACAGTTGCACAAGGAGAACGCTTCCGTGGTGGAAGCCTTGCTTGCGCTCGACGCCAAGAAAGGTGGCGAATACTATACGCGGGCTTTAGGAGCATGGGCCTGGTATTTTGACGCAGAAGATGAGCTAGCCTACAGGGTTCGTGCCCGGCTCCGGGGATATCCAGTCGATGGTGGCACTGTTGCCGCGTTAGGGGCCTGGGGCGGAGACACCAGCGCCTACCTCACCAGCGATGACCTGGGCGTACGAACAGCTGCCGCTTTTCATGACCGCAGCGAGGCGGGGACAGCTGCGCTAATAGAAGTATTATCCGACCCAAAAACTGAAGACGTCTGGGAGCAAATTATCGAACCAGATGGGCGGATTGATGATGTGGTGGAAGAACTGGTTGCCCGCGATCTGAGCGGGATTGCTGAAGCGGAACGCGCGCGTCTAGAATCTCTGCCTGTATTCTGCCTCTCCATCTACTACCAGCCGTGGAAACCTTTTCTGCAACTCATTAACATAGGAAATGGCAACGGGGTATTGAATACGGAAGCAACCGCACGATTCCTGGGCGCTGTGGTAGACGATGACAGTCTCTGGTACAACGAAAACCCGTACACAACTGACGCGCTCAAAAAAGCCGGACTGCCTTCTAGCAGGGAGGAACTGCAGAAATTGGTAAAGAGCATGAAGGACTAGCCTGCCCAGGTTCTTCTCCCCCACATTCGCTACCCGCCCACGATGACGCGCCGCGTGAGCCCCCGCCGCCCGGCGCGGATGCCCACGGTCCAGGCGGATTTGTTACGTATGAGCAAGTTGTCTAGTCATTGCTTTCCGATGCGCTGCAAAAACGAACTGATAACCACGACACTTGGTTGGCTTAAAGCGCTTTACGACGCCGGGTATCCGCTCTAAACCTCCATGTTCCCGGGGATAAATGCTGATACACGCTTCTTACGGGGCCCAGCGACACAGAAGATTTCGGCCCCTGACGAATTAGGTGGGAAGGCAATAACTAGCCTTTGGCAGCGGCTGGGCTCCAGACGATAGCTGACTAAAATATTCCTCATTACCCTTGAACTCGACCCCGAACATGATCCCGAGCTCGCGTTCGAAGCGCCATTCTAACCTCATCATAAATAGTGGTTGAAGTTTGTTCCGCAGTTTCAACTGATGCCACTAAAGCGTACTTAATCTCTTCTTTTTTGCGAAGATGCTGCGCATCATCCATGCATTCAACATGGATAGAGAAAGCATCTCCCTCTGCAAAAGTCATGGCACGAGTCCCTTCAATTATTTCATGCTGAAGGCTGCCTCTTCTTGCCGCATAGTATTCAGCTTCGGAACGATCAACTGTTTCCAGACCATTTTCTTCAAATTCAAAATATACTTTTGAACCACGATATTGATTGAGAGTACCGACTGTTGGTGCTGCAAATGCAAGTGTAACTGTAAAACGATGCCATTCCGCCTTGGAGCGAAGCGACAGGGGCAATGGAAGATTGTAAGTATGTCGTTGATCCTTAGCAATGCTTCCGCCTGCAATCACCACTGCTCTATTCCTTGCCGAAAAACCTAAGCGGTTAGGATCAAGACAACCATAGCCCAGAAGTGCAGTTAATTGTTTCCGAATTTGTCCTTTGGGTAGATCAAGATCTTTACCAAGATCTTTTTTCCATTCTCCCCAACTACTGGCATGTACCAAAAGAGCACGAACAAGGAGGGGATGATATAGGGCATCGGGTAAAGTATTCTCCGAATTTTCTTCTTCTAAAATATCGAAAAGCTTGCTAGCTTCGTGTGTTACTAAAGCAGCGGCATTACTCGTTCCAATGCAAAACTTTGTGCCATTGATTGCGCCTCCTCGACTAGGAACGGCAGCGCGCACCCCTGGCCCAACTACAGAGGAATCTGCAATCTCTAAGTCAATATTTCCTTGCTGTTCTGATGTTATTACTGGGCGTTTATACACCACACGCCCGCCCATATAATACAAATCTGGTTTAATAGATCGATTGATACCAGGTCCTCGCCCACTATAGTGTGCGGGAAAATTAGCACGATTGGCATCTAAAACGGTATCCGGGACCTTAATAGCATCTGCCTTATCATTATGTGTAGCACCTATAGTTAAGGCATTGATGGCATCACCTGGCGAAAGAATTCCCAACAACAAGGAATTATTAAAGGTTGCCTGAGTTGCTGCAATTCGTGCGGATTCAGTAGCACTCGCATCTTCAACAGGGATCGTGATCGGGATTTCATTATGGTTTCCAGCACTCACGATAAATAATAAATTATAATTAACAGCAAGCCAATCAAGCACTCTTCCGCCAGGGCTCATCCTGCGAATAAGTACACGGGCTGGATCACCGATAGACAGATTAATAATGCGTACGCTAGGCGCCACAGCCTTACTATCTCCATCGCCTTCTATGATCCTTCTAACTGTTCTAATCAACAGATCAGGAAATAAAACATTGGAGATTACCTGTTCCCTACAACCAGTGCCTTCTGTAGATTCCATAATTGGACGTACATAAAGAGGCCTATCCAATGGGGCATCAGGCTCATTTAAATCCCCATAGATAATTAGTGACGCCATTTCAGTACCATGCTGACGCTTTATTACCGGATAATGCTTCTCAAGATCATCGGGATCATCTATTATTAATCGTCCTCGCAAGGCACCATGATTCGAAAAAGGCAAACCATCAAGCAATGCAACCCTTGGCTTTCCCTGGATTCGCTCCCCCTCATTAAGAGCAATGCCTCTTATTAGATCATCATCAGCGATTGAATCATTATCTTGCCACCCAAGAGCCATTGGCTTATATGGGCTAACAAACATAACTTCATCAGCTGTTAATAGTTGAACAGATTCAGCACCTTTTGCTAAAAACAATTCCACTTGCTGTCTTGGTAACTCAACTAAAAGCGCATGGTAGTTAATTTCTGGAATCAGGGCTCTGCTGATGACTTTTCCAGCTACATTCGATACATTATTCCTAACAATCTCTTCAGCTTTAATTTGTCTGATTTTATCTTGTCGATACCATAATTCCACTTCAACTTGAACGAAACTCTGTGAGTTTCCAATTGCTTCAAGTCGTTCTTTCCACTCCTCATAAAAACTTGTTTCTTGAATCCGATCTTGTGGGCCCCAATGTCTAATAGCAACAAGTTGTTGAAACATGTCTTTGAATTTAGAAAGCCCTCGATCCAATTTCACTTTTGGATCCGACTTCCATTTTTCAAAAAGCTGCAAGAGCTCTTCAATGGCCGTCATGTTGGACATTGCTAGATACAAAGAATGCGATACTGGCTTGTCAGTTTTGTTTCCTTTGTCATCCTTTAAATAAAAATCGTCATCTGAGTCAGCAACATCACCTACGAATTCAGATAGGAATTCGAGTCCCTCAATCCTGTTGATGGCATTACAAAAATCTTTGACACTACCAGCGAGGTCAAACACAATAACTAAATTTGGATCGACTTCATCCGGGATACCAACCCCCATTTTTGCCCGCTGAGCCTCAAAAGCACTAACAAGCTTACGAAATTGCGGTTCAATCCGAGTTGCTTGACGACCTGGATTTGGCTTGACCAAATTCGAACGACCTCTTCCAGGCCTTTTGGGTCGTTCTCCCACTATTGCGGGCCCAAAGGTTAGAAGTGGTCTTGATTCATTAGTCATTGTGTCACCTGTTCACGGCGATGTTCAATACGTTCTCGTGCAATACGACGCATATTAACATCTGGAGATTCCAAAATTGCACGACGGCGAACGTCCAAGGCAAATTCTTCTAGTTCAGCAAAGCTAGCACCAACAAGTTTATCAGCTAGAGTTCGTGGCGTGTACCCAAGATCTCCACCAAATCGAGAGGCAAGTTTTTCTAAAAACCTGACAGCCTGCGCACGTGTAGGCGTCGCAAGTTTAACCTTAATTTGGAAGCGCCGCCATGCTGCACGATCCAACAATTCGCTGTGATTGGTCGCCCCGATGAAAATGACATGTGCCGGAAGTCGATCGATCTGCAGCAAAAAGGTCGATACTACGCGTTTGATTTCGCCTGTTTCATGCTCATCAGAGCGTTCTTTCGCAATGGTATCAAGTTCATCAAAGAACAACACGCACCGACGAGTCCGTACAAATTCGAATGCATCATCCAAGCGAGCCGCAGTTTCACCAAGAAAACTAGAGATAATATTTTCGTACCGAATAACATAAAGTGGCAGCATTAATTCAGCCGCAATCACTTCAGCTATAGTTGTCTTTCCATTACCTGGTGGACCTGATAGCAGCAGTCGATTTCGAGGCTCAATACCATAGCTACGAAGCAGATCACCACGTTGTTGCTCCTCGATAAGCTCAGTCACCACACGACGTGGAATGGGTGCCAATTCCATATCATTTAGCCGCCGCTCGGGGGTGACTTTATAAACGAGATCATGCACTGTAGCAGTGCGATCATCACTCATGCCCTGGCTACTTTGCCCTGTTGTGGTAATAATTTCAGATAATCGATCAGCAAGAAGATGATGCTGTTTAGCCCGCTCCTCTGCGATTACCGACTCGACGAGAACTTTGAAACGCTCCCGGTCACCTTGTTTTTCTGCTGTTACAAGGTCCAGAAGCAGGTCAGCACGTGCCACAATCCCTGCCTCCTTCAAATAGATATTCCGCTTAACTCTCGTGTGAGTTTACCGACAAGCGCGTAATTTTACTGGTAAGCCGCACTATAACACCCCCGTAAGACATTTTTCTAGCAGCTACTTTGCCACTCCAATTTCCTGGCTCTTGGCTATCCTTTCCCCCACATTCGCTACCCGCCCACGATGACGCGCCGCGTGAGCCCCCGCCGCCCGGCGCGGATGCCCACGGTCCAGGCGGATTTGTTACGTATGAGCAAGTTGTCTAGTTCGTCGGCGCTAGCGTCGGGCAGGCGGGCAAGGAGATAGTCTGCCACTTGGAGGCCGTCGGCCTGGTTGTGCAGGATGTACATTGCGGTGGCTATGTGTTGGCGGCCCATCCGGGAATTGTTGCCGGAGCCCATGCCCCACACACGGTAGTCGTCGAGGGGGACGCTGAGTTCTCGGCAGAGTGTTTCCATCAGGGTGTTGTTGAGGGCGATGGTGTAGCCGCGGTGACCTGCGGATTGCCGATGTTCGGTGAGGGCGGCTTGGATCCATTCCCAGAGGGCGGACGCCATTTGTTTGGGAATGCCCTCGTACAGGGCTTTGCAGGTGACGTACTTTGTGGAGTTGGTTTCCAGCGGTCGCCAGATTTCGTCCATGAGTCACCCTGCCATCTTGTCGCTTCCGTGCTTTGGCTTCACTCCCACCCTACATGTTGCGGGTGACGGATGAGTGCTTTTGTCGCCTGATGGTGTCGCGGCGTGGCGCGGGTGGGGCCTGTTAGGTTTAAAGCAGGAGTTGCATGGCTGCTTGTTCCTGCTTCGCCAAGGATTTCAGCAATTCTGATGCCTGTTCAACGTGGGTTCGATCACCGGTTGCGCCAACCTGTTCGAATAGCGCGATCACTTGGGACCAATCGTGCGCAATGTTTATGAAGGCGTTGTGGGCCGCGTTGATATTTTCCGCCCCGGTGAGCTGGTGGGCTTCCTGCAAGAAATCCCGGTACATGTTGCGGAAGAGGGCCCCACCGGTGCCGGCACGCTCCATGAGCATGGCGGTGGTAGCAAACTCTTCCTGCACGTTATCGGAGGTGTCGTACCAGCGTAGGATTTCCAGACTGGTTTTCTCGATACCCTTATAGCACAGGTTTTTAATGGGTGGGTTGAGGTAGGTCGCGGCGTTCTTGCGAATCGCGGTGGCGACCGTTTCCGCAAGGGTTTCGCGGGTCATGGGGTGCGGACGCTCGGGGTCGATGGCCAGGGTGAAGTACCGGTTTCGTGATGACATGGGCCCTTTCTCATTGCGAGCCAGGGCCAGGCTTTCCAGGGATGTCACCGCGGTCGTGCCTTGCTGCTGCGTGTCCACCAGAAACGCCTGGTGGTCGTCGTATCCGCGAATGGCAACATAATGACCAGCAAAGTGGGTGGGTTGCGAGAAATATTCCAGATAATAGCAGTCCAGCTTCAGGCCGACCACATGGCCGGCGTCGAGAAGCTCTTTGACCATCCGCCATGCTTTGGCCTGTGAGGTTGTTTCCTTAACCGTGAGCAGTAGACCAAGGTTTGTGGCAATGTTTTCGGTGATAAGGTCTGGTTTTATGCGACCGCCAAGGAAGGGAAAGTCCATGGTTTTCATTTTCCATATGGTGTAGGCCAGCCCCTCCCCCAGGCCGAAGAGCATGGGTTCGCTCAGGTGTATGCCGAGTTGCCCCAGCAGGGTTCCCACGGTGGTGGTTTCGCAGTGTTGACCCACGAATGGTTGCGTGTCGATCATCACGATTCTTGGTTTCCTTCCGATTGCGCATTTTCGGCTGGTCCGCGCGCCACCAAACGTTGGCGTGCGACTACCGCCGACGTTAGCAAGCGGGGCGGACATGAAACGTGGTGGGTCGCTGTAAGCTGTCAAGGTTGGGGGTACTGTCCGAGAGTTGCGGTAGACTGCGGTGTGATCATCATGGAGCAGCAAGGGATGTAAGGAACGTGTACATTGCCGCAGAAAACTAATCGGGCAGCCACGAATGTTAAAGTGCACGGCCAACACTACACGCCCCCGAAACTTGCGGAGTTTCTTGCCAATCATGTTGTCGCCGCTGCAGATCTGGATAGGTCGGAGTTGACCATTATTGACCCTGCCTGCGGCGATGGAGAACTACTAGTTACAGTTGTACATTCGCTGAAAAATGCTGGCTACCTGGGCATTCTTAAGCTCATCGGTTACGACATTGATGCCGCTGCGGTCGAGCAGGCACGTGCTAGGCTGCACAACATCACCCGCAACGCACAGGTGATTCAGGGGGATTTTCTTCTGCACCAACGGGAACTACCAACACATTCGGTGGATATTATCATCACGAATCCACCCTATGTTCGCACACAAAACTTAGGCCATGAGACGGCACAACTCTTGGCCGAAGAATTCCATCTCACTGGCCGGGTTGATCTCACACATCCTTTTGTTACTGCTAGTTCCCGGCTGCTTACGGCACATGGCACGTTGGGGTTATTGTGCTCGAACCGGTTCCTGACCACCCTGGCCGGCGAGAATATTCGCCGCACTTTCATGGCCGGTGACCTGCATATTACCGAACTCTACGATCTTGGCGACACCAAGCTATTTCAGGCCGCGGTACTTCCTGCCATTGTCATTGCCACTCGCACCACTTTACGACGCGAAACCCCACGGTTCGTCAGCGCCTATCACACCCCAACCAGCACTTCCACCGCTAATCTAGAGCTTTTCGACGCTCTGAACGCCCCTACCAGCAGCATTGCCGCCCACAACGGTAAACTTTACGACGTCCGGGTCGGTGCCCTCCACATGCCCGATGACACAAAAACGCCGTGGCGACTTTCTGACCCTACGGCGGATGAGTGGCTTGCCACGATTAATGCCGCAACCTGGCGATCCTTCGGCGATGTGGCAAAAATCCGGGTTGGTATCAAAACCACTGCGGACAATGTGTTTTTAGCTGACGATTGGGAGCACCGCGCACCTTCGGTGGAGGCGGACTTATTGCACCCACTCATCACCCAACACAACATCACCCCCTGGGCCATCTCACCGCATCTGACTATGCGGGTTTTATACCCTTATGACCTCACCTCGGAGAAGCGACGTGTCCTCAATATTGATGACTGGCCCGGCGCGAAATCATACCTGCTACAGCACCATGACCAGTTGAGTGGTCGCGCCTATGTGGTCAAGAGTGGGCGTGAATGGTACGAAATTTGGGTGCCCCAACGACCAGCGTTGTGGGCGGCGCCGAAGATTGTGTTCCCTGATATTAGTGACACTCCCCGTTTCGCGTTGGACACGTCGGGGGCAATTGTGAATGGGAATTGTTATTGGATTTCCCTGGCGGATATTGGTGATGAGAATATTGCGTATTTGATGCTTGCTGTGGCGAATTCTTCGCTGGGGGTGCGGTATTACGATGAGGTGTGTGGGAATCGACTGTATTCGGGGAAGCGCCGATGGATCACTCAATACATTAACCGACTGCCCCTGCCCTACCCCGACACGGATGCGTCACGTGAGGCAATCGCCTTGGCGAAGCAACTCGTAGCAGGGAGGAACGCTACGGGGAACAGGGATGATACTGTTGGGCGGTTGAATGAGCTTGTTGAGAGGGCGTTTATGTTATCACCTGCATTGGTTGAACTATGAGCTTAGTGACGTTCAATCCTTTCAATTTTCTCGTTGATATCAAAAACATTGATTTCAACTAGACGATCAAGAATGTCAAGCAACGCCGACGTGCGTTTTTTATCTTTTGTCTGTGCTAGACCGCGAATAACCAAATCTGAAACCTGATAAGCATCCAAAGATGCATGAGTTCGGATATCTGCTATATCGCCTCCATTAACATCTATAAAGCGATGCAATGCAAGATCAATAAGTTCATCAACCTTATCAGTTGTTTCTTCTAAACAGATTAGCAGTTGCGGAATCGTATGAATATAACTTGGCGATTCAATGAATTCCTTCAGGAAATTTGCAAACGGATAGAGTTTATGCCCACTCAGAGACCAGCCAATTTCACCTACTATTTCGCGCACTTCATCATCTCCGTCATGCATCAACTCACGTAACGCATCCAAAACAAGCTTGGGACTCTGAAATTTACTGATCATCCCAGTGCAAGCTTTGGCAACGCCCTTTCGAATATTTTTATCACCTGCAAGAATGCGCTCCATAAGCTGTGAACGGTTCCAATGGCATGCTGCAAAAACGGCTATATTACCACCAACTTCTCTTACTTTTGGCTCCTCGGATTTAAGCATTCGATCAACAACCGGATCAATCTTCTCTGGAACAGAATTACCAATATACAAAATCAGTCTCTCAACCGATTCTGTTGCAAGAAGGATGTCATCGGCGGCGATTAACTGCTCAAAAGCTTCACATGCAATCCTGGGTTCATGCCGAAGGCAAGCAATGATTAAATAGGCAACACATGTTCGGACACCAAGAACTGGATCGCTGGCCCATTTCACGAGGTGAGGGGTTACCTTCGCAGTCCGTGTTCCGTCTTTATCATGAGACAACAAATTCACGAGGGAACATGCGAGGCTTCCTCTTGTGGTGTTAATTCCTTCAAACTCCAAGTCACGGTTAGGAGAGGCATTAATCGATGAATCACTTTTTGATCTGAATGAATACAAAGTACGGTCTATGACTTTTTCAACCAAATCGAGAGGAACGTCTTCAGCAAGATGCTGTAATGATCTGCCTAGATGCTCATCACATTCACTCGATCTGAGACTTGCAATATGCCTGATTGCTTCAAAAACCACTGGCTTCGCATTATCTGGAATACTTGCTTCAGAAAATCCCCACAAAATAGCATCAGGATAGACAGGATTCATCTTTGGGGTCATTTTTATAGCCAAACCAGCAAAACGTAATGGATCATCGACTGTAAATTGCTTTAGCAACATTGATAATTCATAAGCGCCACCTACTAAGTCAAGAGAAGCCCGTTCCTTATGATACTTTTTCATCGCCAAAAACCACTGCTGATCAGACATTTTAGCAGCGACTTCCAAACGGATTGGTGGGCCAACGACACCACCAGTAATGCCTGTTGGCGGAGATAATACTTCGGAACTAAATTTCCGTTTATATTCGGCAAGCCGTCGAATTCCGAGAGGGCTCAGCCTACCACGATCAAGCGCCGATAGAAATTTAAAAGCTGTACGACCAAGAGGTGATCCGCATTTACGCTGTTGTTTATTTTTGTATGATCCCCTATAATTTTCTCGCTCATATGGATTATGAAGATCACGTAGTTTACATTCAAGCAATTCATGATTTTCATCAGAAACGTATGGTGCAATTGCTCGCACTACTTCACAAGAAATCCAATAAGGATCCGAAAGATAACCAGATTTAAGCCTGTTCCCGCCCTCAAGAATTAACCTGACAGCCCAAGTGGCAAAATATTTAGGATTGGCTATAAACGCATGGAATAATAGAGTTTGTGCAGCAATATGATTATCAGCAGCTAACCTGCACAAAAGTGGTTCAATTTCCTGTGGTTTAATTAAAACCAAATCAACAAGTGCATGAATAACTCCATTATACAAAGCCGAACCAACATTTTTTATCCCCTTAGTTGGAAGGGAATAGGCGAAATGAGTATCCAACAACAAGTCTTCATGAAAAAGCGTTTTCGTTTCTGTCTTGCACATAGCATCAAGAAGATAGGGAACTATTGCTTCGACAAATAGTTTCGGCTCCAACTTGCTCAGATGCTCGATGCTTCTATTAAAACCATCACTATAGGAGTTAAACGCAACAATTCTATTGTCACTCCTGAAATTTACGGTATGCTCCAAATAAGCCGTAATCAGTTCAATCATCCAGTGTGGTTCATGCTTGGCAAGGTTACTAAGTGATATCCACAAATTTTGATCATCTACACTAAAATCATCAGTCTGTGCTGCATCCAATAGAAGTTCAAATAAGGGACGACTTTTATATATTTTTATCCACGATACAAATCGTAGGATTTCTTTCGGATACTCAGGCATGTCACGTCTACCACTAAGAAGCTTTGCCACTATCTCAGCGTGGTCATCTACTGCATTATGCAGAGAAGCATCAGCTAATCCTCGCAACTCAGGATCATCACAATCAAGCCACTCCTGAATAATCTCCTTTTCATAGAGCAGGACAAACCAGTTGGAACAAACAAGTTTCCGCCATAGGTGCTGTCCAATCCCTGGCTCTTTATTGTCAATTCGTAAAACTAAATCAAAATCTTCATCCGTAGGCGAACTCATGCTGCCAAAGACGATTATGGCTATTTGTTTAACATGGAAACGAATCTTCTTCTCAAGAAGTAGTCCCTCAATTTCTTCACGAAACCTTTCAAAATCCTCTTCTGCTAGCAACACTTCCAGGATTTGACGTACCTGGGCTCGTCGAAATAATCCTTGTTCTTGTGAACATAGGAATTCGACCAAGGTTTGCCCCTCAGACAACCATTGCCGGGCAAACACATAGTCGAAAAATGCTTCGTGGAAAAAAGAAACATGCCGGTTATCAATGACTAGAAGATTTTCGGATGCCAATATTTCAGCATCCTTGATATAGTCGTTGTGATTAAGTTCCCTTTTAGTAATGGAAAGAACTTGCTTATTGCTCATGGTTTCGGCAATGAGTTCCAATGTATCACTAAAGCGAAGTTCTGGATGATCTATTTTGCATAATCTTTGCTTTCGATCCCAGAAAGCATTAAGCAAAGATATAGGCGTAGTGAAACTGTACGCATCCGGTTGATCTACGATTTCTTTAAAAAGCACAAGACGTAATGGCAGTCTTAACAGCTCTCGTTGTTTTTCTGTAAGCCTTGCAATATCACCCCCTATTTTCATTACTGCATTAGCTACAGCATCATCAGACAAATCATTAACAGTGATACGCTCAGCCTGCCATTTTTCAACAATCCTACGAATTCGGTGATCATTTTCAAGATCAAAAAGGCGACACGCTACAATAACTCGTATACCCTCCGCCATAGCCTCATCAATCAAGTCTGCCACAGCGTCATAACTATTAGGCAGCCGTCCTGACATTAGTGATATGGCATCAAGTTGATCAATAACCAAGACAGCATCACGCTCATTAGCGGCCCGTTGTAATGAAGCAACTGGCGATTTTGGTAACTCTAGTTGCTTCCCTAGCTTTTTCGTAGAATTGAAATCTGCGCACCGATCAAGACGGAATGCTAAAACTTCGGCATTCTGGGATTGTAGTTTTTCTACCACTTGGTTAACCACAGCACTCTTGCCACTACCAGCGACACCAACAATAAAAGACAGTCGGATCGAATCCAGCTGGTTAATAAGTTCGGTAGTTTCATCTCGGAAGATCTCGGGATCAAGCAGTTCTCGCTGAACACTACGTTGCCACCTCGCAGTTGCGTCCCGCACCTTATCCCTAGCAGTCTGCTTGGCTTTATCTTCGGGGACAAAAATTTCTTTCTGTGCTAACACATCAAGTAATTCATTCTTTGTAAGACGCTTCCGCAGATTATCCAGTAGCACTGAACCAATGGCACTAAACAATACCGACCCCTCAGCACCATCCAACATTGCTTCAGCTAGTGTAATAACTATCTTCTTGTACTCTCCCTCATCCATAACCGCAAAATGCATACCTTGAAGCACTTTCCATACTTCTTCTCGACTACCAAAAGACTCAAGCTCAGCAAGCTTTTCAAATTCCCGCATTAACTCCTGATTAGCAGATACATACTGCGCAAAGCTATTAAAATTATCAGATTCCCGAGCACGGTTACTTAGTTCACGGAGTTTTGTACATGATATCATGGACCCAAAATGGTATTGGCGTTTAGCCGCAACATGTGACCTCGCTGCCTTAAAAATCCTCTTTCTTTCTAAAGTATCTATGGTCCACTTATCACTAATATCTTTTTGACGCTTTACTTGAAAGACGTGAGTAGAATCATGCTCATCAACATAGGTAAATTCGGATCCTTCAGCTAAATCTGGATCAAGTTCCTCATATGTTATGCTGCGACGCTCATCCTGAATACACTTCAGGGCATACTCAACAGCCCAGATCAACTCGTATTGATTACCCTTCTTATCAGAATATCCACCACTGGTACCAGGATGCTTCATGCCATCAGTCACGTCATAATCTTCTCATAAAACTTCATGAAGAGGCTACATAAATAATCAAAGCTGATTCAACTGCTAACCTTACTTGGGCTGTTGCCCAATAATGTTCCACCTATTTTTTAATAAATCTTGTAAGATCTTCAATAAAAAACCGATCAATCGCATTGATTTGTGTCGATAGCAAAGGATCAGTTTTCATCTCAGGTAGGAGATCACAATAATACACACCATCAAGAGGATTGAGCTTGATAGTGTATCCCTTAAAATGCCCAGGCAGAAAGGTTTTGCTTGTAAGGAAATTCGGCTCTTTCCCCTTTCTTTGAACATCATGTAAAAAGATCGCAAAGTGCGGAGTTAAAGCATCGGCCAATCTATTGTATAGAAATTTATCAATAAATACTTTATCGATTCGGTCTTTACTTGATGTTTTTACCGAACCAATAGCCTTTAAATCTCCTTCAACTTCAATCATGAGATCGTGTTGGTAATTCATCTTGAATTGTTCAACACCCTGATCATCTTTAACCGGAATACGTAGCACTCCCGAGCGGCACTCCACGCCACACTCACGAACCGCTAGTTGTATAAACCTTTCAAAAAGGTCACCATTAATCTTCTTTGCTCGGTTTCCATTACCTAGCGCATCTAATGCTGCACCAATAGATTGTTGCGCAGTATAGATCATTCGAATGAGTGTTTCACGATGTGTGGGGGTGAATTCGCAACCATCATGAGCTATACAATCAAGTGTCGCCAAGAATAACTCACGAGATGTTAGGAACTGGTCAGCCTCATAGAATAACTGTGTATTGATAGGTCGGGAAATAAGGTAATCAGCTTCAGAGTTATACTGGAAAAACCTATACTGCGGGGTATTCCGGGCAACCAGTTCTGCTTGAATATTTCCCGCCTTTTCTCGAAACTCCACAAAAGCTTCCGCAAAGTCAAGATAATCTCTTACTTTCACAAACTTTCTTTTATCCGCAGCCCAATCCCTCAACTTTATTATGCTCACCGGATAGACTCCCTGCGCTGGACGGCGGCTTTATCGTATTCGAACCATTCTTTCTCGGTTTTATGTGGGATCATACGTAACCGTTCGGCAGCCCAACCGTTGTAGCGAGGATCAAGTTCACATGCCAAGAATCGCCGGCCCAGCTGTGCCGCAACAACCGCGGTTGTTCCCGAACCAGAGAATGGGTCGAGAACCATGTCACCAGCTTGGGAGCTGGCGAACACAAATTTTCGTACCAGTTCCTCGGGTTTTTGGGTTGGGTGTGGAGTTTTCTCATTCATTCCATTGCAGGTAGTGGGAACCTCAATGACGTCTTTTGGTTTCGCCCCCATCGGATGCGGTGCCCACTGGTCCCGTTTCTTACCGTTCCCGTAGGCGGAGGTTTCGGCCTGTGGATGGTTGGGATATCTCAACGTATGCGCATTATATGGGATGCGCACATAGTCAACATTAGTGAGCTTCTGCCGCCTAGACTTGCGCAAGTGAAGGATAGATTCATGGGAACGACCCCAATCATTGCCCAGGTTTGCCTTGTTTTTATAGTGCCAAATCAGCCATCGGGATGCTGCGAAATACTGAGAGGCTGGGTGTTTCAGGTCAGCCAAGATTTCGGAGAAACCACACACGTAAAGGCTCCCCTTGGGGGATAGTATCCGGCTAGCCTGCGCAATCCATTCCATACTCCATGTAATGTATGCTTCCTGGGATTCAAAATTATCCCAGTCGGCCTTTTTAATGTTGTAGGGTGGATCGGCAAATATGAGGTCAACAGAACCATCATCCAGAGACTTCAACCATGCGAGAGAATCTCCCTGATAGATGATTCCTTCTGGGGCTATAACCTGCTTATGGTATTCGCCTATTCCCACTGGAATGAACTCAGGCATGTCTGCACGATTAGTCACCAAGCGAGCAGTAACATCCGCGATTTCAAACAAAGTATCGGGTGAATTATTCGTCACTATTTCTCCAAATATAAACTCGCTCCCCCTGTATTCAGAAAGCAGTTTAAGCCTACCTGGCTCTCCAAAACCAGACGTGCCCCCAGCAGATCATGCCGTAACAAGGTTGGCTTTACTCCAACGCTGGTAAGCAACCGTCGCAGCTAGCACTAGGATACCGCCTACCCAGAAATGCGGCATCCACAGGAATATCCGCCACCAGCCGTAACGTGAGA
>ERZ772957.1115-NODE-1115-length-18459-cov-8.011574_pt1 | contig 18459 bp, 15 predicted proteins | sample MGYA00580682_ERZ772957 | MGnify/ENA primary metagenome ERZ772957 (study PRJEB29015, sample SAMEA2737921) | human oral metagenome | biome: human oral; feature: human-associated habitat; material: dental | place: China | collected 2025 ...
TTAAAGACAGCACTTCAACAGATGATAGACAACGCAGGCAGCTTCAATGGAGAAAACGGTTTTACGGTGATTCTCGATAACAGCAATACGGAGCAGGCTCAGTATCAGGATGCGCCGCTTTTTTCCGGGCAGACACTCGCGATAAGACCGCCCTGTGATGATATGAGGAGACTGCAAAACGCAAAACAGCATGTCCCGGAGCAAATCCGCAGGATGAAGAACCTCTATCAATACGGAAGCGGATCGTTCAGACAGATATGCAAAAATTTCTATGTGCAGGGAAAATTCATGGAGGACTATGAAGATAATGCTCCATGGGATGGAGTAGTCAGTACCTGTTATTGGCCGACCTACCATAATTTGTCATTGGCTCAGCTGCGCGGATATTTTACGTGGCGGACTGAATTGCGGAAGGGTAACTATCGGAAGCACTGCGAAACGTTTGTATCGATGTATTTGTATGAGCTGCTGAATGGAATAGGAACGAAATCGGTAGAAGATAGCCTTCATAAAATGGAAGAATTTCAAAAAGATTATATCGATGCAGGGTTTAGTGATAGATACCTGCGGAGTAGGCTTCACAAGTGGATGCTGGAGCTTGCGGTATTGAACGGACTTGCCCCGAATATTGCCTGTAAGTATGCAGACGGCGACATGTTGGAAAAAGATGCCGCAGTTGAAATTCTTCACTATCCGGAAAAATTCAGTGCGCAGGAAGTATTTAATGCGCTCTGTGTGTTCGGCGGAAAGAAGACGGCCGAATCGAAGCTGGTACAAGAGCATGGGACGGAAGCTATCAACTTCTTTGCAGCGGTATGGTGTCTTGCTTCGGCTCAATATCGAAAAGATGGAGAGCCTCTTTTTCAACTCTGTTTCGGAATCCCAAGCGCACGGGAATGGCACCCTCTTGAGTCCACGTTCTACTATGATAATTATAGCAATAGTAAAAAAAGGAAGTCCGTCACGTATAAACTAAATCCCTCTCGCACGTATCTTTTCAAAAGAGATAAATGGTATGAAGTAGCGCATCAAAACTACGATATCGATAGAAAGAGGATCGTTAATCTTTTACAAGAAACAGACCGGAGACTGCGCTTATACCTGAAAACAGGACATCCGCTAAAAGAGCGAAAAGAAGCGGCGTGGGCGGTACCTTATATAGAAGCGGTTATTGAGGCGGATCGGAAAGCAAAAATCGAAGCGGCGCGTCCTAAGATCTCGATTGACTTTTCAGGCCTGGATAAAATCAGAAAGGATGCGCTTGAAACTCAAGACAGCCTGTTAACCGAGGAAGAGACGGTGGGCTCGCCGGAATTCAATGCTGTAAACAAAGCCGTCCGCAAGAGCGCGGGCTCAAAAAAACGTACAAAAGAAAACTCAGCAGCGCGGAAGAATACAGCCGCTGTGTTGTCCGTTGCCGCGTCTCCGCACTTAGCATCTGAACAATCCGAAGCGGCAGTTCTAGCAGCGCCGTCCAATACATCCGTTCCGTTAGATGATATGCAAATGCAGCTGTTGCGGATGCTGCTCCGCGGAGAGCCGGTGCTGGAATTGATTGCAGCACAGCGCGGAATGCCGAGCATTATCGCCGATGCTATCAATGAGGCCTTGTTTGATCTTATCGGCGATACGGTGGTAGAATGCGACGGAGAAACGATTACCCTTGTGGAAGATTATCGTGATGATATTATCGGGATATTGGGATAGGGCAATCGCATCAGAGGCTATTGTAAATCCCCCGCAAAATAATAGGCCGTTCAACCAGAATTTCGATGCGTTGCATCTCAAATGGTTGCCCAGCCTATTATTTTGCGGAATTCGATCTACACTTCTGATGCGATTGCCCTACGCTTTTAAAATAGCCTGTGCGAAATTTTCTCAAAAATTTCGCACAAAATGAAGACAACTGCTTAAAATATTCGTATGCGGTTGTCCTGGATAGTGGGAGATAAAACAACATGAACGAAGCAGAAAGAAAAGTTCCGAAGCGGATTGCGCAGACAGTATTGCATTCTTTAAAAGGCGGTGTAGTTCCGAGAATTGGGCTGCCTTATATCACCGTCGGAAGAAAAAATGAAATTCAAGCCTTGCTGCATGATGTTGATATTATCGCCGAAGGCGGCGCTTCGTTCCGCTTTATTGTCGGGCGGTATGGAGCGGGGAAGAGTTTTTTACTGCAAGCTATCCGAAATTATGTGATGGATCGCGGGTTCATTGTTGCGGATGCAGACCTGTCCCCGGAGCGGAGACTGCAAGGAACGCGAGGGCAGGGGCTTGCAACTTATCGCGAGCTGATCGGGAATCTTTCGACAAAAACAAAACCGGAGGGCGGTGCACTCACGCTGATATTGGAGCGGTGGATCAGCACCGTGCAAAGTGAAGCCTTGCAAGAAAGCGGGCTTCAACCCGGAGACCCGGCGCTGACTGCGCTTGTCGATCAAAAGATTTACGCGGTAACCGCTTCGGTAAGCGAGCTGGTACACGGTTTTGAGTTTGCTCAATTACTTTCAGCCTATTATCATGCGTACCTCAAGAGCGATGATGAAACGAAAGCAAAAGTAGTGCGGTGGTTCCGGGGCGAATATGCCCTCAAGCGTGAAGCAAAGGAAGAACTCGGTGTCAATATCATTATTACGGATGATGACTGGTACGAGTATCTCAAACTCTTTGCAACATTTTTCCGGCTGGCGGGTTATTCCGGCATGATGATTATGATCGACGAACTCGTCAATATTTATAAAGTTCCCAACTCCATCACGCGCCAGTACAATTACGAAAAACTCCTCACCATGTACAACGACACCTTACAGGGGAAGGCAAAATACCTCGGTATTATCATGGGGGCAACACCGCAGGCGATAGAGGATAAGCGGCGCGGTGTGTACAGCTACGAGGCGCTCCGCTCCCGTCTTGCAGAGGGGAAGTTTTCCAAGCCCGGTGCACGGGACTTACTTGCGCCGGTAATCCGGCTTGACCCGATTACTGCGGAAGAAATGCTGATCCTCTGTGAAAAACTCGCCGCGATGCACGCAGGTCTCTACGGCTATGAGCAGAAAATCACCACGAACGACTTGGCAGGGTTTATTAAAATTGAATATGAGCGGATCGGCGCCGATGTGCATATCACCCCGCGCGAAGTAATCCGGGATTTTATCGAGTTGCTGGATATTTTGTACCAAAATCCGGGAATGAGCATTATCGAGTTACTAAACTCCGATACATTTTCGTACGCAAAGTCTGATGCGGTATCGGACACCACCGATGAAAACTATGCCGAGTTTACGATTTAAGGTGAGTGCGCAGAAGAGCGATGGACATTTTTAATCAATACGCCCCTTTTATACAGGATTATATTTACCGCTCCGGCTGGCAGGCGCTTCGCGCGGTGCAGAATGCAGCGGGCGATGCTCTTTTCAATACCGATAACAATGTGCTGCTGACGGCATCCACCGCTTCCGGCAAAACCGAAGCGGCATTTTTTCCAATCTTGAGCCTCTTATACGAAGAGCCTGCTGCCTCGGTGGGAGTGTTGTACATAGCTCCGCTCAAGGCGCTCATCAATGATCAGTTCGGGCGACTGAACGAGCTTTGCGAGGAAGCAGGAATCGCCGTAACGCGATGGCATGGTGATGCGCCGCAAAGCCAAAAACGGAAGCTGCTCCGTAAACCGGCGGGGATTTTGCAGATCACCCCGGAATCCCTTGAAGCGCTGATGATCACCAAGCAGAGCGAAATACCCTCTTTGTTCCATGACCTACGCTTTATCGTCATTGATGAAGTCCACTCCCTGCTGCGTGCCGACCGCGGCGGGCAAACCTTTTGTCTGATCGAGCGGCTCTGCCGGACTGCGGGCTGCAATCCCCGGCGGGTTGGGCTTTCCGCCACACTCGGTAACCCTGAAGAAGCGGGAGCCTTTCTTGCTGCAGGCAGCGGGAGAGAAACAGTTATCCCCAAATGTGACGGCGGCAAAGAAGTGTGGCGGCTTTCGATGGAGCATTTCTTCAATACGGAACCGCAAGCTGACGAAGGTAAGCCTATTACCATCGAAGCACTTACGGTAGAACCTGCCACGGACATGGCCCCCAAGGCAGCCGATCCGGGGATGGGCTATATCTTTGAGCATACCCGCGGTAAAAAATGCCTCGTGTTTACCAATTCCCGCGAGGAGTGCGAATCCGTATGCCAGCACCTCCGGCAATACTGTGAAGCCAACCACGAGCCCGACCGCTTTTTAATTCACCACGGCAACCTTTCCGCTTCGTACCGCGAAAGTGCGGAAGAAGAGATGAAGGATGACGACTCGCTTATCAGTGTGTGTGCTACCGCTACACTGGAGCTGGGGATTGATATCGGGAGGCTGGAGCGGGCATTCCAGATTGACGCACCGTTTACCGTTTCCGGTTTTTTGCAGCGTATGGGACGTACCGGACGGCGCGGCACTCCTTCGGAAATGTGGTTTGTTATGCGGGAAGATCATCCCGAAGCGCGGGCAATGCTGCCGGAGATGATTCCGTGGTATCTTATTCAAGGGATTGCACTTGTTCAGCTTTATATCGAAGAGCGCTTTGTGGAACCGCCGCGCACGGAAAAGCTGCCCTTCTCCCTGCTCTATCACCAGACCATGAGTACGCTTGCATCCTCAGGTGAGATGACACCGGCGGAGCTGGCCTCCAGAGTACTGACCCTTTCGGTATTCCGCCGCATCAGTCAGGAGGACTTCCGTACCTTGCTCCGGCACCTTATCACTATTGATCATATCAACCGCACGGAAAACGGCGGGCTGATTGTCGGGATTACCGGGGAGCGGGTTGTCAACAATTATAAGTTTTACGCAGTGTTCCAAGAAAATATCGAATACACGGTGCGTTCCGGTTCCGAAGAGCTGGGAACAATCGTCAAGCCGCCGCCTGCGGGCGAGAAGATAGCCATTGCAGGCAGGGTGTGGGCAGTGGACGAGGTGGATCACCAGCGCCGCGAGGTATACTGCACGCTGGTAAAAGGGAATATCCCTGCGTATTTCGGTGATGTGGCAGGCGATATACACACCCGTATCTTGGAACGGATGCATACTGTCCTTGCCGAACGGAAAAGCTACCCGTACCTGATGCGCCATGCCGTGTGCCGGTTGCAGGAAGCGCGGAATACGTTCAGCAAGGCAGGGATGGACACTCACCCGCTCATTTCCCTCGGCGGCTCTATGTGGGCGCTCTTTCCTCAGCTGGGCAGCTATGCCTTTCTTGCGCTGGAACGTTTTCTCAAGCTCCGCTGCGGGCAGCGGCTGGGCTTAAAAGGCTTGAGTCCGTCCAGACCGTACTACCTACAGTTTACCATGCAGGTAAGCGCACAAGAATTCTATCGCATTATTGCCGAAGAAGCCGCACAAAACTTTGACCCGCTGGAACTTGTGTACGAGAACGAAGTTCCCGTCTTTGACAAATACGACGAGTATGTTCCCTCTGAGCTGGTACGCAAAGGATTTGCCTTAGGTGTGCTGGATATTGCCGGCATGAAGCAGCGGGTGCTGGGATGGAAGAGGAAATTCTTCAGCAGATTAAAGAATGGAATACCGGGTGATAGCACAGTATGACACTGGAAGAAAATATTGCTAAACTGTAGTCTCATTCTTTTATACAGGATAATTGTATAAAAGACTAACTCACCGAAAAAAAGCAAAAACGGCACACTTGTTATTCCGCTATTATGCCGTCGTGCAAGGCAATGCAGCGGTCAGCCTTTTGTAATATGTGTTCGTCGTGGGAAGTAAGGACAATCGTCGTACCGTATTGCGCGCGCAGTTCGGATAACAGCGCAATAATCCCGCTGCCCGTCTTTGAATCGAGATTGGCTGTCGGCTCATCGGCAAGAATCAGCGCAGGGCGCTTAACCGCTGCACGGGCAATCGACACCCGCTGCTGTTGCCCGCCGGAAAGCTGCGAAGGGCGGTGTTTTAGATGCCGGGTAAGCCCAACCGCTTCCGCCGCCGCCAATACCCGCTCTTTCCGGTTCCGTTCTTTGACAATCAATAGCGGGATTTCGATATTCTCAAACACCGTTAATTCGGGAATCAAATTAAAATTCTGAAACACGAACCCCAGCGTATCGCGGCGGAATCGGTTTTTCTCTTTCGGCTTCAATGTGCCAACCTCCCGCCCGCGAAAAAGATATGAACCGCTATCAGGCGAATCAAGCGTACCCAAGATGTTCAAGAGTGTCGTTTTCCCGCTGCCCGACGGCCCTTTAACGGCAACAAAAGATCCTTCCTCAATCGTCAAACAGACATGCTGCAACGCGCAAAAGCGTACCCCCCCGCTGTTATACGTTTTACCGATATCCTTCAATACTATCATCATTCCTCCGATATATGCTGCACAACTACATACGAACGGTTATATGTGAATATGACCACCCACCTGCACACTATTGCGGAAAGGGCTGAACAGCCGATAACCACCTCCGTCCTGCGACCAGCGCAGTTCATGGATAAGCTCAACCGTAAAATACCGGTTGACGGCATATTCAAGCCGGTGAATAGCTTTTAGCCCAATGAGCGGAAGCCCCAGCCGGTATTCCGTACTCAGCGTTACATTCGGAATAACCGTATCGTGCAGCGTGAATGCAGCATTCAGTACGTGAGGATCGAATACGTCCTCGCGGTACCCTTCCGCAAATGCAGACTGAACCGAAACTGCCTGCTTAAAGGCATCCGCTTCTTGCGAGGTATAACCTTCGCTGCAAAACTCGTACCCTACTGAAAAACTTACCGGACGGAAGGTAAACGCGCATTCGGCTGCCACTCCGCCGTATACGGGGAAAGCATTACCCATGCGATCGTTCCGTTCCCGAGCTGCATGCCAACGGCCTCCCGTTTCGGTAAAATAGCGGTTGTCCGCCTTTTGCTTTACCGTTCCGGACAACGTTCCCGTAAAAAAATTCTTAATGTACTGCACCTGCACTTCGCCGATCCAGTTTTGCTGCCGCTCCCAATACACTTGCCCGCCGACCGCCCATTCGATAAAATCCCCGCTGATGCCGCAGGCAAAACTCACATCCTTCCAGTCCTTCACTTCGATAAAATACGGCAGCAGTGTAACCGCCCACGAATCGCCTGCAAGAAACTCCAGAGCGGCAAGTCCGACCGGCTTTTTGAACCGTCTGAATGTATCAAGCTCCGTTTTACCCGCGGTAAGGTATAAAAAATCCGTAATCCTGCTTTTAAAGTATATCTTTTCAAGCGATACGATATGCCCTTCAGTCTGTCCGTTTGCTGCGGTATTAAGCGGCGCCGTCAAAAGCAGCTTTGCGTAATAGTTTGCGATAAACGGCGCGCTGCCTTCGATAAAAAGAGCGCCGCCGACTTGTCCGTAAAAATTCCCCGCATCTTTATACTTGCCGGCAATATAGCCGGTATTCTTTTCCCGCCATTTGATAAACGCCGAAGCGCCGAATACAAAAGAAGAACGCATCTCCTCTTCAGGTGGCGAGGCTTCTTCAGGCGCCATATCGACAGAAGGAGCATTCTCCGTCACTGAGGTTTCTGTTGGCAGCGCCTCTTCCGCAGAAAGCACGCAGGCAGCAACAGCTGTCATCAGCGCACAGCATATCCCCGCAATCCGGCGTTTTTCCGTCATCATTATACGATTCATGGCCTTGAATCCCGTCTAGCGGATATACTTCAACCGCTGCACTTCAAACAGCCGAGGATCAACCGCCACCGTGCGGTCAAACCGCTCAAAAGTCAACACCGTCGATTCGCCTGAGTTCCCGATCATCTCGGTTGCAACCTTCAAAAACTCGTACCCGTCCGCGCTCACCCGCGAATCCAGCACCCGCATCGTCTTAATCAATCCGCCCTTATACGAAAAATATTCCCGCTTCAACAGTATTCCGTTCTCTTTTTTGATATACACCAAAATTTTTTTATACGCCGCATCGGAAACCGTCGGTTCAAGCTCCACACACCGGCATTCAATCCCATCCACCGTCTGCTCACTTCCGCCGCACGCCCGATACATCCGCGACAGCGTGGTATTCATAATATCCTCCTGCGCAATCGACGTTCCCATAAACGCCGCCGCCGCACTCATCTTATTCATCTTATTAACTTTATTATTGTAAAAATAAATCACATCACCCGCCCGCAGCTGCAGCTGTCCCTGCAAAATCCGCGGATACTCCATAATCAGCAAATATTTTTCCGTCCCGCTCATATAACACGTAAACCCAACCTTATCACGCGCCTTTCCCTTTTTTGTACTCTGCATCGTCAACGTCAGCTTCGCCTCCTGCGGAAACAGCCGGTCAGCCGCCAAAAACACCGACTCGTAATCGCTTTCCTGCGCCGTCAATCCGCATATCAACAAAAAAAGCAACACAACGATGAGCAAGCATCTTCCCTTTTTCATATCTTCTATTTTCTCCTTCTTTTTTTGGAGGGGGACGTCTCCCCCTCCGAACATTTCTTCTTAACTGTCAGCAGAAAGACGGGCTGTTTCCGTGCGTAACGCGCGACACATTGAAAGCATCGATGCTGAAAAATTGACTGCAGCAATAACAGCCGCCATTGCTGCGATGCGTATTCCGTCAAAGTGCAGCACAACGGACGGTCCGCCGAATACCGCGATGAGATTTGCCGAATAGTACGCTGCCGGAAAGCCCTGTACCGCAAAAACAGCCGGTATGGTAACGGCAGCGGCAATAAGCGCGGCCAAAAGCAGTACGATAACGGTTTCAGCGGTAATCATCTGTATAAATTCTTTTGTGTCCATTCCGTAGGTACGCAGAGCCGCAATTTCCGCCCGCCGCTTTTGAAAAATCAGATAGTATGCACTCCGCACTGCAAACAGCAGCATGAGCGCCAGCACAAAGCCGGTAAGATTTTTTAATCCGATTAAAATGATCTTAAAAATATCAAAAATCTGAAAGTACCCGAAAGAGCCGCTCAGCTGATCGGGCACTTCCACCCGTGCTAAAATGCCGGTTTTTTTTATGGCTATCCGCAGAGCGTATACAACATCATTTATCCGCTGATCCCGTTCCACCACAGAAGCGGCTGCAACCGTTCCGAGTACGGTATTGACAAAATCTTCTTTTTCCATAAAGCCGACTACATTGATGAGCGGCATGTATACAATACGGGAGTGCGCCAGATAGTTCGAAATAAAAATACCGGCAATGGTTACCGGCGCTGAGATAATATGTTTGGACGGCGCTTCAAAATAGAGCGTAATCTCATCGCCTGCTTTAAGCGAAAGTTTTTCCGCAGTATCGGCATCAACAAGGCAGGTCTCCGGCTGGGAAAAATTCATAGATCCTTCTTTGAGCACGGTACACGACTTGAGCAGCGTTTGTAGATATTCGTCGGTAACCCCTGCAAGCTGTACGGTCATATCGCCGGTATCGGTAATCAAACGGACGCCATCGATGAGCGCCGCAGGATAAAAAACCGTACAGGGGGATGAAGCCGTTATGTCGGATAAGGCAGGCAGTAATGCGCCAAGACCGTCTTCATCAGAGGCGAATACTCGTATATCACCTTCCAGCGCCTGCCTGAATCGATCGGTCTGGATATCATATCCCGAAATAACCGCATCAAAGAGCAAGAGCGTTATAAAGGTAAACGCCGTCAGTATGATCATCACGGCATAGCGTGCTCTGTTGCCGATGATATTTTTCAGCGCCCATTTTATATAATACATTCGTTTTCTCCTCTAAGGCTTTACGATTGCGACTGTTTTTACAGCTTATTCATCATCCGTTATGACAGCGCAAGTATTTGCTGCGTCCTCAGTCCGGTAATACCGAGCAGCATAAGCGCCGATACGCACAGCGGCAACGCAAAGACGCGGAGAGACGGATGCATCACTAGCTCTTTTCCTGCAAAGGCTAACTCAAGATTGATATCGGTTGCGGATAATTGCAGCGTATTCAGAAGCGCGGCAATTCCTGCGCAACCCGCCGATCCGATGAGCCATGCTGCAGCCAACATTGTAAGATATTCAATACAAAAAAGCCCGATAATAAGGTTCGCACTGTAACCGATAACCCGCAATACTCCGATTTCCTTAGATCGGTTCAGTACCGCGATGGTTAGGCTATTGAGCATACAAAAGAGTATCACAATGCCGGTAAACAAGAACAGCAATGTCCGCAGCGTTTCGCTGATAAGCGCCGTTGCTTTCGCAATACTATCAAAATCGGTATACGGAAGCAGTTTGTAATCGCGGTACTCCGTCGCAAGCAACCATGTAAGTCTGAAACGCTGTAAAGCTGAAAGCTGACCGAGCACAATATCGCTTGCAAGATTTTCATCCCTGCCGGTCAGCTCAAGCAGTAAGCGGCGGTCGATAAAAAGGATGGGCTGATGCATCATCGCCTCATCGCTTGTGAACGTTCCGGTCAGTCGGAATTTATCCGATACAGGAATACCGAACGGACTGGGCATCTGCACAATGATACCCTGCCGTAACGCTTCCTGCGAGACCGAAGAATCATAGAGGAGCGCTTCGTTTGCACCTTCATGAGGTACGGCGCCGTTAAAAACGAGATGTTTTAAAAGCGCCGTTTCCGCAGCAGCGTCGCTTGCGACAAGGAGAACGTGATTCGGATTGCGCAGTTCCTGCCGGTCGGGTTCATCGACGTAAAAGGTTGCCCAGCTCCTCAAGCGTGCCGAATAGCTGATGCCGAGCCGATCGAGCAGAGTGCAGAGTTCATCAGGATTAAATAAATCTTCCTCGCGCGGCGGACTTGCCGTCAATAGGTTGAAACAGTCTTTTTTGACGATGCCGTAAAAACCCGTATATCGCTGCGCAAAATAACGACCTCGGTTCGCCTTGAGTGCATCAAAGAACATCGTAACCGTGCTCAACAGGCAGAACGACAACGTTAAAAAAAGAAAAAAGGAAAACTGCCGCCGTATATGGCGGCCGCCTGAACGGATTGCACGGAGTAATAGTAAAAAGTTCATCGGCTATAATTATTCCTCATCGTTCTTGTTATAGAAGCAACATTTGTTTTCGTCAAGGCAATATTCCTAGTAAAAAAGCACTAGGGTGTATATATTTTTTGTAATATATTTGCTGCTTTTCTTTCAAGTCATATAAGAAATAATCGTTTTGATATTTTGCTGTATAATATGCAGTATACGTTCTTGTAGTATTTTTTCATCAAGATGAGAAGTAATGCGATATACATATTTTTTTGTTTCGTATGGGATTAAATATACTGTATTTGCTTGTTCAATATTCTGTTGACGTACGGAAAGAAAGTGTTCGATAGCATTTTTCTCATTATATATACCGTCATTGATATACCATTGATTATCACAGTTATGCTCAATAATCAGCACAGTATGAATAGGCGCAATGTTATAAGATCGTTGTTTAACATGAGGCGATTGGATAGAAAAATCAAGTTCTGCTATTACATTTTCGTAATTCTTGTTTTCTAAAGCTTTTTTTAAATCTATTTTTTCAATTTTTAATGCTAACTTTTGAAATAATTTCAGAGCTATTGAATTTTCAATAGGAGCTGTAAAAAACATCTAGTAATATCTAACTAGTCTTCAATACTATACATAATAAATATCGATACGATATCAAGAAAATTCCGAATATCAATCAGCGCTGAGCCTTTTTACATAATACTCTCCTTGACGGTAAAATAAATTGGCGGTATTGTTTATTTATGATGTATAGCAGCGATATTCTTGTGCAATGTATCATAGCGATTTCATTGCTGTTACAATATTATGGTATACGCCTCTGTTATAGCGACGCACAGTATCCTGCGCTTGTAGCGTACCGGCGCGTTGTATTATGTATTGCAGGGATTGCCTTGCAACATCCACTGACTGTTACCGTAGTCGGGCTGATTTTTCATTGTCCCATTTCAGAGTTTTCACGGTTTAATCTTTATGCTGACTTTTCGATACTACATAATCATGAGGTGATAGCATTGCTGCTTATTGTCGCTCTTTCAATTATCAGAGTACTTACCAGTATCTCATGGCTACTTGTAACAGTTCCCTCACTGGTACTTACAGTAATCCGTATGGAAGGACTCCCAGTCAGCAAAATGCAAAAACTATGTGCACGTATCACTCGTACTGCCGGAATTATCTTTTTAAGCTATCAATGCATCAATTTATTGATAACCGCAACCATTGATGTATCCGCCGTATCTGGTATGTCGGAACTGCAAGGTGCGCATCAATTATTAACACGCGGCTCCTCCTTCATTTTTTATTGTATTTATCTTTTTTTATTTGGATGGTTTATACATATCGTTCAAATTCGTGTATTGACGGCTTTCCCAGTGCTTCGCCAATTCCTGTACTCTATTGTATGGATTGCGGCGGTTATTTGCGCATGGTTATTGATCCTTTTTACCGTCCGTATGCTTGACGAACACGGTCTAAAGGTACCGCTTCTTACCGCATGGGTACGTAAAAAACAATTATTCCCTTTTTATGAAGATTTAATACTGTATGCATTGTTCGCCGGTTCCGGTTTATATCTATTAGAGTATCAGAGACGGCAGCGGTCTAACCGTTCCGGAACCGAATATCAAAACCGAACCGTACGAATCTTGCAAATAGATCAACATACAGCGGCTGATACAACCGGCAGCAAAGTCTCAGCGAATGTATATGCATCGGGAAATGCTTTTATACTAGAAGAAACCGATGAGATAAAACAGCGCTACCGCCAATTCTTTATTGAACAAGCATTAACCGAACGGGAAGCGGACGTTGCCGTCTTAATCGCTTTTGCTAAAAGCAATAAAGAGATCGCAATAGCGTTGAATATTGCCTATAATACCGTCCGCAATCATGTCGCGAATGTGTATATTAAAACCGGAACGCATAATCGCTTTGAACTCGCTCGCTATGCAAATGCAGGTGTTTCTGTATCCTAAAAGACAATCTCGATACAGCATAGCCCTTGCGATTCTGCTTGCACTGCCGCTCCACCGCTCTCTTTATTCCTCATACACAATGTCGATATAGCCTTCGGGACTGAACTCATCCTTTACAGTTTGCTTAAAGGCATTCCATTCTTCGAGCTTCATTGCGGTTCGGCGCACAAGCTGATATTCATGGAACGGGGTGTTCTCATTGCGGAAACGCACAAGGTAGTAATATCCCGAATCGGTTTCCAACCAAAAAAAGAGCTTTTTCCCTAATATGCGGCTCATAAGCCCCGCAGGTTCCATACGGAATTTCAAACAGTTCCACTGTTGCCCGTTATATGAAAGTGTCTCTTTTTTTTCGTAAATACAAAACGCATTTGTTTGATAGTTCGCATGAGCGACAGGCAGCAGAGCTTTTTTTACATCAGGATTAAAAAAACGGCTTACCATAAAAAATGAAGCCGGAATATCGTTAGAAAACCGAAAAATTGCTTGTTCTTTCAGCTTATCAAGCTCAATGCGCCATGTTTCATTCTCATGTTCCGGCTTTTTCAGTGTTTCAGGCTGACTACCATATATCATATATGCATCACGATATGATTCGCCGGTGTCATAATTTTTCCGTACAGTCACTTTAACGGAACTGCCGGCATTTTTTGCGAATTTAACCTGCTTGGTTAAAAAACTTTCGCTTACGATTTCTTTCATCATGTAAAAACGCCAATCCATAATCTGCCAGCTGTATGATAATATTCCTCGTATGAGGGGATCGTCATCACTGAAGTCTACTGTTTCCAGCGTATCGGAAGCGGTAAGATAAAAAAACTGCTTACTTGTTCCGGCAGTAAAGTGCCGGTTATTATACGAACCGTGATACTCATACAGATAGCCTACATCCATTTGGGCAGGATTATACGCGAACTGCACCCGTTCCGCTTTTTGCCGGCACGAAATGCAAAGAAAACTCAAAAACAGAATTGCGATAGATAACTGATGTTTCATATGTGTCATTTCCTTGTATTGATTAAAAAACTCAACTTTTGCGCAGGTTAGTTTTCTAAAAAACTTTTTCATGATAAGTTAAATTTAGTTATGTAAGAACGTATAATCGAGATAACAGAGAGCAGCTGCTTAAAAAAACGGATAAGCATTAGGAACACCGAAACGGTTAACAAAAGTCCCCAAAATAATTCCATATATTGAGCGGCGGTTAAAGCTGAAAAACGCATGATATGCTGCGGTAGTGTCATAACAAGAAACGTACCTGCATATTTCAGTATAAAAATCGTCATAAATATAAACACTCCGTTTGAAAACACCGTATATATAAACAATACTACTAGTACCGGTTTGCTGAGATTATCCAGAACACTAGCTCCCGGCTTACGCAGAAATTTTTTTATAAAAGCCACAGCTGCCTGTTTAGCGCTTTGAATGCCGAATAGATCGATAGCTAGCCAATAGCCGTCCGAATACAAAGCTGGGTATACATTGTGCAGCATATTAAGGTATATGAGCAGCATAAAAGTACGGAGAAAAGCTGCTATAGCGGGATTCGTCCGCTGAAAAAACAAAAAAAACGGCAGTATAATAATTCCAAGCAGCAGTTCAAAATAAATACCGCCGATGCTAACAACAGCGCGCTCTTTTCTTTTCAGCTTCCATGAAGCGTTTACATTGCAAAAAAAGGTAATATTAAGAAAATATAATCCGCCGCCCATTTCCGACGGAATTTCGTTATAGTGCCGAAGCGCTGCCGCATGGCCGCATTCATGACAGAGTATAAACAACGTCATAAGCGGATAGCTGTACAAAAAAAAGGCGGGCGTTAAATGCTGCAGCAAGGCGGCTGGAAAACCGTTAAAAAGCTGCGCTTGAAAACTCTGATACAGCCAGAATAAACAGGCTGCAATTCCGGTAGCGGTCAGAAAAGCGGCGGCTTTTCCGCAATACAGATGTGACAAGGCAGCTATCAGCACGTTATCTTTACGCAGCTTCCATTTAAAAAAGACAAAATGCAGCCTCCTGTTCCATTTTTTTTTACTTTGCGCTTTGTTAATAAGTACATCTATGTTTGTACGGATTTGTTTAACCAGCGGCATCTCCATACCGAGCTGCTCCGCTGCCGTTTCATCGGAACAATCGGAGTTTTCTTTAAAAAAAGCGACAGCCAGAGCCGTCTTAGCGTCAGTTTTAAAAGCCCTCCCATTAGCATAGATGAGCATAACATTTTTTTCGGCGGAAGCAAGCGGGCAAATTTCAAGGTTTTCGTATTTATTCATCTTGCTTCCGTATCCTTATCTGATAATATAATTGGCTGTATTCTTTCATTACGTATGAGTAGTCAGTACAACAAACTTTATACATATCACCGTTTTTATGAAAACTTTTAGATGCACAACCGCCTGAACAAACTAAGGCATATTTACAGGTACGGCATGGTTCAATGGTTAATATGGAACGATCCCTCCATTTTTCTGCCTGTTCCGTTTCCGTTATATTGGGGTAAAATCTACCGGTGCTGTACTGAGGATTTGCAACCAGTTCAAGGCAAGCATATAAATATCCATCAGGGGAAAGAATTGAAGTAGCAATTTCCGAAGAACAAAAATGAATAGATGGACGTAAAAAGCTGTATCGTGTGTTTTTTTCTGCTTGGTTGGTCGTAGATATAATTGGAAATGCAAATCGTTCCATAAGTTGTAATAGACGTTCTTTATTTTTTATGTAAATTTTTGCAGTCTCTATAAAATCTTGTGCAGAAGTAAATATGTTTGGAAATACATCTTCATTATCTATAATAGGCGAACCGTAAATAGAAATGCGTTCTTTATCAAACCATGCTTGTGATGACAGTTCTTCTGCCATTGATTCGTACTGAGGCATTGAACGCTTGTCTATATTACAACGTAATTTAACTGATGTGTCTGTATGTCGCATTAGCAGTTCAAGATTTGCAACAATGCGTTCAAAAGAAGGTGCTCCGCTTTTATACGGACGGGAGGTATTGTGAATATCTGCAGGACCGTCAAGCGTAATTTGCAGATTGGTAAAATGCTGCAGGACATCAAGGTAATGAGATAATTCTGTGCCGTTTGTTATTGCGGAAAGCGGTATATTCCGGGAAACGGCATAGGCGGTAACTTTTTCTACGACGGATTTGTTCCGCAGCAAAAAAGGTTCGCCGCCGAAAAAGCTGATGCTGCTTGTGTGGCCTCGTTTTCCGTCGATAAACCGAAAGGCGGCTTCCAACACCTCCTGTGTAAAGAGGCGGTTCCGTATATTCCGAGCAGCAGTAATAGTACCGGTATGTTTGGCGCCGCACACAAAGCAGTAGGCGCAGCCGAGATTACAATTATACGACGGAATAAAAACAAAGTGAGGATTTTCCATCTGCTTTGCATCAAGTGAAAGCAGTTTTTGCGCATACGCATTCCGCTTTTCTATCTCCTGCTCTTTTGTAAGCTCCGTAATATAGCCACGCTGTCGCATATAGCGCTGAAGAGCAGCGCTCCCGCTGCCATGCAACACATTGGCTAGACTTTCCGTGGAAAGAGCATCGATTGCACCGTTACCGTAGTTGACGATAATTGAGGTATTGGAATCGATCGGATATATCTCATTAAAAAAACTTGCTCCATATGCCTGATTTTCCATTTTGACTTCACTCGTTTTCAACCCGCTCTACCGTTGCAGAACTGGAGGAATGTATTATTATCCGGGAAGGATAGCCCTTATACCGAAGACATCCTGATCCGAATAAATCAGCCTGTAAACTGTTTTTTACGGCAACCTCTATATCTCCCGATCCTGTATGAGTAATGTTTACCTGATTGCTTTGCAGCTCAAAGGCTTGAAATACGCCTGATCCTCTGCCGTTAAACGATAAGGTTTCTGCGTTTCCTTTTGCAGTAAGCATACCAGAACCGCTTGCTTCTATTTCAAGTTTTTTTACAGCAGCATTGATATTGGTTATCCCTGAACCTGTTTGAACGATTTTTATCTCTTTATCAGCGCTAACAAAACCTGATATTGCCGTATTCCCTGAACCCGTAATATCAACCGATGTAAGATAGGGAAGCTGTACCCATATATTGCATGTATGATAATGCCGTATACTCGAACCCTTGTTAAAACCGAGATGTAATGTAGCGTTTGATACATATGCGTCAAACACATTGAATAAATTACTATCCAGTTCAATATCAAGTTTATATTCTCTACCCTGTACGATAGATATCCTCATTTTACCGATCAGCGTAATGTTTTCAAAATCCTTTACGTCAAATGTACGTTTTTCAGTAATGCCATTTCCAGTTATACCGCTACTTACACAGCCCATACTAAGAATTATAATAGTAAGAATAAATAAATATATTAGTTTTCTCATCTAAAGTATCCAGCTATAGTGTATAGGAGAAGAGGTAGTCAGACAGTATAAGCATCAACTTATAGCGTTGTTTTATGCTTATACTGTACTGATCCTTAGAGGTTAGGGGAGCAACTATTTTTCCCACAACTACCAAGTTCCAATCGCTCTTCCAGTTCTTCAAAAGAGACTTCATCCCATGCTTCAGTGACCGGTGTAACATTGTCAGCTGTTTTTACACTTTCTAATTTTTTGTCCATAGTGGTTACTCCTATTACAGCCTAGGCTGCACAATTAAAATACTTCAGCCTTATGACCAAAGCTTACAGGCAGTGTAGCATATCATCCCAAGATGTCAAGAAAACAGTAATGGTAAAATAAGACTATCGGTGGATACAGACGCTAATGGTACCAGTTTACTATGCCTTTTCCGTTGCATAAATAATAGAAGATACTTACACTTTTTACCAAGGTATAGGAGGCGTTATGTACCGATTGATACTTTTGTTTTATGTGGTACGAGCTTTTTGTAAAACGAGCTGTGCACTGCTTTTTCAAGATAAAACAAACCGAACGATAAAAAAGATAAAATTCTTTTCCGCCGCATTGCGGACAGGATGTTTTAACCGGCATCAAGGACTGATAGGGACGTATGCGGCTATCGATTATTTTTTTGACCTTTATACCGTCTTTTTCACTCCGCCGGTATTGAACAATATGTCGCTTGTTATTGCGCTTACGGAACGGCTGTATAAAGAAACCGCCGCATGGGCAGCAATGCCGGAAACAGGACGATGCGATTCATACGGTGCTTCATCGGGCAGAGCATACTGCAGAGGATGTGATGGCAGCGCTCTGTGTGCTCTCCTCCTATCGGCTTGAACGGTCGAAGCTCTACCGTGCACATGCGGATGAGGTGAATGTCCTCGCGCTCCGTGTGTTGGATCGCGTCGCAGCATACTACGCGAAACATCGGCAGGTCAGCGCATTTGCCGATCTGATTGCCGCAGCGCGGACGAGCCCCGTGCGTCTCTTTTCCTCCGCTGTATTCCAGCCCTCGGGTGAGGAGCAGGATCGTGTCTATCGGGTTCATCCCCTACGCCGCTATGAGTGCGTGATGGGCTATTGGACACTGCACTCCTACGAGCGTGCCGACGGCGCTGCGCAGCGGTTGGGCGCAC